>JGI24158J21664_10006701_pt1 | contig 15220 bp, 8 predicted proteins | sample Ectturendosymbi3_FD_21664 | JGI IMG/M metagenome (IMG submission 21664) | reverse complement strand
TTCTTAGAAATAAGGACAATGATTTTTTCTAAGATGTAGACTTTCAAAATAAGGACAAATCTTAGAAATAAGGACGGTATGGAAGCCCTGAATATAACAGCATTTTATCAACATCAACTGAGGCTGATAAAACAGGCTGTTTTGGCTAATACCGATATATCGGTGAAACCCAAATATCGGCCCGATATATTGGTCTATCTCTAGGGATGATGGTGGGCAAGCAATGGGTGAAGTATTGAGGTATGTACAGATGGGCAGTTGAAGCAAGCACATAAGTGAAGGAAGCAAACATAAAACAAAAATATGGTCGTGAGGTAGAGAGCAATGCAATAAGAAACATAACATTTCATTACAAAAACGAGTAGCAAGGGCAGAAAGGGCAAATTTGAGTTTAGTCCTTAGACATATGTCATGACAGACGCATATGGCTCCCTGCATTTTTCTGCAATTTTTTCTGCCAGTCTTTTGTTGACTCTGGTGCATTCTGGTGCCATCCCTCTACTTGTTGTAAAGACAAGGGGATTGAATGAAGACTTCTTAATGTCAATCACTCATTGGTTATACTTATCCTTCTCTTTTTCATGTTGTTGGTAGATCTCTGCTAGAGTCTTCCCAGAATATGACCGAGGTAGGATGCGTGATCCTCATGTCAAAGAAAGTTTTCTCACAGCTATTCCACAGTCTTCTTGCAGAGATATCCAACCTTGCATTGTCAGCAGTGTTCACTTTCCTTTCAAAGTCATTTTCATTGATTGGCAGAAGTGTGGGTTTGGTATGAACATCTGTACCGACCTCTTATTATTATTTGAGTCTCTCACTGAGTTGTACCTCATTGAAGTGTAGCCACCCAGTTTACATGTGAGGCTGTGATCCACAGAGTTTGTCTCTCCACAAGCACAGTGGGTGGGTATGCCTTTCACCTTCCATCCATATCTAATGCAGACAGCATCTGTGAATTCTTGTTTGTTTAGTGCATTGGCAAGGCTGACAGCCAAAAAGGTGCTCCTTTTCCATTGCTCCTTTAATGAGTTGTCTCAGGAGTCAGTTCCTCTAATAGTTCATCACGGCTATTTCAGCATTTTGCGTTCTTCTCTTGTCATAATCTGTTTTCGTGTGTCTGGTATATTATATTGTTGGTCTGAGGGGTTGTAATCAAGATCGAGTTTTTGAGTGTAGATTATGTCTGTTAGTTTAGCAGTGATCAGAGTGGAATGGTCATATTCTGTCTTGGTGGTTTCTTGAGGATTTGTTAGACCTAGCCCACCATGCCTGAGAGGAAGAGCTAGTATTTGTCTTTCTGCATCACTTACCTCTCATCCAGGAGAGCATGAATCAGTTGATGTCTGATGGTGTCATGTCCAGAATTATTCTTTGGAAATAGGTCCATCTGGAGCATAGCCCTTTGGTGAATGCTGAGTATGCTGCTTGAGGATCATGTTGTGCATAGTTTGATAGTAACTGAAGGTCTTTTACCCAAGCCTCCACCTTGTTTTTAATGTATTGTTCCCTGAATGATTCTGTCCCAATTACTGATCCAAGATGGCGTTCACCTTTGTCTGTGAATTTGATTTTGTTGCCTTTGAAGAGTTTTTGTGCTGATTGCATTAAACTAAGTAGTCATTTATTAAGATGATGGTCTTTTCTGGTTTTGGGTAGTACCAAAAGTCCTTTGCCTCTGGTCCCTTTGTCTTTAGGTATTCCCACCATTTTTTCATGCCTGCCAGTGATCCGACTGGAGAGCCATTGTCCACATACCATACCTCTTTCACTTCATCATTTGCAGTTTCATATCTCAGTGCTTGTGTTAGTGGTTGTGTGGATAAGGCATACATTGCCATAGCTGCACTGTCCCTTTGTGTCACACCCTCCTGTGACTGCATGTGGACCCCATTTTCCAGATAAAGCATGGTGGGTGTGTTGTAGCTGTTGTGTAGGTATGTTTATATGGGGGACACAGTCTTTTGATGTTTTCTAGACTGACTTTTCTGCTAATTTTGCTGAATGTATTGTCTGCGTTCACTAACAGCAGGTATTCACTGTTTTCCTCTTTGTAACTTTTCGTTACAGCACGTATTGCTGCTTCTGCGCCTGATTCCAGTCCTGCACATGTCTGCAGTGTTCCCACTGCGTGTATGATGTCTTCCTTTAGCAGTCCTGTGATTGTTTTGCCAATGATGCGTCATAGGCATTCACCAACACCTACTGTCCTAATGCCGTTGTCTTTTTTCTTTTGTGGAACAAGTCTGCATGCAAGGAGAGTTGTTATGTGATCATGCGGAATGGTGTCCATCACAAGACGACTGGCCAGGGTAGCAATTTCGTCAGCTAGCTTTTGTGAATGGTGCCATATGATTTTGAACAAATCGTTTCTCACCAAGTTTCCATGTCAATCTGTGTTTGGTCCTCCAGACCCCGATGAGTTTGTAGTGCCAGATGCAATTTCATCTTGAGTTACGTTTTCAAATATCACCCTCTCTGTTTTGGTTTCAGGCTTATTAGTTATGACAGATTGTTCTGGTTCCAATGCTTGTGGGTGCTTTTCTCTCAGCTTCTTTATGATGCCTGTAGTGACGTCATGTTTTCCATCAATGTTGTTGGCATTATCCACAAATCTAAAGGCCTTATTCATCTGTACTTGTAGTATTAGTTTACGGAAAGCTTTTCGGTCTGATGTTTTTTGGTTTTAACTGATTTTTTGAGTCTTGTTTGAATAGCTTCACACTCTAAGATCAGTTCTTGTAGCTTACCATGTTTCCACCATTCCATTCTTTTGTTCAAGTATTTGAGGGGTTCTCAGTTTTCTGATTTGAGTGATAGCTTCTAGAGTAGTAGTGGCAAGAATGCTTATAGCATGTGGATTGCGATCGGTTCCCATTTTTTACTGTGGTTAACACTTCCGTGTCCGGGTTAATTCAAGCGGTTAGCGCGAAAACACCTGGATTGCGCGTGGTTTTGCGTGGGAATTTTTCCAGTCTGGTAAGTGCTGCAGACCCAGTCAAAAGCTCACAAGACTCAGCAAGTCTTGTAGTTTGCACTTGAAAAAAATGTTTTGGTTGGGGGTGCGCATTTGTTGTGAGTGAATGAATGGGCATAACTCTTGTGCCGAAAGCGCTGGAGAGCTGTTCGAACCCTCAAAAGACGCCACAAATCTGGCAGTTTGGAATGAAAAGAAAAGTTTTTGGTTTTGGGTTTCAGATTTTTTGTGTGTGACGTCATAAGTCGAGAACTTTTAGATCCCTTTAGCCCACTTCATCTGCACCTAGGCCCAAATAGTTAGATGGTTGTATTTCGCTGAAGTTTTTGTTGGAAACTAGGCTAAAATCCGAGTTTTTTGATACTTTGGATGACTTGCTGTGGTTTTGAGTTCAAAAGTTATGATATAAAGTAAACAAAATAGTTGATTAATCCCATAATTAGATAATTATTTTGTTTATTTTAGATCATAACTTTTGAACCAGAAATGCTAGAAAGTTGATCAAACGTTCAAAAAAGACTTGGGTTCTTGCCTAGTTTCCAGTGAAAACCTTAGAGAAATACTTCTGTCTAGCAGTTGGGCCCTAGGTAACATGATTCAAAATGGCCAAAAATCTACCTCACTTATAACTGAAATATGCTCGATTTTAGGTTGATTTCCAGGTACGATATATTCGTAGCTGGCAGCCAAGGTGTTGATGCTACAGTGTTCTATCTCATTTTAGGAAATTATTTTAACTATTCTCATCTTTGCAACAGAATTACACCTGTAGACATATTTCCTAAATTATTGATTCTTTTACAGTTACCGGTACTCCATGCTGATCCTCACATTTTTTTGCTACATGTGCTATCATATCAGCAGAAAACCCTTGAGCATTGTGAAGGTGAGGTATACATGTTTGTTTTGTGTGTTGCCAATGCAATTTTGTATTTACAAATTACTGTATTATTTCAACAGTTCATACATGCTTTTGTGGAGTTGAATGCCCATAATCTGTGTCATTAAGTTGGAGTAATTGTACTGAAAACCCTAAAGTAATTGAGATTGTAGTAACTTGGTTTTAACTCTTTGGCGTCCAACCGCTTTAGGGGATTTTTGGGAAAAAAAATGCACGTGGTTTTGCGCGGGAATTTCTCCGGTCCGGTATGCTCTACAGACCCAATAAACGTCTCAAAAGACGTGGCAAGTCTTCTAGTCTGCACTCGAAAAAAATTTTTTGCTTGGGGTATGCATTTTTTTTGTGAGGGACGTCATAAGTGGAGGACTTTTAGGCCACCTTGGCCCACTTCACCTGGCCCTGGGCGCCAATCATTAGGTGGTAGTATTTCACTGAAGTGTTTACTGGAAACTAGGCTGCAATCCGAGTCTTTTGATACTATGTATGACCTGCTGGGGTTTTGGGTTCAAAAGTTATGATGTAAGTAATTAGATAATTAATTAATTTGTTTATTTTAGATCATAACTTTTGAACCAGAAATGCTAGAAAGTTGATCAAAGACTCTAAAGACTCGGACTCGAGTCTAGTTTCCAATGAAAACTTAAACGAAATACTTTGGCCTAGCGGTTGGGCCCTAGGCCAGGCAACATGAGCCAAATTGACCCCCAAAATTACTTCACTTATGACGTCAGTCACATAAAATCCGCACCCTTCAACCAAAAAATTTTTTTCGAGTGCAATCTACCAGACTGGCCGATCCATTTGAGCCCTTGAATAGCTCTCTAGTGCAATCAGCAGAGGAGCTAGGGCGTTGGTAAGGCAATCGAAAACTGCTGTTTTTTTAGGCCGAAATTGAAGTACGAACATATTGTACGCCGGTTCTCAAAGTGTTAAGCTAAGGATTATATGTCTGCAGCTTTTGAGCTATTTATAATATGATGTATTAATGTATATTTTGCTTTTTGTGCAACATTTTCATTTTGCTGTCCGTTATTCTTAAATGTTATTTTGTGACTGGTTATGCTGTTTATTTCTTACTGTCAAAAGGGTGCTCTTCATCAAAATTGCAGCTCAGTTAAGCCATCAGATTATAATCATTGGTGGGGAAGTCCTTCCGTTTCAATTAGTCTTCATCTTTCACCTCCATTTTCTGAACAGTTGGCTGTTGGCAATGCTACATCTAAAGGAACTTGGTGTGACTTTCCACCATTCGGTTAGTTTGATATTTTTATTGGGTATGTAAGTATAATACATTTATGAGTTTTTGCTGGGAAAAAATGGCATCCGAAGACATTATAATCACTCTGAAACTTATTACAAATATGTCATCTTTCTACAGTTTATTGCTGAAAGATGCCATGGTGGATGGATAGAATTGGGCTCTTTTTTTTCACTAAGATATTTCGGTCATTTTTTGCTGAGACATTTTGGTCACAGAGACGTTTCTGTCATTGTCTTAAAAATGTATTAAAACTTGTCACAACAGTGTTCGTTAGCCTATATTTTCGGACATTCTGACTATATTGACTTAATTTTTTGTATTTCGAAAACATTTTGGTCTATGACCGAAAAAACAGGAATTGGGATGATTGGAATTTGCTTGTAGCAATGCACTACATGAATTACAAAAGAATAAATTGGGATTGAGGATAGCATTTTTTGTAGTATAGTAAGAAACTTATAATGAAAGCTAAGAAATACTGAGTTGAGAGGGGTTTATGCACTGTTTTTTTCTACTGTTGTAGCAAGGGCCAGTATAACTAGTCTTGATGTTTGTAATTTAATATGTTGTGCATTACTTTCAGATAAAAGGAACTACAAAACATTGTTTGGTGATTTGGATTATGCATTTTTGCTCACTTACGCAATTGGAATGTTTTTCAGGTTGGTTGATTGCTTTATGTAATGCTGTATTGAAGTTTGATGTTAGACTATTTTTACAATATTAAGCATGTGTTTCAATTTGTACATATAATAAAGAGGCTACAATTTGTTGCTTAAACCAACTGATCCATTGTCCCGTTGCAGTGGAATGATTGCTGAGCGTGTATCAGTTCGATACTATCTTACTCTTGGAATGTTGCTGTCAGGATTATTTACATCAATGTTTGGTTTTGGTTACTTTCTGAATATCCACTCTTTTACATTTTATGTCATTGCTCAGGTATGTTTTCCTTTTTCTTTAAATATTGGTGTTTTATAGCAGATTTACCAATTGTTGTTACATTGTGCAGTGTTAGTTATTTCTGATTACAAGCAAAGCATTAGATGTAGGTAATGGGTGTTTGTTTTAAAAACTTACCACAGGGTATTATGCAGCTACTAGCTTAGATATTACACACTTGGTGTTCCAGATTACTGCAGCAGTATTCATAAAATATACCTAAAAACTTATTTTGGTAATCGCATTTGATAAACATTGAAATATAATTATACCCAAAAGTGTGAATGTGTGTTTAATTTCATTTGTTTGTTCTCCTGGCAACAAGTTAAACTTAGTGCATATCTTGTGTAATACCAGTATGTGTACACAGGTTTTGAATGGCCTTGTCCAAACAACTGGATGGCCAGGTGTTGTTACTTGCGTTGGAAACTGGTTTGGGAAGGAAAGGTAAATAAATTTTTTCTCAAACATTTGTTTATCTGGCAGTCAGAATTGGCGACTTGACTTGACACAGGCTCGGCTATGTGGGTCTTTGTCTTGGCGTGTGATCAACTAGGGTGTGATTAAATTTGTAAGCCTGAATTTTCTGCAGGTAATTGGTAAAGACCAGTTTTTAGCATGGCAATAGAAACGAATCTTATCTTCTCTTGCCATAACGGAACTAGTCTCCTGCAAGTTACTGAGAATAAAGACCCAGTTCGCATGCGTCTTAAGCTGTTTTACTGCGTGGTTGCAGAGCGCCCATTTTTTAAAGTTGTATGGAAAATCTTTCGAATCGGGCTGCTGTTAGGAACGGGATATTTATCGCTACAATAATGCTAACCTTTTTCGTAGAAGTTGTTGTGCCGTCGTTAGTGGTATATCATTGTTGTACAATTATGTAATTCAGTTTGGTTCAGAACTAAGTCGAGACAGCGTCTTCCCTGGTCCGATCAATTCAATTGCAATCTTCTTTTTGTACCGTTACAGGAGAGGTTTCATCATGGGCGTGTGGAACTCGCACACTTCTTTCGGCAACATTCTTGGCTCTGTGGTAGCGTCTGCATATGTATCGTGGGCCTGGGGTTATTCGTTCGTAGTGCCGGGCGTGCTCATCGGTTGTGTCGGTTTCATCGCTTTTTTCACGCTGATTGATAGTAAGTGTGGAATATTAATAGAAATAGGTGCTTTGCAATGGCTGGTTTACAGTGGGACCTAGCAAGGCTGAGCCAAATCAAGGCAAGCTGGACGCGATAACACGTCTGTGTTCCGCAGCAGGGTTAAGCTGCGTCTGATTGAAAAAAAAATAAATCAGAATGCAACATGCACGTGACCCATGTCTACGCAAAGTAATTACTAATGTAGGCCCAGTAGCATTCTTAATCGGTATCACATTTTTTATGAAACAAGTATTTGTATTCCAATTGTCGCATGCCAGTGGTGCCTTAACTGAAAAATTAGACACTCTTGCTTCATTTACTTGATTCTAAAGGTATTGAAGGGAAATCATCGAAGCAGCTTACCTTTCAAAAAGAAGCAACGAAACAAAACATTAACTGGTTGGCTGACTGGCACTATGACATGCGTTGAACGTGCCGAAGAGACCAGGATATTAGTTGTGCGCGACCATTGTACATGTAAAGTTGAGTCTACTTGACAGGACGATGTCATAATTGTGTCTACGGGCTTCAGACAACCGCAGGAAGTCCAAACTTCGCTCACTGCTTCTTAGTCCAGCATGTGTGCATTTGTATGAAGATTGGTTGTTGCTTATTGCTACCCTTGTATATTAAGTTCCCTTAGATTACAAACCCCTGGGGTTCTTTGTGTCCCATTACAAGCCGCAAACACTCAAATAACCTTGAATTGTGCTCGTTGACGTTGCAGCTCTCTCACGGGCGTACAAATTATTTTGCTGGCTTGGACGTAAAAGCTTTGCCTTAGTAGTAGCTTTGTTCAGCCTAACTTAGCCTCAGCGTAAATCGACCCTGATTTTGACTGCTTGTATCGGTTCATGTTTTGAGCTTGAAGATAGCGTTTGTGATGAGTGCCGTTTTAGCAATTGGTTGATTGAAAGAATCCCGCTTGGGAATCAACATATTCTGCCAGAGTCGTATTTCGCATTGCAAATGCCCGGTTGGCATTTCCCCTTTTTGCGAATTCCCTGCTTTGCCCTAGAGAAGTAGAGAACGCGTGTAACTGGTCCTGTCGTTAAACATCACAAGGAGTACTCTGCCCTTTCGAGTGCTGTGTGTGTGTTGTTTTATTTGCTTTGAAGCACTTTCTGGCTCGAGAAAAAGTGTGCGTTATAAGTTCATGAAGCCCGGTTGCAAACACCGTGCTTTTACGGCGAGCTTTCGCAACTGCGAACGCTCCTAGTCACACTTGCAACGTTTAAATTTATTCACTAGAGATTTTCAAAACGTTGCCAATAAATTTTTAGAGCCTGAAGACGTGAACGTTGAGGATGATGACGATGTTGAAGGTTGCCAGTACCACTCTATTCCGAATAATGAGGAAAATTACCAGGCGTCGGTACGTGCTTGTATGTATAACTGAGGCAACCGTTCGTGATTGTTTCGTTCTGTGTTTGTCAGTCCTATCCTGTAGCATTGTACTCAAACGTGCATGTATCTCTTAAAGCAGTGGTTCCCAAACTTTCGAACCGTTGCCCAAATCAAGGTAGAGATTATGTCTTATTACCCTCAGTAAAAACTTTTCGCATTTCCTGTCGAAAATGTCTTTTCCAGTGATCGCTCATAATACAGAACAACATTGTGGTTTTGGTTCCGCGTTACCCCACAGAAGAACCGCATATTACCCCCGGGGGTAATTTACCCCCAGTTTGGGAACCACTGACTTAAAGCATAGCGTTGTTTGAGCCGAATTCCTGCAGGTGTTTGCAAGAGAAGGATTTGGAACTTTGATTCTTTTTACAGTAGCGGTTATACGTTCATCTAGTCAAGACAACAAGATTATCATCCATAACATTTTAGAAATTAATATATTTTAACTGGCTTATTTTCTTATTTCATATGCCCTGGCAAAAGTTGGTTAGTTCGCTGATTGACTCGGATATGATATCGCAGCGTGTTTCTTCTTTGTTTTCATGTTGTTGTTTGTTCATGTTTTCATGTCATGTGTTTTTTCATATTGAGAAATCAGGTGCAATGAACTTCAGTACGAAGATTTTACCAAAGTTTTACCGATGGCATTAAAAGTATTAAAGTCGTTTAACTATTGCTTTATAATCGAATACTGATTTTGTCTACCACCTTTTCATGTTTTGCCTTCTTAACATAGTGCTCCGCTAGGTAGCAGCGTACATGAAGTGCATTCGACCACGAAATTGTTTCAGATACATTCATACAGCAAGTGTGAAGTTTCGCTGATGGTATAGCAACTGCGAAATTTTCAAAAACAAAAAATTTGCTTAGAGGTTTGTGAGCAACACCTGCAGAAAATGTATTCCAAATATTCAAACACAGCACTTAGTCGCGACTAGTTGCTTGTCATTTGCTGCTCTCGTTTTGACTTGGATGCGTTGCTGCTTCATCAAGGATTCCGACGATATCTCAAAGAACCGAACAAATGGCAAATACAGGAGTTTAGCTGAAGAACCTAATGAGAACGTAGTCGTTTCCGTGAACGAGAGTCGTTCTAATGGTAAAGAGGCAGCTGCAATTGGTTTCTGCGGCGCGTTGAGAATCCCGGTAAGTTCCATCTGATCTCCCGCTGTTACTGTATATGATAATGTGTTACTGTTTGACTCAGCTGCAAACCAGGTTAGTGGAACCATTGTCGGTGGATTGGTCGAGCTTCATTTCCGCCAAACCGTTGTGGACAAAGCGAGCTAGCTTTTGTTTCTTTATACTATTCACTTCAGCATTTGTGCTATGTGTGTGTGTGTGTGTATTCTTGTGTTGCAACGAGCTGCTTGCTTCTATCTCAGTTTTAACTATCTGCCAGATTCCACTTTTGGTCGATGTGATGTGTGCATCCCGTTCTTTTACCATTGCAGGGCGTCATCGAGTTTTCACTCTGCCTGCTGTTTGCGAAGCTGGTCAGCTACACTTTCTTATTCTGGCTTCCGTTTTATCTTTTGAACACATGTAAGTCGTTCATTTTGTTTTTTTCAACGTGTGAATGTATTGAATGTAAATTTTTTCTTGATCAGAATTAGGTGAATGTCAGTGTCCAACGCATCACACCACTGATTTGAAGAAATATTTGAAGGACTTTATTTTTTCGCGATTGTGACCAAGGCTCACTGTTTCATTCTTGCAATAAAAGAGGCATTTCAGGGTTTTTCAACGCGGTCGCTGCAAAGCATTGCTTCATTTTTGATCAAAAGATTATTTTTGTTCGTCGAAACTCAAGGGACGGCACAGGACACGCATGGACGGAAGAGAAAGGCATTTGTTTGGTAATCATTATCATTAAGGAATACACTGGCACTGGCTAAACGATTGCAAGGTCCACTAGGTAGTCGGTTCAACAGCATTATTATCTATTACTGAATCCCATACACAAATTCAGAATTTGCACAACGAAAGACCAGCACAATTTGCAATTGGCACCATTTCACTTCACAGTTGGTATTACATAATCATGAATGAAAAGATAATGTAATCACTTTTTTGAAAAATTATAGAAGTTTTATTCAATGATGTAACATTGATTTAGTCATGAGATGGTGCGGGTTCTAATGGAAACTTCTGTAATAAACGCTAAAAACTGCAGCTTTTTATTAATTCTGGCATGCTATTCCATAATTGGGTTCCTTTGTATGTTGAGTGTCGTTGTTTCGGATATTTTTTGTTGTTTTTTCGCCTATTTCCACTGTTTTTCTAATCACGAAGTTATTAGCAATGTACTAAACCTCGTTTCGCACTCTGTGAATTAGCAGGCACTTTTGCATTGTACCCTGATTTTCATGTTGTTGTGTGAGTGCCTTGAGAAGTTATGTCGGCTGTGGCCAGAAATATCTGGGGGATTTCTAGTGGCCGATCAGCAATAAGTTCACGGTGTGATCACGGCTATTTTTAATGTCTGTTTAAATCTAAAAGGAGTACTTTTATGGAAAAATTTTCTATCGCAAAGATATGAAACCGACTGCGAAACATGATCATAGCCGTTGTTGATCGCATAAACTAGGAGTAGAGAACGTAGTTGCTATAATGGGACATGAGTTTCGGAATATGACGGACGGGGCGTAAGTAAGTTATAAATTATCTTTATGACAGAACGTACAACAAAATGCAAATGGTGTAATTTCATTTTGCTACGAAATAAGAGAAGAATCACATCAGGTTTTCTCTATGGACTTTCAGTGTAGTCATTTGCTTATGTTGGAACTTCGCTTTGACGCGATTTTATGTCCTAACTTGAGTGACGGGTAAAATGTCGTGGACCGCATTGAATGTTCACACAAGCCGCAGGTTCCCCACCACTGGATAAAGCATCAGGTGCCGTTAGCGCCGGGTCGGATGCAGTTTCAAGTTATCGCAAAATAATAATCGTCTGACGTCATACAGCGCGTCGTTTGTTGCGAAATTATTTAATGGAGATAATGGGAAAACGTGCAAAGCCAAAACTGCGGTACACCTGTGAGCCGTAAATGATGTTAGTTTATTCTCTGTAACTAAGTTATACAGCGATAGTTTCTCTATGAGGCTTAACGCAAAAGTGGTGTTGGTTTCTATTATAAAGATTTGAACAAGATAGGTGAAAGTTTTGAGCAAGTCGTGGGGCTATTTTTTGTTACGAAATGTTAAGCGGGATTATGCATAGGCGTAGCCAGGGTGGGCAAAAGAGGCCATGGCCCCTCAAATTTCTAGCATATCTTGTCATATTGCGCTTCTAAAGGCGGTGTCCCCAAACTAAATACTGTTGCTCGCTTAAAAGTCAAAATATTTGGCCCATCCCAAGTTTATTGTGCTGGCTACGCTACTGGATTTATGTGCAACTGCTAGTAGTTGAAACGTAGCTTTTTGTAATTTTCAGCGACTATGAATGCTGAGAAGTCTGGACTAATGAGCACACTCTTTGACGTGGGGGGTATATTCGGCGGTATCGCTGCAGGTTTGATATCTGATCACATCGGTGGCCGTGCAACGACCTGCGGAATCATGCTGATCTTTGGCTCACTCATGGTGCGTGCCATTTTGTGCTTTGTTGATGACATGCGACAAAGTTCTGATTCACCAGACGTTCGCCTCTGGTGACATTCAGCTTAACCCTATTTCGCTGTGGTTTGCAGTAGTGTGACGTGAGAACGACCCAACAGACGATTACACTTTTATAGCTTATGCTGCGCTGTTAAAAAACTCCAGTCGGGTCCCTGTGCGTTGTCAGCTGTCGTTGATTGCGCAAACCGAAGCAAGTTTTCTGCTTAGTTATGCAGATCTCGAAGGCTTTCCCGCGTTATTTCCCTGCGGCTTCGTTCCGACTTCAACTGTTCAGTGCTTTTTTGTTCTCAGATGTATCTTTTCAATACGTTCGCGTCAGTAAGCACGACTGTCAGCATCGTGCTGCTGCTGGTCACTGGCGCATTCGTGAACGGTCCTTACGCGCTCATCACCACAGCAGTCTCCGCTGATCTTGGCACGCATCCAGGTATGTTTGCTAGGACTAGAAAACTCGACAGTCTTGACTGGTCGTGTTGCCTTGTCACGTAAAATGTGAGCGGTTTATTAGTGTTCTAGAGCAGGACGTAGCGTGAAGCGTTCCTTCCATGCTGAGCGTTTTATTTTTTCCTGCTAAGTAAAAAAATAACCGGTACTTTTTCGACATCATACCTTGCAAGTGTCGGTCTAGTTCTGAGCATTGTAGCCTTTCCAAGAGGACATTTGATTTTTATCCGTTGTGTTTTCCTGAAGTAACGTACCGAAAAAGCGCTAAAAATCGCTTCCGAGGAATTTGCACGGAAACGTGAGATCTTGAAACTGTGAAGACGTCTTTTTACAATTACAAAAAAATTCCCGGTTTGTTTCTTCCATATTTCGCGATAAGTAGTCGCGGGCAAGCGAACTTTTATTAATCGCTAGCTTCACCAAGGTTATTCTTGTTCAATGCAGTGCTGAAAGGAAATGCAAAAGCGCTGTCAACGGTGACTGCAATCATCGACGGAACGGGATCAATCGGTGCGTGTCGCGTTTTCACTACATGCTTGCCTTGTCCTTAATGCAGTAACTGCGTGATTCGAACCAGTCTAGTATCCATGGTCAGTTCTGCAGCAACAAACCCAGGGCACAAAAAATACATGTAATCTGTTTTTGCTGTGCCTGAAAAAGCTAACTTCAGCTAATTGTAAAGTGAGTATTCTTATTACGTTAGTTCACAACAGCGGCCAATTCAAACGCTAGTGAGGCGTTCAACTTTGAAAACACACCGAAGCAAACCAATAGATATAGAGGCAACAACGTGCTATTATCTTCATGTTTGCTGTGCGAAAGTCGATAGGAGAGCGATGACAGCCGTGAAAAGCTCGTTAAGTTGCAGGTATTTGCAATATTGCCATCGCGCAAATGTTTAATAGCAATGTTTTTGTTAATGTTCATAGGAGCCGCGATCGGCCCTTTCCTGACAGGCTTGATTTCGCCGACAGGATGGCAGAATGTTTTCTACATGTTGATTGCTTCCAATCTTTTAGCGCTAACGGTGAGTCAAAGCAAATTGTTTAGCTCAGGGTTGCCAGGTTGGCATTTTTATGCCAAATTCCAGAAATTTGGCCTTACATGAAGTGATTTGGCATAAGAAAATGCTATTTGGCATGTACGTCAGAGTTGGGCATGTTTTTGGCCTTTTTAGTGGTGTTGGCAGAAAAACTTTGTTTGGCATTTTTTGAAAACCTGTCTGAATTGAGCTTAAACTTTTATTTTTTTTCAGCCTGTTTGGCATTTATAAAAGCTATATGGCCTATATTGCCCTAGAGATTTGGCGTATTTGGTCCATGTGAACCTGGAAAACCCGAAATTGTTTCTGTGGATTCTCTGTGACTGCATTTGGTAATAGCTGTTTTGTGAAATTGTGACATATCTAACATGCCAAACGCTTGTGTGCCAGATTCAAACTCATTAAAAACTACATTGTGGCATGGTGCATGTTTGTATTTTCACAACCTGTCTTTTATTGTTTCAAACATTTATAGGTATTTTTTAGTAAGCATATTCTATAAGATAAGACGGTACTGCTGGAGATCAACAATTATTATCTCTTCATATGCAATAATTCTAGGCGTGATTATACAGCAATATTGCATTTCTACCATTACTCATCCGGATAATTCGAAACCGACAGTCATCGCCCTGCAACCCTGGTCCCTGATTTAGGTGTTGGCTGAGATGGGAGATGCAAAAGTTAGTTTGACCTTTGCCCTCAGCACGTTTCCTTTCTGTTGACACAGCGCCACTATTGTTAGTCGCTACCTTAGCGTGCAGCAGCAACCTCGGAAAACGCTGTAAACAGTATGCAGGCATTTACGAACAGCTCTGTGGTTGTTTTGCACTTCGTGCGGCATCGCTTTCGCCTAAAACAACTGTTTTCGGCCATGCTTGTGGCTTTCAAGTTTTAATTTCCCATATTTTAACATATATTACTTTTTCAGCTTTTATTCCGTCTCATCTATAAAGAATTTTTATCTTGGTGCAATCCTTCCCCAGGTGTCGATACCGCTGTGAACTCGAGGTAACCTTGCGCTGATATTCAAACACGTTTGCTTGCAAATAACCTTTTCGCGTGACTGGTTTTACCATTGTTTTTCCGAACAAGTCTTGCATGCATCAATTCTGCCCGTTTAGTGCTTCCATCGCTAATTGTTTCGTGGTAGCATCCAGCGGCATTCCGGTTCCAGGAGAATGCGCAAACGGTTTGGCGTCGCACCCGAGCGCCGTAAAAACGGATCACGACACTCAACAACAGCTTTCTGACGAAACAAACAGGTTTGCTGGTGGTGTGATGGTGCCATCGAATGAGCAAACAACAATTAAAACGCATGCTGCTGCAACCATTGCACTGGTTCGTTTAGGCCAGTGGTTCTTAACCTTTCTACCCATTCTTACCCCCCTGAGCTTTCGTTGAATTTTCTCGTACCCCTTGTCTGAAATCAAATAGTAATTGATGCTAACACAATTTGCAACGATATAACAATACAATGAATTTG
>JGI24158J21664_10006700_pt1 | contig 15221 bp, 7 predicted proteins | sample Ectturendosymbi3_FD_21664 | JGI IMG/M metagenome (IMG submission 21664) | reverse complement strand
CAATATGTCTTTTTTGCCCATCGCGAGCAACGCCACCTAGTGATACACTCCAAGGCAAATAACTCAGCTGCCCCTTGATGGATTTCCATTATGTTTTTTTTTCAGGCCATTTTACATGTGGGTGCACCTTATATAAAAAAATGAGGCATTTTTGTGATATTGGGTTACACCCCTTGTTGGATTATAATGATTTGACCCGTCTGCCAATTGTTTAGTGGGCCATGGGTGCACCGGTTTAAAAAAAATAAATGTCCTCGGTCCACCGGTGTTTAATAATGGGCTGGATGTTGCGGGCAATGGGTGGTCCTGGTCTGAAAAATCTTGGACCGTGCCATCTTTAGTTAGCTGGAGTTTTTTGTAGAATGGTCCTGCCTGTCGATTTTGTGATGTCATTATCTCCTTTTGCAGTGATGCTATCGTCACGAAAATTGGCGTGTGATGTCATAACCTACCTATGGCGTCACTGTGATGTCATCAGTAATGTAACTTTTCAGGGATAACACTAAACGGAGGGCCGGCGGGCTAAAGGGCCGTATTGCCAAATGAAAAACATGAATTTTCCGTGGGCTGGCGAGCTGCACACAAGGGTGGGCCGGGAGGCTGCACAACAGGACAGGCCAGTGGGCTGCACACTACGGAGGGCTGCCCTTTTCTCCAGCACGCCCCGCCCTTTTCCGGAACCCGCCGGACCGCCTTTTTGTGCAGTCCGCCGGCCCGCCCTTCTGTCTTCAGTGCAGCCCGCCGAAAGTTCACGTTTGTCATTTGGAAACACGACCCTCGAGCCCACCAGCCTTCCAATTAGTGTTATCCCTTTTCAGGAAGTTTGGTAGGTGGTTTTCTTCACTAGACCTGGTCAATTTGTTATTTGACTTGTTTAGTGAAGATAATACATTCAAGAAGTGACAATAACAAATTGTCCTTTTTTGCGATGAAAATAAGGCAGCCTTATTGAGCTCATTAATAAATAAACATGGACAGAAAAAAGGGGATCGTCACCTCTACAAGTGAAGAACTTATCCAAGTGATTCTAAACAACGTGAAAAAGCAAGAGGCAAAAATGAGAGAGGAAGAAGTTGCAGATATAAGTCAAGAAACATTCAAGTTACTATATTACAGTGACAGTGAAGACCAGCAGAGATATTTCTGCACAGCCTGTAAGAGGACAGAAAATTGAAGAACGTCTTATGACCAGACCTGTCTTGGGACCACCGAGGGGGTGAAGAGTTTTCTAAAAGGAGCCCAAATTTTCTAAACTATGTGCAGTAGTTTTAAACTATCAATACCCAACACATTTTTCTAGGGTGGGCAAAAATTTTTCTTGGGGGGCTTCATCCCCTTGCAACACCTGTACTTACAGGCCTGGTTGTGACATACTTAGATCCACATAATGATGAGAATAGGGAATAGGCCAAGTGTGACCACATAATGATGAGAATAGGGAATAGGCCAAGTGTGACCAGCACTACATGTGGTAGCAGAAGAACGTCAAGAACGAAGTATCATTGAAAAACATGACAGATGTCTGAGATGAGATGGCTGACGCTATCACTGGAGGCAATAATATTGTCTCTGGTCAGTCAACGTACTGTTAAAAATGCGGGAATATTGGTTGAAAAGTGAAACAGGTTCTCTGTGACATGGTGATGAAAACAAAAGTTATTTTTAAACCATGATGTTCCACAACATAGGAAAAACAGAAACTTGTCACGGAAATGCACCATAAGTCTTTTTCATCGCCAGAACCACAACATTGAAGCAGTTGATAGAAGCTGGGTTTGTTTTTTTCCTTCACAAACTAAACTTACAAACTTGTGTTTATTGTTTCACTTGTAGACTCGTGTGCACGGATACGACAAAATGTGCACATTTCCTTATTAGAAAAGAAATCTGCGACTAGAAGCACACTCTTGAGTGCCTTCATAGCCCCTAAGTTTCAATTAATGGAACATATAGATGCCACGATCATGTTTAGTCGCAGATGTAATTTAATCACTACGAAGAATTGTTATAGAGCTAGCCATAGTCAGGTCAATCAACATGAACAATATTGAAATGGCTTCCGCTGCATTCTTTGTTTTCTGTTGCAAAATTTATTGCTGTGCAAGGACTGGCGCTAAGAGATGATGAAAAGGTTTGATCACCCAAAATGTTAAAACTTTTTTCAAACCAAATTTTGAAAAAATGAAGATGCAATTCTTCTGGTGACTGGTTATGCAACAGTTTCACAAATCGGTAATCATTGTCAAATGTCATGTTGTAACTAGTTTTGTTATATATACATGCATCATAAAGTTTGTTAATTACAACAGCAGTTACAAATTTGACATCACAAGATTAGGCTACGTCATAATCAGAAATTATCTGTGGAAATACTAGTGACTTCATCCATCATCCCCTACCTAAACATTCTGTATCAGAACATCTAAATCCGCCACTGTCATGACACGACACCATAATCAAACCTCAAACAGGGAAAGAGAGATTGTGTTACTTACTAAGGATTATGTTACATTTGCTATGAAAGTGTTTGAAGTTGTTTCATAGCCTGCAAAAGATAGCTGCTATTTTTCAAAATTGATTACTGGTATGCAGCCAACACTTTCAAGATTACAATAACAGATACAAGCCACCGGCTACTGTAGAGCTGCTGTTCAGCTTTTGTGGGAATACTATAAAGTAAAAACAGTGTGAAACCTATTTTTTTACTATTTATTCAAGCCAGATAAAGGAAAGGATTTAGGATTTATCTTCTACGTTTACTTCGTTTCTACCAAGCCTTACTGCACTCTCGTCGTGCGTTACTGTTACGTTGCAGGTGGCGTATGAATAAGTTATCAAATTTCAATATCCACAGGCGTATCTATAGCCACTGTCATTAAATTTCTTGCTTTTTAACTTCTACAATAACTGTTTATTTGTTCTAAATAACTACATATTTGATTTTGTTAAAAGTAATTTGTGTTTTTTAATTTTTGGTAGTGTCTATTTTACCGCCAATATTCTGGCGGCAACAGATCAGCTGGAGCTATTGTATTGCCAGTCGAACATTCGGTCTTGTGGCATGACGCTATTCGAATAAAAAGGTCATTTTGTCATGCAATTGGCATGCTGCTCGTAGCGTAGTGGTTATGCTACAAGTCTGGTATGCCATTGCTTTTCAGTGCGACTCTCATCGTGGTGACTTCCCTTTATTTTTTGCTTTTTTCATGACTTTCCAAACTTTTCCCTTAGGTGTTAGCTTTAGGCTTCGGTTAGCATTTGCATTATGGTTGGAGTTCGGTAGGGGTTAGCATTAGGGTTAGGGGGTTAGGCTTTGTGTAAGGGGTTACCATTAGAGGTTAGCATTAGGGTTAAGGTTGGAGGTTAGGGTTAGCTGTAGGGTTTATCTTTTGTGTTTACTTCATTTCTGCCAAGCTTCTTGCTGCTGGCATCTCGGCAGAAAAATAGACACTGCCTTAATTTTTTGTTAGTCGGGGTTCCATGACAAATGCCAAAGTGTATCAGGGTTCCACGATGACGAAAAGGTTGAAGAGCGCTGGTGTAGAGTAGACCATAGTTGTTATATGGAGACCATGAAGTAGACACCAGAGGTGAGTGGATGTTGATTTTTCAACTCCTGATCCATATCTGACAAATTTTGCATAGCCATATCCAATCCTTATTCGAAAATTTCAGAAATTTAGTATCCAATATCCGTCCGTATCCGACTGTGACACTGGTCCAATACAAAACGAAGTGGTTATCATTGCAAACGAGAAGACTAGCCTGTAAGCTGAGTCTGTTGAGGGTTTGGACAGCTTTCTAGCACAATCCCTTGCTGAGTTATGGAGTTGCAATGTGGTGCGAAAATACTGGCTGAATGCGTGATTTCAAAGTACTCGTGCACTGACTCCCAATGTGTCAAGTGATTAAAATATTATTATTTGCAATAAAATTAAATTCTCAAGTCATATACTGTACATCAACTAGATGCAAACAATTATTTGTACAGTGATATATATCTGATAAAACTGCAGTTTTTACAGGATGGAAGGGCAAATTTAAATCCAACAAACCCCCAGCTTGGTTACAAAAATGCCTGTCTAAATATTAGCATTTGTATGCTACATTAAGAAGGCTTGGAAAGTACAATACTCTCTTATTCTTTGGCAAAAGTTTTTTATGTTGCGTCCCCAGTTCTTTTGAAAAAAGGTTTTGACATTAATTAGTGGAATAGACAATGGGGTCTGATTCATATTAATAACTGAATGTTTGTTTAAAGTCTAGCTTTGATACTACAGTGTATGCAGCAGTGGATTAAGGGGGGTGGCTGGGCTGCAGTAAGGGTCCCCCAATAGCAACAGTTTCATAAATATTTAGAAAGGGCTCCTTTCAAAGTTTCAGCCAGAAGCCTCATGCAGCCTTAATCCACCACTGAGAATACATGAAGTCTTGCATAGACACATGTGGCAAAAGTTTGATGTCGCTTAAATGTGAAATACTTCTAAATGGCTGGTTGTAGCATGCATTTTTTAAATCACTCTGTTCCAATTTGACTACAAATAATCCAGCAGATGAAATAAATGTCAGCTATTCCAGATTCAACTTCTTTGGTTTCGATAAAAATCTTGTTGATCTGAAGTTTTTTCTACTCCGACCAGTCTGACATCATCTAGTAACTAGTTGATAAGATATCAGTAAAAATCACCTGAAGTAAATATATCAATGTGTATAAATTTCTATTTTGACAGACTTTGTTTAGTGATGCTAAGCCTTGTAATACAAAGGGTTACTTGCTCTCTCTGTCAAAAAAACACAGTTACAGAAAAGGATTTTTTGTGAACGTTGACAAAAAGAAGCATTCATTTTTTCATAGTATTTATGACTTTAAACCATGGTTGTGATCCCTTGCACAGTTCATCATCACACTTGTTTAGAATGTTGTTTAAGATAAAAACAATGGTTTTTGAGTGATACAAAAATAATTCAATAATCACTTGTTTTTGCAAACTTTCTAGGACAGTGCTGTTAAAGAAATTATTTGAAGTTCATAACTGTTTCATTGAGTCATGGCTAGAGGACATCAGAAAATTCAATCACAAAAGAAAAATCAAGAGCGTCAAGCGAAACTGAAAAAAAACACAGACAACAGAGCAGCAGCAAAAAAAGCATTGGTGTTCACTTGTCCAATCTGCAGGGTAAGTGCTTATTGGTGTTATATACTGGAAGAAAGTTTATTAGTGCTTATTCTGTATGTATTGCCTTTGAAAGTGTCAGAAGTTACCTGCAGTTGCCCATCGTTTCTGACTCCACACTAGTGGTTTAAGCCAGGGGGCTTGAAACAAAAAGCAAGTACTTAACTCTTGAATTCCTGAAAAACCAAATTTTAGCTATTTTGGCTGGCACATAACCAGCCACAACTCCCAGTTGATGGAGATAGAGAACTCTTCAAACCCTCAAAAGATGTGGAAAGTCGTATAATTTTGATTTTAGAAAAAGTTTGACGTTTTGGGCTTAACATTTTTGGGGAACGCAAAACAACTAGGGCAGGTAAAAGTTTTCAATGATGTCTTTGAGACTTTTTAACTGTTTTCTTTAACCGCATCTTTAGTGTCCGTGATTGGCTTTCTAGCTTTAGTGGTTGTAGGTTATGGCTTAAAAACAAAAAATTAATCACTAATCTCCTAGGGCAGTGTGGTGCAACTACCGGCCTGTGGGTCACATGTGACTTGTATATCAACTTTTTAAAGCCTGTGAGCTTTCTCAGTATTGTGTTTTATGTGTATGTTACAGTAGGTAATTTCAGTTAGAACAAGCATAACATCCTTTAATAAAAATCTATAACATAAAAGGCACCAGACTAGAGCAGTGTTTTTCAACCGGGCTTCCAGGTAACCCCAAGTGGCTGCCAGGGGTTCCGATGAAACAGATTGCATATGCCTGGGACGAAATTTGCAACCACAGTTCTATGGAGTTATGGCAATATAAACACTTGGATCATTGCGTAGGTTCCATGAGTAACACAAACAGAGATGGACTGATATATCAGACGATATTTGGGTTTTACCAATATATTTGTATCGGCCAAAATGGCTTATATTATCAGCATTAGTAGGTGTTGGCAAAATGCTGATTCCTCACGCATATAGACAACTTGCACAAGAAAGCACAATGAACCAAGTCAGGACAGTTATTTTGCAGCAATGCTAGCTGGTGTGTTTTCTTAAACAAGCAGACAAGATGAACCGTGGAGCAATGCGTGGGCCGTCGCAGCCAAAACAAAAGCATCATCAAATTAACTAAAAATCATAGCAAAGTATTGAAATTGCTTCATTTTGAAAAATTTTAGCTCATAAATAATGATTTCTGAAGTTTTTTTAAGGCATAGAATACATTTTATTTTTGATAATGAAGCAGAAATAATGATTTACAAATTTTGGAAATATCGGCTATCGGTCCATGCATGGCCGATATATTGGGATCAGCTCCAAAAAAGCCATATCAGTTGGTCTCTAAACACAAACATTTGCGGAAGCTTCTGCTGCAGCAAAAATGTTGAAAAACACTGCTGTAGAGAGTTTATGAAAATTAGTCAGCAAAGATAGGCTTCTCAAACTGAAAGATTTTGCACAAAAAATGCGCTTGATGTTTGGAGCACAGTTTCTGCCATGAAGGAAGTCAAATCGAAAAACAAATCGGATTGCACATGAAACACCGGACAATATTCTCCGACTGGCTACAACTAACGTATTGGGTTTGATATACGAATGACAGTGTCAGAAAAGCCACAGACATAGCCAGGGGGAAAGGGGGCAATAGCCCACCTTAAATTTCTAGCATATCTTGTTGTTTCGTGCTTCAAAAGGCCGTGTCCCAAATTAAATACTGTTGCTTGCTCAAAGTCAGAATATTTGGCGCTCACTGACAACAGGCATCCCACTGAGAGAGATTAAGTAATAATTTGCTATTTGCTGATGTGTAACAATTTCAGTGATGCACTCACTTATCTTCCATTTTCAATTTCAAATCTTTTGAATCTGTTGCTTCACGCATCATTTTGTTAAAAGTGGCCCGCAAGTTTTCACGTTTTTATAAAATGGCTCACCGTGCAAACCTAGTTGGAACACACTTTCTTAGGGAATTAATTAATTATTGCTTTTTTTACCATAACTTGCCAACCACTAACACTAGAAGGCTGACCAAGGGCTCTAAAAGATGCAGATTTTTATCTTTTTTTAAGCAAAAACAAAAAAGTTGTCCCTTGACTTTTTCGTCAAGCCCTGATGACATCATCTAAAAACCCTGGACCTGTCCCAGTGGTGTCATCTCCCCAAAAATAGTTCAACCCAAACCTTCCCAATTTTAAAAAATCGAAACTACAGCATTTTTTATTGATATTTTTTTAAAATTGGAACTACTTCAATTTGCAAATGTGCTGATGATGGTAACAAGAGTTGCCAAAATGCCTGAAAAATGTCATTTTTATTGTTTTCTATAGCCAATATTTTCATTATCACTTTATATGCATCTGGGAGAGAATGCACATTGCAATGTGTATGTAGTCGGCATGCGTAAGGTCGTGACCTCATGTGTTGCGATGCGCAGGGCAAATTGTTAGCGGCTTATGTCGGTTCGTTATTTATTGGCATAGAACACACTTTAAAATTGCGACCATAAGCGTTCATTCACTGCTGTAATTGATCACACGGACGGTTCATGACTGCTCTTGAGGTACTTGCCAAGCTTTTTTCATGGTCAATCAGGTTTGTACACCTCAGAGAATAAAAAGAAAACTGGGAAAGTGCGCAGCATTGCCTACTGTTCACTACATTTTCGTGCTCTGTTGCCTGCGTTTCATTTGGTTTCAAAGATGCTTGTTTTGCAGTAAGATTTGTGCTGCTAGATTTATGATAATATATACGTCTTTATTTGAGGTGAAAAGAGTTGTTTCCTATGTTGCAAAGTGAATAGAATAAGTGCTGAACATGATCTAGAATTGACAAATGAAATCAGTGAAGGCGGTACAAAATATCCTTTGCCATAGTACAAAAGTAAAAAACAACGTCATTGGAGACCGTAAAAAATGTATTGCCGTACAAAAATGATGTCATTGGCAGCAGTATGAAATAACATTTCTCATGATGTCCTAGACTTTTAGGTAGCTCCTCTGGTTTTCATATTATCATCAAAAGATGAAACCAAAGCCACGCAGCAGTTTCAGGCAAGACACCATTTTGCATGCTACGTAACTAGTTACTCCCAGATACATCACTTCCTCATGATACTATTTCGCGGATTAAGAGACAAGACCAGCAGCGCTGCACGGAATGTGTTATAAGGCTATTCAGCACTTCTGCTTTTTGTGTACGAAACTGCAAAACTTTCTGCATCTCTAAAAGGTTTGAACTACTGTCTATCTCTATCAGCTGGCAAGCGTGACCTGCCTAACACCGTCTCCAAAAATATGCATGCTGATGGAAACTGGTAGGTGGTGAGGTAGTGGAAGGGGTACTGAGTAAGGACATGGGAAGGGAACCATAGGTGAGTGCCTCCATACCTGGCAGCAAAGCTCAGCACCTACAAAACCGGTGTTGGCAGCCTTCCACTTTAACAACAGGGAAGCTAAATGTGAGCTAAAAGTCAACTTGCACAACGAAATCCTGCCCTTCTGCTCCGAGCCCAAACACCTTGGAGTAACGCTGGACAGGTCGCTCACGTATTGAGTCACTTTACAAAAAACTGACATTATGTGTCACATTCTTGAGGCGGCTTGCTGGCTCTGGCACGTGTGCTGGAGCAACAACATTGTGAACAGGCACCCTAGCCCTGCAGAGTAATGCGCTCCTGCCTGGTACCATAGTGCTCACACCTGCCTCATTGACCCTGCCATCAACGACACCTTGCGAATTGTGGCTGGATGCCTGCATCCTACACAGCAGACAACCTTCCTCTTCTCGCAGGCATCCAACCTGTTGAGCTTCATTGCAATGAAGCCACGCTGTCTCTAGCACGCCATGTCATGAAGCCTGGACACCTCCACTCAGCGTTCACCCATCTACCGAGTGCGAATGCACGGTGTCTCAAATCAAGACACACATTTGTAGCCACCACACAACAATTATATAATCATTTCATCGGACAACAAAATCAATACACACAATTGAAACCGCCACACAACAACAGTCGGTAGTTAACTGGTTTTCTGAAGCAGTTTGAGGATGGTGCATTTGTTTCTGTTAGTTGTTATTTGCTAGGGATGTACCGAAATCATGGTTTTCATATCTGGCCAGAAGTGGTATTGGCTGGAAGCAAAAAAATCTGCTCACAATCAGAATTAGTTTATTGCTTTTTTGTAATTACAACTTTGTTCCAAACATACTCAGAAACACACAATTTACTCAAAAATAGATTGTGACATGGGTTTTGTGCATAAGACATTTTGTGTGAAGTATTTGTGTTGCAGTGTGCAAATCTTTGTCATCATCAAGGTTCAACAGTACTTTCAAATTGTAATCTACCACCTCAGAGGTTTCAAGTGTTGTGGAACATACCACAATAACATAGTCTCATCATAGGCGTAGCGATTGACAAGATAGTTAGCCAGTGTGCAAAGTAACACTGCACAACAGAGGGGACAATGAAACTTGCTGACAGAATGAGGATTCAGTGGCAATGGCTACACATGAGGACAACAAAACTTAACAGAAAGCACGAACATTCGTAAGGCAATAGCTATGCGTTGAAGTAAGGGCAAGTGAGGGGCAGTAATACTGGTCAGCATGCTGGGGACAACCAAAATCAAATCAAACCTGCACACTGGCCACTAAGCTGGCAGCGTTTCCTCTGACCACAGCCAGGGAGAGGCACTGGGGCCACAGGCATATCAACAAGTTGCTTTGCGAGGCTACTCAAAAAAGGGGCTGTGGACATACACATCGGTGGTTTCGATTGTGACTGATTGCAAGTGGTATTTGTTTAGGAGATCATTATATTTTTGAAGTTTTGCAGCTTCAGCCTCTGTTGCTGCAGTTCCTGCCTGTGTGGCACTGTCTTTGCGGCGGCACCGAGCAAAAGTTTCCGCAACTGTTTCATCCCATGACTTATTTGACCTCTGTACTAGGTGCCCAAAGTCAATCCATCAGGCCTATGACGTTACATTATCAAAAGTGATCTTATAACAGAGCCTACTTAAAAATATAAGTGTGGGAGCAATCTTAAATATCAGACAGAATTTGCTCATTTTTGGCTTGAACCACAACCAGAAACAAATCTTGATCTTCAGAATGACAATCAGTTACTTAGCAATTGCGTACATTCCTCTTGGTGTTTTCTGCTATGATTGTTTCCACAAAGTTGTTGTACATACTGTACTATTGTTACTTTGTTAACACTTCACAAGTTAACCCTTGCTGTTGTGGGATTTTGTTACATGAATCTACTTTGTAAGCCAGGGGTCACCAACATGGTGCCCGCAGGCACCAGGTCGCCTGTGAGGACCATGTTGGTCACCTGCGGGCCTGTTTTGAAAATATCATTAAGGTGATGAGTATCTTCATATAGATTAATGTCACTAATAGTAACACCATTAAAGGTAAATTGAGCAAAAGTTTTGTTCAGAATTGTGCATCAAATTAATAGCCCTTCGTGTTAATTGGTATCGAAAGAAGTAGCCCTCAGTTTCACAAAGGTTGGTGATCCCTGTTGTAAGCATTTCTCCCAAATGTATGATAATCCAAAAGCAGTCTCAAAATCTGATTCTCTAAGATGATTCCCAGTAGAAATATGTACTTGTTTTGGAGGTGTCATGATTTCTTCCAGTCAGTTCAGTCTCGTTTACACTCAGTTTCTGTACTCCTTTTGGAGTATCATGAGTGGTCAGCCCAGAGTTGCCAAGTATAAACAGACCTTTCACGCTAGAAAATTTGAAAAATTCTGTTAGAATCCGCTTGAATAAGACCAACTGTTTAGGCCGCTAGACTAATTATCCGCTAATTAGGCCGCTAGACCAATTATTTTGGTGAAAGACAGGATTAAAATCCACAAAATTGGCAACCCTGGGTCAGTCACGCCAATCTTCGCAGGCTGCTTTCGCAATGATGCTGTTCTCGTGGTGAGTCAGTGGCAGCATCGCGCGTGAAACGTCCATGCCAGTGGCGTACGCAGAAAATTTTCATGGGGGGGTTTCTATCAGTGGCATATGGTGGTCATTTGCATTTGCTGTTCGCTCTTTGTGACGTCATATTCATCTTGCCAAACCAACATTTTGGCGAAGTTTGTTGACATAATATGCATATTTTTCTACACGCGCTCCCCTTCATTTATGTGTCATGGTACTGAATATAAATTATCAACTCTCCAGGTTAGGATATCGGAGGAAATAAACTCAACCCTACGACACAGCAGTTCATAACTGCAAAAATATCAGGCATCGCGTTAAAACAGGCGAGTCAAACACACTCATGACTGCGTCAGAGCATTTTACAACTGCAAAATGAGGCTGCGCTGATGTCTCGTCGAATAGAAGCAGTGGATCATAGAAAGTGTGGGCTGTCTGACGCAAACCCCGGTTTGCAAAATCGAATCTTGCCAAACTACACAAGAATTAAGAATGCGCATAAAGTACGCAAGAAAATTTCAGAATTTTTATGTATAGAAGTCCAGCAAATTTTTAGTTGTCCCTTTTCCCTGCTGAGACATTATTAAATGCCTGAATGCTTCTATGTTAACAACTGCTGTTTTTGAGCTCATGTAACAGGTCTATCATGCTACAGAAATTGGTAAAGTAGTCAATACGGTCAGCGCTTGCGCTAATCAGCCACAGCAGAGAAAATAAAGACAATTGTTTCGGATAAAGTGAACTATCGCGGAACAATATCTTAAACATGCGAAGTGGACGAAAGGTCTGCAAAAAGTGGTGAGATGGTTTCTGGATGCAGACGATAACCCAGATTCCCAGCAAAATCTCATTATTACTATTTGGTCCATTTACAATGTTATTTGAAATTTGCATGCAAATTCATTCCGTGGTATTTCCACTAAGTCGACAAATTAACAAGCAAAAATTATGCGAAAACAATGAATCTCCTTTGCGCAGGTAATAAAGTTTTTGTAAAAAATCAAGCTCAAGGGGGGGTTTTAACCCCAACCCCCCTTGCGTACGCCCTTGGTCCATGCACCCACCCATCAACCCAGAGCACGTGGCTGGACAGGTCGCAAGTACCGTTTTTAAAGTTGTCGATATGACCAGACGGAAATCGAACCCAGCTTAGCAGTTTTGGTGGCGTGTGCTCAACCAACGATACCACTTAGCTCAGCGGTTCCTAAACTTTTTGTGGGGCGACCCAAACCTGAGTTTTGTTGATACCCTGCGACCCAAGACGCAAAGATCGTATTAAAAAAGACATTGATTATATGGGTGATTTTTGGCAGTAAGTTGCTAAGTTCGATTTCAAAGTCAGAAGTTTACTCTTTTCTCAAGTACCTATACGCTACAGAGGCACAGACAAGCAGGTGACGTTGAAAATACACAATTCAGTTTTTGATAGCCTTGGCGCGACCCATATTTTGACCCTTCGGCCTTCGCGACCTTGTTTGGGTCGCGATACATAATTTGAGAACCACCGACTTAGCTGGAGCTTTATTTACATACACTGTAAAAGGATCACTTTTATAATAGATCGCGAAAAAATGTAGTAGTAATGTAACCGAGCATTTTTTCGCATGAATCAAGCCTTTCCTAGATTAATGTAAAAATAAAATAGTAGATGTCACAGAGCTTGTGAAAAAACGTGAGAGGAAAACGAGGGTATTGCCGCTAACCCTGTGTGCAATTCTTAATGAAAGCTAAGTTCAGAGCACTAGATGACGTACGCACAACCCGAATGACGCGGTGTGAACGCTCTAAAATACGGTACATTGTTTGTGTCGCGAAGCTGTTGCCACAAATAGGAGATATATTATGGAGAATATTAGATTGCAGATGGCACGAGTCATGTCACGCTCTGGTTTCTCTTCACACGCACAAATCTTTCGCCTTTTACTAAAGATTTCCGTGGAGAGGAGCATTCAATGAGTCTCATAGAATTTTTTACCTCGTTATTGCGAGGTTCGTTGTCGTTCGGTGAATCATCAATACTCAGTATGCCGTAGGGCACCGTGGTTTCGCTCTCGGTGATAGGTACTTCTGACCATACCTACAGAAGGTACGCGATCGCTTGGATCGTTTCTCCCAGTTGAGACAAAACAAAGACTTGTCTGTAACGTTCACAGTAATATATGTCGACACGAGAGGCAGTATGGAGAGCAAATGTTTCGCTAACGTACCATGTACGAGAATTTCGTAGTACTTTGCTTCAAAATCGTATTAATTAACGTTTTATTTGTGATGTTATATGATATGCCAACGTGTCACAATGAGCACATGTAATCAACATTTGAGTAACATCTTTAGTCAAGGCATGATAATGTAAGTAGAAATACGAAACTTCGCGTAGACGCCTTTACGTGACGCCAACATGTTTTCTTATAGGTCTCTGTCACGGCGTTCTAATATTATAATATTTTCTGTTTTTAATGTTGTTGTTACGCGTTGTTCTAGCTTATTCGTAATTTCGAACAAACCAAAATCGCCTTTTCCTAAAGATTTCTGTGGAGAGGTCCATTCAATGAGCCTCGTATTTTTCTATCTCACCAAGGTGAGGTTTGTTCTTCCTTGATAAGGAAAACAACACACCCGTCGTTTAGTAGTTCAGCCTTTAGGTGGAATACGTTTTGACTACTGACTAGCCGTTATGGGCATTACTAGACCTTATGCTGTTGGATTCTGAAAGTTAATTGATTAGAATAACTGTTCTACCAAAGGTTTAGTTTGGTTGCTGACAAACGCGAAGACATGGGCGAATGAAATATCAGTTTGTCTAATCTAGTCTTTTGTGACTTGCACTTACATCGTCATCATAACAGACAGACAATTTTTTTCAATCCATACTTTATAAACAACCAGATGAAGACTTCTAACCAATTTAAATGCCAAGTATATGCAAATTATGTGCAATTTAGAGTTGGACAAGCCACTGTGTTCATCCTCGCGTCAAATTTTATAGCATTTCTCATCATTCTGTTCATTCTACAGATTGGTGTTTACTATTTTTTGTTTTGCTGACGGCTGTGCGTCGTTCTGAGAAATGACTGGCGTGATGAGAAAAAGAACGTTAATAAGAACTTGTGTGTGTGGTTTTAAAAAGTTTTAGTTATGTCTGCTAACAGCATAGTCCTGAAGGTACAAGTAACAGTTAGTTGCAGTGTGGTCAGTGTAATTTTGGTAGGATTGTTATCTAAAAGGCAGCGCGTCAGGATGCTGCTGAGCATTTCAGGAGAAATAGTCTAATTTAGTCAACCAAATGGGTGTTAAACAAATAAACAAGCAGAAAGCTAAAATATTCACGTTGTTACAAGTCAGGTTCTGTCAATAGCGGAGGTGTTATTAACATTTGCTGATGTTCATTGCAAGCATGTTGCTTGTGTTTACCGACAAACTATTTCATGTGGACTCCTTGGTTGTTGAGTACAAGCTGTCTGTAATTATTCATGAGACTCAGTTCAGGCGAACTGCAAACAGCAAAAACAGTGGGTGACATGCAGTTGGTAACAATTCGTATTGTGTTTCCATTTGAAGGTGTACTTACTGCAAATCGTATCTGCTTTTTCGGTTTCTTTGTAGTTAGTGAAAAATGTTTTTAACACCATTGCTTGTTACTCTTCCAAACAAAAGTGGGTATGTTTTCCTGGTTCACCAACTAATGGATCGCAGGGCCTAGAAGATATTATGTAGATCATTGCAATTGAAGATTTTTTTGTTGTACTTGAAGAGATAATGCAGGAAAACTAAATTTCCTTGATTAGGTAGATGAGTACATTTCATATGAATGCGTGTCGATGTTGAACTATTGCTCATACATCATTCATATACTAGCTTTTTTAATGAAGGTAAGCAAATTAATTTACCCTAAGATGTGACCGCATATATGCCGTATTCTGCAGTTAGTTACGTATGGAAACATGTCTGCTTTGCGGTCATAATGAAAAAGTGAATCAAAACATTGTTATTCTTAGAAATCCCAAATGAAAAATATTTTCTGGGGTGCAATGGTAATGGTAATGGTTTATTGTTTCATATGACTCAGCCAATAAGCAGAAGCACCATAAAAGCCATCGCATGCAGTAAACCAACCATTAGTGAACAT
>JGI24158J21664_10006699_pt1 | contig 15222 bp, 10 predicted proteins | sample Ectturendosymbi3_FD_21664 | JGI IMG/M metagenome (IMG submission 21664) | reverse complement strand
TTACAGAAGTAAACAAATGATCGAAATTAACAGGTATTCTACCCCAGTGCAAATTATGCATGAACTTACCTATTTCAAGAATGTATATATCATTAATAATGAAGCAAAAAATTAAATGTACTGAAAGTTTTCTGTTTTTTTTTAAAGTAAGACAGATGTTATCAATTATCATGTATTACAAATCTATTTATCAAGTATTGCGCTAAAATGCTTGCTTTTTTCTACAGTTTGCTCAAATTGCACACGCAATGAACGACTGCAAGCTTGCAATAGCGTGCATCAGTGCAGAATACGCAGAGAGCGACAACTGCCGTATGGAAATCCAGTTTGCTGCGAAATCGTTACGGAAACCAGTTATTGCAGTTGTTGTCGGTGAGACTCATTCTCTTGCTACTACGAATCCGGAGGTGTTAGTTTCTTTTTACGTCCCGCACCCCCTACAAATAAGATAACTAATTTTGAACACGTAATGACAATAGCTTGTCAATAATGGCACATAAAAGCGGAAGCATGCTCCAGATTTGCTCCGACGACGCCAAAATTGCGGAGAGACTAAAACAAAATATTAAACGCGACAATATCTCGTAGAAGTCCTATGAAATTCTATTTGACAACAAAACATCAATAAATGTGTATATCCTTGTACCTCTACAAATGCCCTGTTGTCAGGGGTGAACGAGGGGGTCAAGGGGAGATCAATTCCTCGGGCGCCGAATCAGTATGGGGGTGCCGAATCACTGCAAGGGCTCCGAAAAGTCCCAAAAATATCGCAAGTACCTTCTTCAATATAGTGAATTTGCTTCCGAAAGAGCTCAGGTTCAAACATGGGGGCGCCAAACTTGCTAGTTGCTCCGGGCGCCATCTAACCTCGTTACGCCCCTGCCTGTTGGACCTTGAATTGGCAATCGCTATCGATTACAGTTGAAAAACTGTTCAGATGCCCCCACTCACGTTTGTTGAGAACAAATTTTAGGTCGTTTTATTTTCAGGAAAAGGCAGTGAGTGGGAGGAAACTACAGTCGGAAAGCTGGTTCGGAATGGCTTGCCCGTGATACATATGCAAGATGTTGAAAGCGAGCTGGAGATGGAGGCAAAAATAAAAGACATTGCGTTAGTTGTATATGCTACTTTTTCCTATAATGTGTTTTAAGCATTCTTTCTCTGCCTCCAACTCATGATGGTTTTATAAGCCCAAAATGGTTGATTGACCAATATGTGAAAAGTAAATAATTGTGTTCATTTGTGTAACATAAAACTGTAACTCCTATGATTATCGTTCAGATTATTCAAAGTTGTTGATTTTGCGTCATATTTTTAGAGCATTTGATAAGATTACCATACAAATTACGATTGAGGTATTATTGTAACAGACTAATACCTTCCCTTACGTATTTACTGATCGTAGAAGGACTGATATTTCTCAAGACATTTTTTCGTCTTCTTCGGCGTGACTAGATTCAGGAATAAGTAGTTGATATCATTCATTTTGTTGCTTTTCAACTAAGAAAATGGTTGTCATTGTTCATAATCATAAATTGACCTAACAAATTGCCAAGAATGCATTGTATGCTTAAGAAATACCGCGCTGACAATAATGTTTGCTTTGTAAGTAAGCGCGGTTAATCAGTCTCAAAACCATATTGTGCGGCATGAGGAGGGAACTTTGTTTTATTAGAGCTATGGACCTTACGATTCTGATTCCCGAACTAAAAAACATTAGGCGTGGGATAAGGAGTGATCACTTTTATTTTTTTCTCTTCTATCAAAGGGGCATGATTTACCAGTTAAGCGATCTTCAAGGCAAAGTGTCCGCTGCTTCGGAACCATCGTCGGAACATGTGAAGTTCCGTGCTCCTGTGCCTGGGGATCATGTGGTTTGTCTTCACCAGCGCTGGGCCTACTTCATGGCGACAGTTGTCAGCTTTGACGAGCAGAGCATGACCTATACGGTTAATTGGGACGATGGTGATCCAAGTGGAAGAGTACAGTCGTACAAGGTGCGAACGCTTATGCGGTGGTGTAGTGTCAAAAAAGCAGGGGCAAACGTTCAAAAAGTATATCTTATGTATTTGTATCGATGAACTGACTTACAGGTCTGATCCTCGAGGAGCATTATCTGTAGTGATGCTTACCGCATTTCTGCATTATCTGCTTACCGCATATTGTAGGTTGGCACTTGTTTCATAGTATCGAAACTAATGCTAGAAAAAAACAGGAAGAAATTTCTCTCTTCCATGAGACTCTATTTTGAGTAACGCCTGGTCGTGGGTTTTTTCTTGTTTCCCAAATGACACTTATGGAAAACAAAGCGTGTGCCGTTGTGTGTCACTTTGAACAGCTTCATGCCATTGCATAACCTTTTACATGCCTCTTACATTCGTATCTCTAAATTCTGTCTGATCATCGTGAATAGTATGAGCTTATAATTTGCATCTTACGTACCGGCTTGTGCATGTATTACGTCTGATTTGGCGATACATAGTTTGCAGACTTGTTGCAGCCAGTCTGGAGATCGACCATAAGCGTAGCCAAGGGTGGTCTACGGGGCCATGCCCCGCCAAATTTTTATAACACATAGTCATTTTGTGCTTTGAGAGGGGTATCCCAAACAAAATAGTGTTATTTGCCTGAAATCAAACATTTTGGCCCCCCCAAAATTTTTGGGCAGGCTACGCTACTGAGTTCAAATCCAGGCCTTGTAAAATGGTATAAAAGCCTTCTTGCCTGGAAAGCGGAGTAAAGAAAAAAGAAAGCTGCAGGAAAGTCTCTCNNAAGTCCGTCCGNATATTATAGATGCTACTCTCCGTGAAGTCCGTTTTGCCATCGGGACACCCTCACGGAGGGTCAAGAGCAGTGGTTCTTAACCGGGGGGCGAGCCCTTAAGCGCTATACGACATTGAAAATTTGATCAATAAATTTACCAAACAATACATTTGCTTTCACAACTTATAGCCAGGGGGCTTGAAACAGGAAAAGTACTGAAGGGAGGCGCGGTAAAGAAAAGGTTAAGAACCACTGGTCAAGAGTGTGTCGCTGAGGCATACGAAAACCTCCATATCACCGTGCAAACAGAAACTCTGCCTAGGCGTCATTTTGTGAGCACACTGTCCGTTTGTGCTTACTGCTCATGCTGTCGTGAATGTATCTTGCACTTGCATTCGCGTTTGATTAACCGCACAGTGACTCAATTCCCATGCAGGCTATTTTGCATAGAAATTAAGAATTGGGGCAAAGACGGGATGGGCCATAGCAATACGTGAGTGGGAGAGGGCGTGCGGGAGATGATCAATGCATTTTTTAATTATTCCCTTAGCTTAGATACTTATGCCTAGGGATTTAGTGCAAGCATGGAGTACGCGCTGTGCGAAATGTTGCCCCAATTCTAAATTTCTAAGCAAAATGTACTGTATGGGAATTGATGTCGTGACACGTGTATCTTTTTTAATGGACTTTGTGCAAAAAGTTAGACCAATACTAATTAAGTCATGCTTAGGTAATTTGTATTTTGACAAAATATGCCAACGAAAAACTGGAAAGCACCAAAAATGTTTTTTCTAATATTGTGCTGTAAACATAGAAGAGCAACGCGCAAGTAGTACACCGTGGTTTCTGCAATCCATGACTTTAAAGCAAGTATAAAACTGCTCATTTTGTTTAAATGCTTATCGCCTCACCCAGTACGCCAAAGTGAAAGAGCAGCGAAAGGTATTGAAAGTTTGATTATGTTTTTTTTCTCCAAACTGTTGCCAGCTGTACAGAAAACATAAATTTTCAAAATTTTTGTAATTGCAGCATTTTATTACCGCAAGCGCTTTTGCCGCAGAAGTATCAGTTTTGAAGTATCAGTTAGTTTAGCATTGTCCTCTTTATTCCATTATGCACGTGTAGATGTGCTAATATTGCCAACGTTACCTTATTGTCAGGTAACGCGCCTGTGCTTTGATGAGGTGGGCTACTGTACGTGAGGTTTATTGCCCTATGCGTTACCAATTGGTTTTTGAAGCACTGCAACGTGTTTACTTCCAACCACTAGTCCCTGGAATGCATTACAAGAAGCCAAGCGGAATATCAAGACGGTCTCAGTGGTCAGACACACCATTTGGGTGCAATGGTTGTGGCGTTTTCAGGAAGTTGGAGATGATTGCTAGTGTTTTGTTTTAGAATTCAGTCGTATCTTCAGCATTTTTGGTGGCCAGAAGTTGAGCGAGTTGGAAGATTAGTGTTGCACAACATGGTTTTCATTTCTAGTTACTCATGCACACCGGTGATATCAGTGGGCATGAAAACAATTTGTATTTCAGGATGTCGCACTGGACTGCGTTCCGACCGATGAAATTGCTGTCGGAACAATCGTTCTTTTTGGTCAAGGTTCGTATGGTGCTACTGAAGGNAACAACATCGGCGGAGTTCGATATCACCAAGGCAGCATCACCAAAGTTTATCAAGACAGTCAAGGAATTACCAGGTACCTTTGCGATGCGATAGATTGTGTAATAACGAAGCTAAACGATACTTGCTACTTAATCTGAGGTTTGATCAAAGCGATGTGTACGATTGTAACATTCTTCTCGCTGTCTGTTTGATCCTACGCAGCAAGACTTTTCCGTGAGTTTTCTTAAAACAACGTTTTCTCTTGACATTGTGAATTCACAGCCAGAAACAGGCAAAACCCAACGCAAATCCACGATTCTGGTGATGTTTCGCTCTGTTCACATTCGCCATTCATTTTAGTTAGGAGCAGTGCAGTTTTTGTTGTTGGTGTTCTCATCAAGAGGTCATTGTTGACATCCCGTCAATAAGAGGACCTTTCGCAATAATCACATTGCTGCAGAAAAGTATGTTGGAAAAACTTCTGCCTGTCAGCTTCACTCCAAGTTTCAAAGTAGACGTTGCAAAAAGCGTAAAAAATTATTTTTGTGCAATGATGTCGCGTTGCGTAACCTTTGTACGCAGGGACAGATGCAGGTATTTCTGGTGGGGTATGATCAAAATATACGATACTTTCGTTTCTTTAACAATTTCCGCTTGTGAACTATATCAATTTTCACAGTATCTAAAGGAAACCCCATTAATACAACATAGTAGATGCTAGCTATCATACTATTTACTTGCATTGCTTCGAAGGTTGAAAGATGTGCTAGTTTCTGTTTCTGCCTGCTTGCAACAACATCAGATTTGGATATCAACAAACATAGCAGCAAAAACGTTATGAATAATTGAACTTGCGAAATGTCTATAAACAGGTCTGAAAGTGTAGAAACGTTTCATTAATATTTGCGCGAAATAAATAATCATTGAAACACATCTGATGGACAAAATTCACCACAATGGTGTGGTGCAAATTCATGTATAACTATAACAGTAGACGTCTGCCACGTAGCGCATGATCCACCTCGTGTTCAAAATGCACACCTGGTCTTTCGGGAGGGGCAAAATACTTTGACTTCAAATGAGTAACAGATTTTGGTTTTGAGACACTGCTTCTCAAAGCATAAAACGACAACATATGCTTAATAAGCAAACTAATTTGCGCTAGCATTCACGAATATAAAATCCACTTCTCCAAACAAAATTTTTATAAAGCATAACAAATATTTACAACGTCACCAGAGTGTTGGGTGAGGAAGACTAACCAACTGGAAAACCTGTCATCATCAAGCCATACTGTTAGAAATTTGCGACCACTTTGTCTAGCGGCAGGGGTCCCATATGCTTGACAAAGAATATATGTGTTGTTGACAAAGAATAACTGCAAGCGTTTGTCCAGTTTATGGCAAATTTTTGGCAAAAAATTTTGACAATGGCAGTGTTATTGGCAGCATTGATTTTTCAATACTTAATGTTTTTCTGCAATTCATATTTTTTCCATACTTTTCAATATATAATTTTTGACAATTGAACTGAAGTTTTGCTGAAATTGGTGGGTAATCAGAATGCTAAATTACAAAGATTAAAGGTGAGCTGCATTTTCTCTTATGTTTATGGTATTAATTTGATAAATAATCCAAAATGGATTGTTTTGGCGATACTGACAATTGGTATTTCAAATATAGCAAAATTTGGCATAAAAAATATTGACAAAAAAGGTTGGCAAACTTTTGGGAAAGCATCGACTTTTGGCAATATATGCCAGATTTGGCACCATTTGGCAACCCTGTCTAGCGGAATCAAGAACCGCCTCGTTTTTCGGATTATGCGAAATTAGAAGTATTTATCTCTCAGCATCAGTAAGCTGCGAATGATGTTCAAGGACAAACACAAGGTCGTTAGTTTACTTCATTTCGTACGTTTGTTGATGCCCGGGAATAGAAGCACTAACAGTAGATGTAATTGATGTTTCCACAGTAGGCGTAGGCCTAGTTGCTGTTTCTAAGCGCTGCAGATCTTGAAATCTCGTAGAAAAAATCCAATCTTGCTTGCTTAGGTTTTGTCATCTGTAAACTGCGGTATCCACAACTGCTAAATACGATGGGTTTACGCTCGAAATCCAAAACTGCGGAGTACAAATCTCGACCGAGCTAAAACTGACTGAATTGGAACGCAATACGCAGTAAATATTTTCAAGAGCAACAGCGAATGGCCTAGTAAACTAAATTGTGCGTGATGTAACAGTGGCCTGCGTGGCAATTGAGCGAGTGTGATAAAGACGTGGCAAGTCTGTGACCAGTGGTGGACTTAGGGTTGGGGGGATGAGGTAAGGCTGAAAGGGGGTCCTCCGTTGACCTCATCATGCTCAGCCAACCGTGATAAGACCTTTTGATCAAGCGTAGGAAGGGGATATGCGGGCCACACAAGGATACGTTTCTGAGACTACGGCATGAGTGACATAACAGAAAATGCAAAAAAGTATTCATGACACACAACTTTAAACACACTGAAAGACGGGAAGACAAAACAAGCAACACATAAAAGTTCAGGGATAGCAAGTTGGCATCGACCCCCACTTCTCTAATTTTGCGCCCCATTTTTTCTGCATTCACCATCAATAAATTAGAAAGTTTAACACACTTTCTCCCCTGATAAATGCTTGGTTTCCTTGGATTTGTTCACATCCATGTCCTTAAGGGACTCCATGAAATCACAGGCAACAACCAAGCAGGTTCAAAACACAATTTGTTGAAATTTCATCCTTTTAAACCACATTCAATAGCATGGCATACATACAAAAGCATCCAACCTGAGACTTGTTTTGAAAAGCTTTGAGGCTGGATGAGTCAAAGCTGCCGTCATCTTGCATTGACACTAGTTGTTTCAAAAATGTGAAAAAGTAGTAAATAATTCATCATATACCTTTTTCCAAACATTGCCACCACACCAAGTAGATTACACACTTGCTTGAATCTGTATTAGAAAAAAAATTCAAGTTATGCTGATATAAGAGCTTTCCAGAACTTTTTGAACAAATTTTAACCCACACCTTTTTAAGGTATTGAAGTTGGTTTGAAGCTTTTCCTTATTAACACATTAGAGATGCTGGTGGGGCCCTTTGAAAGCAGATTACTTACACATTACAGTGGCGGTTGGGCCCCTTTGAAAGCAAGGTACTTACATTTTAAAGTTTCTATTGGGTGCCCTTTTGAAAGCAGAGTACTTACATATTACACTTGCTGTTGGGGCTCCTTGCAAAGCAGAGTACCTACTCATTGCAGTCGCTGCTGGGGGCCCTTTTGAAAGTAGATATGTACCTACACATTACAATTGCTATTGGGGCCCTTTTGAAAACAGAGTACTTACACATTACAGTTGCTGTGGGTGGCCACTTCTTATGATCTGCTTCGGAGTATACTATATTAGTGGATAATATGTTGTTCACCAAAAATGAGGAAAATTTACGAGCCAGACAACTCGAGGGGGCCCCTTAAAAGGGGGTGCCCAAGGCAAGTGCCTTGCTCGCCGCCCCTAAATCCACCACTCTCTGTGACCAACTGCTGTGGTGTTTCTCATAAGTCGTAAATGCTACAAAACTAATTATTAAGACAGCTGCTTATTGTTTTCGTAATCTGGAACACTTTTATTTTTAAAATTGGAGGAGAACGGCTTCCGTGCCCCTCCCCCTCCCTTAGCTACTCCTATATTAGTAAGATAGGGCAGGGGAAGATTCGTCACGATGTTTTGTATTTGGAGAAGGAAAAGTTTTGATTGTCAGTTTCATTTATTTTTAAAGGTTTGACGGAGAGCATACCAAAGGGGAGGTTGATGGAAAAGGAATTTCTTACCGAGATTATGAATCAACTTTCACCCACAAAAGACTTGAAGATTTGCGCTTGTCTCCGAACGCTATGGATGCACTAATGGCGTGCAAACAAGCCTTTAACGTTAGACAGGGCTGATGCAGTTTTGATGCTGTCGCGCAACTTTACTGCTGATGCATAATGAGGTATCTATGATCCTGGTTTGCGAGACACTACATCGTCAATCGCCGCATAGTTTTACTGCAGTATATTCCCAACCTTGGATCCGCGAATTGAAGCCTCCTGTTGAATGATAACGCTGGTCAATAACGGTCAATCCCTGCTCAGGAATCTGAAATAGTAATTTCCGCATCACATCAGGTTTTCAAGATATTGCATTTCTTTAAACTAAAACCGTTTATCTGTTGGGGGCGTGTGAGAAGAAAATTAACGCCCTCAGGTGTCCGCAAGTAAGAAGAGTTTGGAAGCCACTGTTTTGCTGAATGTGATCTGCGAAGCATAATGCAGTAATGTTTATATACTAGATACCGCACTGCGGACACACGAACATATTACAACGCAGGAAGTTGCGCGATAGTTTTTAACGCATCACAAGACTGAACTTAACAACTTTTTTCTTGTTCTGCGCGGAAAGATGTACCGTTATGTCCGTACTAAAACAGAAGGTAGCGTCATTTTCTGCGAATAGCGGTATATATTTTGTACAAAATGTATTCAACGTTGGAGACTAACGCAAAAGGATCACGAAAACCTGCTCGAATAACCGTCAGTCTACCCTGAGTAAGTAACATGTTTTAGAAACATCAAAGATCCGATTTAAAATAATACAAGAATTAATATTTTCCAACTTGGAGACATTAATAAATCGTAAAGTGCTGTATGTATCCGAAACCACGTTAAAAAATATTGCTTACCGCAAAAGTTACGAGCTGTTACATGCATATTTCCTGTCTCAGAGAAGTAATGTCGAAGATCGAAGCGCAGGCATTGAAAAAAATTGGGTGTGTGTTGACATCGGTAAAAATGGTATTGGGCCATCTTCAAAGCAAATGAGTGGTGGAAAGTACTTTGCAACTTCCCAAATGTTTGAAGCAACTACACCAAAGAGTAAACCAGCTTAGTGCGTAGTGTTATTTTGTCGCTAATTTTTGGTAAACACGTGTATTGTTGCATGGCAGCAACGTGTAGTTTTTTTGGCGTATACGTACGATTAGCTAAAAACTGTCAAACGTGATAAGGCAATTTTTTAAATGATACTCTATGTGCGTACGATTAAATATTGTCATAATTTTGTATTCTGTGTTGCGTAAAATGCTGAAAGTAACGTTGATTCGTTAGTTAGTTTTAACCTGATTTCTTTCGCGCTGGTGGTTACTGTTGAGTTCACTTTACGCAAGGTGTGCCTTTGTACGCATATACTGTTGCACATACGTTTTTTGAATTCCCAGCTCAGCTTTTACAGCACTGAGCGCGTAACTTGTGCACTCTGCAAATAGTCTGATTCTGCAAGCGTGGAGCAAATTGTGTTAAAAGTTGCACGTAACTTTGCACTTTTGAATTTCTGTGTATTGCAGAGTTCTACCATTATGATCCGGTAGTTGTACTTGCACTGTGATAGGCTATATTATGCAAACGTATGATTTAACCCAAATTATTAACGAAAAAATAAATTTGAACCAAATGGAACCCATCGTTTCAAAAACTTGTACGACGGCTTTTCTAAACAGAAACAAATTGCAGCATGACGAAAGTCATGCCAAGCGTATAGTAGATTTCAGTTGTGTAAATATTAATGATGCGCAAGAAAATTTGAACTGATTGCTGAATACATGCAAAAACATAAAATATGCTATCGAGTGTGTTCTTGCTGCCAGGGACGAATCCAGCTAGCAACGTTAGGAGGGGGGCGATTTCTGTAATATTTGGTAGTCAGGTCTCACAACGGCTTCGCTACTGTAAGGGAGATGAAGTGTACTTCATAATACTGCTGTGACAAAACAATAGATGACAGAATGGCTTTATGTCGTGAATGTTGTTTTCCGAATTGCAAAAAATCATGGTGACATGGTGAATAAAGTTACTTTCGTACATTTCAGGGGAGAGTTCGCCCCTGCCTGGATCCGCCCCTGCTTGCTGCATACATTTGCAATGTTTTATCAAACTTGTACGATTTTTAACATCTTATAACTACCACACTGAGATGGTTAACCGCAAAGGAGTTATTGCTCAAAAATACGGTTGATAACGAACTATCAGTATTGTACTATCAACCAGTAGCGCAATCCGAGCTAATTTGGTAATGTTAAACCCTAAAATCGTTGTTTACGCAGCATAGCCTGCACATACTTGACCTGGTACCGCTACGGAAGTCATAACGTATTATCCATTGCTATAACAGTCTTGCCTTCGCTTCAGTAGCACCGTCACAGCTGAACGTTTTCTGGAGCTTTCGTTCAGTAGAAATCGCAGCAGATGGTTTTAAATATGATGCAAATATTTTGCTTCACGTCTCAAACAACGGTGCGCAGAGAATTCCTGTAGACGTTGCACCGTGCTGACTTCATGCGTGCAGCCAATAAGTCATCTCATCAAACTTTTGCAACTGCGAATTTCATTTTGATCTGGCCAGGAGTTGCGTCTTCGCTTTATACATTTAAGCCACGTCTTTATTACAGCGCACAAAAAATGCACGTAACTTCAACCTGGATTTTTCAAGTTATGGAACAATAATACAATTGACGGATATTAAAACTGTTAGCTGTTCCACTTCTCTTGAGACAGTTCTTCAAACCACTGCTAGGCCGCACTAGATCTCGGGTCAGGTGTTGAGCAGCCATTCCATTGTCTCATCGTCCAGAACCGTCAGGCCGTGCAGTCCATGAGGAGGCCGATGGATTGGACGTTGGAGGACAACATGGTCTACGGTTTGTTCTTCAGCGCCACACTCACAGGTCGCAGAGGATGCCATTCCCCATTTGTACAAGCAGGAGCGGAAACGTCCGATACCAGTGCGAAGGCGGTTCAGCCGGACCGCACGTTGTTCTTGGAAATATCATTCCGAAAGGGTGGGTGTCGGTGTCGAGGATGAAAGTGCAGAGTCTTGTAGGCAGTGATATAGTCGAGACCGCGACCTTCGAGACCGAGATCTGGTTAAAACTCCGAGACAGAGACTTCATCAAAAATCCCGAGACTCGAGACTTGAAGTTCAAAACCGAGACTTCAAAATTTGTGCATTTTGCCGAATTTTTTTTTTTAAATGTCGTAACTTCCAAGTTGATTTTTTTTCAAATTTCTGCCATTTTTCTGTCCTGTTTTGATTGTTCCTTACCTGCAAATACAACAAACGTAAAATCGTTGAATTATAGAAATTTTACTATACCAGTTCTTCGCAATAGTCAAAGTCTCGAGACTAGCCTTCCGACCAAGACGAGACCTGAAACCTTCACGACCGGGACGAGACAAAAATGGGTCTCGAGACTCGATCACTGCTTGTAGGGTTGTCCGCCCACTCCGCATTCCATTGGTGATCCGCCCAGTGGACCACACGTATGTTGTTGTTGTCAGACAAACTGATGAGTTGTTGTGCGGCGGGTATAAATGGGTGTCTCGATTTGAGGCGCCGTGCATTTGCACTCGATGGACAGGTGAGCGTTGAGTGGAGCAGGTGCAGCTTGTCCACTTGAAATACTAGGCTACAGTAATTTGCGGTTTAAGCCGAAATCCGTACCACCAGGTTTTGGAATTTTTTCCTTAGGCAAAACCTTTTTCTGACGTCTGGACTGGAGCAATTTCTGAAAAGTTTGCGACTTGCTTCAAAAACCAAGGTCCTCAGACAGCGTAGAAAACGGAAGCGCCCCCTAATGATGATATAAATCTGGGGTCGGCAACCTTTCCCGAGTCACAGGCCAAAAACAAACTCCGCGAAGTATGACGGGCCGTACTTATTTTCCATCAACAATTCCGTTTCTTTGCTGTTGTTAAATCTTGGGAATTGACGAAAATTTAATCAGATTAACTCCTGATTTCCACAGTTCATAACGAAAGCATAAAATGCGGCATACAGTGCATTTATAGCATCAATACTGCTTCTCGTAAGTAGTTCTTCGTAAGTATTCAATACAAGAAGTTGCAAGGAAGGCAGATTAATAAAATATAATACCACTAGGCCGGCCATACAATTACTACAGTTTGGTAAAGCGGCTTTGGGTCGGATGATTATGCTTGGCGGGCCGGATCCAGCAACACTAATTCCTGCTGAGTTGGGTGCATTGAGGAAAGATAGAGGATATAGACAGGAGGTAGATCATAGCTAGAGTTCCTGCCGCGAACAGTCAGGTGCCATTGTCAGTAGACCTACTTGCAAGTGTGTTTTTGACCTGGTACCAGTATCTGCGAAGAGTCATTTTATCTTTAATGCTAGAGAATTAATTTATTTGTCGCTAGAATTTGTGTGGTGGTTTCACGTTATTGGACGCCCAGTTAAAATTCGACACACGTGCTGTCGTGTTCGGTCAGATGTAATTCGACCGAAGGCTATCCACAGGCGCTATTTCGCCAAAATATAAGTATGTTGTAGTCTTGTTTCAGCTATACTTACACTTGCTGCTGCTTTGTAACAAGAAGTTTCCGGAAAAAGCCACGCGGGACTACGACACCCGCGTATCCTAAGAACAGCAACCAGATGAATTTGTCTTTTAACTTTTATTCCAAATTTAAATGAATTGTCTTTAAATTATTCCAAAAATATTTTTGCTCAAAATCTTTAAAAAATAATAGCAAACTATCTAAAACTTGTTCCTTCCAAATAAAAATTAATGATAGCTACTCTCAACAAACAACGTGTGCAAAATATTTAAGGGTTTTAATAGATTGACAGCTCGTTAGTTTGGTCGTCTCAAGTGCAATCTATGAAATCAAAACTAGTTTGCGCATCTTATGTGTTCCATAAAATTCGTAATCTGGTATCAGCTGACGTACTTAAAATGTTAAAATTTAGTCTTGTGCACTGCCATTTAAAATACTGCATTGTTTCATATTGTTCCATGGTGTACAGTTAGAAAGTCCGCTTTGCAACCATTAGAGGTAACCTATTGCACAGTAACATAGTACGAATTATTAGCCTACCTATAATAATTTTAGATGTTATATTGCAACCTTTGTATGAATCGCTCAATTTTATCGAAATTTACAATCTGTATCGATTTGAATTAGCCAAAACTGATACATGCATTTCACCATGGAATGTTGCTAATGTGATTTTAAAGACCTATTTCAGAAAACGGCTGATGTTCATTGTCATAATACAAGATATGCAACCAATCAAAACTATCTTACACAAGTTTCAACAAATATTGGTGAAAAGACAGTTTCTCATCAAGTGTTACGATTGATCAATTACACACCAGCTCAAATCACGGCACTTAATCAGTTAATCAAGCGCATTCCCTTGAATGCCGGGAGCGGAGCATCGTCGCCCTGTTCGTTTGCTCCCAACATCATGTTCAGTTCTATGGGGCGCCGTTCGTAAAAATATTATATCTGACAGATTTAGCACAAAAACTGTTATCTCTGCGCATATTTAGCTATCTCTGTGCAGAGATAGCTATCTCTGCGCGCATTTAGCTATCTCTGCGCAGAGATAGCTATCTCTACGTACATTTAGCTATCTCTGCATGCATCTAGCTATCTCTGCATGGTATCCTGTCTGAAGAAAAACTCGGTGTTCTGTTTCAGTAATCCAGACAAAAGCTAGGCTACTGCAAGGCATGAATTCCCTGGGGTCATATAAAGCTAAGTGGTTTCAGGTCTAAATTATACTGGTTTGATAATAACATTGGTTTGTGCAGACGATGGGCTGCAGTAAACTTGTGGTGGTGGTCTCAGTGCTAGTGCCATTTTTTGCTTAAAGTTTGAAAGAGGATCTCGTCAAGTCTGACCATTCTGACTGTTCTCACCAGGCGCAGCTCACCACCTTTCACTGCCTTCAGGTGCACAAAGAGAGTGCTCTCACAGAAAGAGCGCGTTGAAAGCGAAGTGCTCGCTTGGAGATGAGCACCGTTTTGTAAAGAGAGTAATGCTGTCATAGAAAAAGTGCATCGAAAGGAACTGCTCGGTTAGGCGTTCTTGCCCGAAAATAACGTTGGCAACACACATCACTTTAGTGGCATTATCACAGTAAACCCTACTGCTTGAAGAATCAAAGAAACGAAGCATGCATACAGTAGCCTAGATTTTGCCAGGATCACTGAAAGAGGAGACCAAATTTTTCTTTAAACAGGACGCATTGCACCTTATGTTTGCAGCTTGAATTGCTTCAAATCTCGCACCTTTTAACTTCGCATTTCAGTGCAGGAATGCTAGTTACGTTAAGTAATAAGTATGTGTTGCAGCTTGTTACATATACGAACATATGTATCCTTCGTTTCTTTGATTCTTAGATATAGCTAAATACGCGCAGAGATAGCTAAATGCGCGCAGAGATAGCTAAATGTGCGCAGAGATAGCTAAATGCATGCAGAGATAGCTATAGCAGTTTTTGTGCTAAATCTGTCAGATATAATATTTTTACGAACGGCGCCCCACACAGTTCTTTGTTCGCCGTGTTGAGTTAGGTGGCCGCTGTGCTGCTTAGTAAGTAACAGTGATCTTTGCAGTGAGTGGCAGTAACTCAGCTGTCAGCGTATCAGCTCGACTTGTGTTAACCTGTTTTGTTTGTTGTAATTGCTGGGGCATCTCTGTGGTTACCAGGGATAACTACCATTGTTGTATCTTCGCAGGTAAATTAGCATTGAACTCCCTGGTGCCGTGAATGTTTGTAATACACCACGACCGTCTCTCTACACGTACCACGATATTGCACAATGCTCTTGCGAGTGTAATTTGACCTTCTGCAACTCTGATCATCGTGGATCGTTTCTCGCAATTGTTTTTGCGAAGCTTTGAACGAACTCTTGTTGAATGAACTCTAGTACAAATGTACCGTACTGGACTGTTGTATTGAGAGTAGGCTGTGTGCTTTCGCAAGTCATAG
>JGI24158J21664_10006697_pt1 | contig 15222 bp, 6 predicted proteins | sample Ectturendosymbi3_FD_21664 | JGI IMG/M metagenome (IMG submission 21664) | reverse complement strand
AGATCGTAACGGCCATTCGGCACTACTGATTGACAAAAAATACTCTCCGCGTTTAGCGTGGTTTCTGTCTCAGACGATCACGTGGTTTGCAACAGACCGTATCGTGCAGCGGAAAGGGTTGCAAAATGAGTTGCTGCACGAAAATGTTTTAAAACCACTTCTTTAAAACATATAGCATTTCTTGCACAGGTATAGGGACGAAAATATTAAATGCAAAGCTTATTTTGCTGAGCTTGGGCAGTCCAAATGTGTTTATTTTACGAAAAATGAAAGGTTTAATAAGAAAATTTTTATACAAAAGCATGGCCCAATTGTTACATCAACCACACGTAAGTCTTTAAACTTTTTTTTCATCTGGGTCAGATTGGACTTCTTGTGGACAAAAGTTGAATAAGCAGTAGACTATACTATTTTTTCCTACAAGCTTTCAAGAATGAGTGCAGCTCATTTTATTATTTAAGCAAAGACATCAAAATTACGCTACAACAAACGTACAACGCAGATAACTACAGTGTAGACTGGAGCACTCAGTCACAGCGTAAATCCCAAAACAGCAAACCTAACCGTAAAACGTAGATTTCGTGTCAGGTAGGCTAAAAATGCAGTACGTTAGATTAGCTGTAAGCTATGCTAAAGATAACTACTGATTAGCATCAGACTTGCCAGCAACATGTTTTGTACAAACGTTTAGGTCAGTACGAAATAAGATGCTTTTTTCATCGACCCATATTCTGCAGTCTTTACAATAAATTTTTTTCAACCTACTGTAAAGTATTTCTAAAATTATGCTACCGCGGTATACTCATACACTCGTGGAAACCTTTGCCGAACTCTTCCCAGTCATCATAAAAAGTCTTTGAGATATCGCCCTGAAAGAGGACACAGCGCAATGCAGCTGTAAAACCGTTGCCGATGCCCATGGTCTACTGTCAGCTAGGGACCGTTCCTGGTGGCTTTGGTCATTGGCTGCAATGACCTAAACTATATCAAGGGCCTCACAGTCATGCTGCAAGAAAGCGCCAATCGACATCACCCAAGCGATGGGGCTGGTGGAAGACACCAGGTAAAGCCGTCAAGACGTGCGTCATCGTGTCCGGGAGTTCCACGGAGGATGGATGAAACACGCACGCGAAATGGCAGAAGAAGCTGGAACCAATATTCCCACGGTCCCGCACATATGTGGAATTTAAAGGCACAGGGAAGGCATCAGAGCTGCTACACCTGATGAATACTACTGCCAAACCATTACAATTCCACTTCTGGACAACATTCTTCGCATATCAAAGTGGACATACTTTTGACAAACCGTGAACTAAAATGATATGTATGTTGGTTTCAAAACGATTTTCCTTCACAGACGACCACCTGCTACCGTATTCTGATTTTTGCTTAGCAAACTACCCCGAACATCGCAAAAACTTTCCTGTTTCTTTCATGTCATCGTTAACATTTCGTTTTTTTGTACAAAAGTAGCAACCATTTCGAAGTTCGAATGTCAGATGCATATATCTCATTAGCGCCTTAGGATCATTAGTCAGCTTGTTCTTACTCGAGAACCTGACGACATTTATAGACTTACACATTGTAGACATCTTCCACGCGCCTTCGTAGCAATGCTATCGGTATCATTTCATTCGCTGCAAAATTTTATGCAATGTAACCGTTCACTTTGAAACAAGTGAAAATTCGCCTTCCTTGGAAATTGTCACTGTCGAGAAAAGCAAACTAAAAATTAGCACTTGCCTTTCGCCGCATACCTGTGAACAACGCAACATATTTTAAAATATTCCATGCATCTTATTTTTAGTATTTACAGAAAACAGTCGTAAAAGTTAATCTTGCAGTTTAATAATGGTGGAGATGATCTTTTGAAAATGATAAAGCGTTTACGTAATTACATTAAGTTAGAATAGTTCTAACCTCTCTGCTATTTGCCTTGCTAATGCAACTCATAGTGAAAATGTTGAATTCCAGTTTGCCCTCAAGGATGAAAGACGACGCAAATACCTTTGACAAAATTTTTGTAAATTAGCAAGTTTGGCCCACAGCTTATAATATTATCAATTCCGTCAGTGACGACAATGAAATTACCTATTCTCCAATTTGGTTGAAGTATTTGGGGAATTTCGTAGTTATTTCAGGGCGTCACTTCATGTTTTTCGATTTGCATGCAAGTTTCTGTGGAGCTCATGTGAATACTAAACCTTTCCCGGTCACGGTGTACTACTCTCCAGAATGGCCCTCTCAAGGAGAGATCAAACTGCTCATTCAACCATTGCACATGTGCGAGCTCCTGTGCCCTTGCCACAATCGTTTAGAGAGTTAACCGCTTTAGATCGCATGGACATACCGCCAAACAGTGTTGCCAACTGACTTATTTTTATCTCAAATATCTGCAACTTGGCATTTTTTGGAGGCTGTTAGCATAAATATCCTTTCTTTGGCATATTTGTAAAATTTGACTTGTTTTTACATATTTTTCAAAAACCAAGTTTTTAGACACATGCAAAATGTTGAACTAGGTTCTATACAAATTTTCTAACACTTTTGTGTTTGAAAACACTCATGCAACTGCTCTCTGTGCGTTGTTTTCACAACTTAGCAATGAAACATAACTGTTGTAAAGAATTGAAAAAGGCCAAGTAATGCTGGAAGACTTCACTACCTCTTTGTACTAAAACTTTGATAAGACCCTAATATGCTGCAGTTACTACCAATGAAGTAACTAGGGTTTCTTGCGCCCGGGAACAAAGCCAGTTCGGGACCCCCATCCAGCTGGTTTGTGGTGGTATAGACGAGTACACTGAGTTGAGATTAAAGGAACGTCGAAAGCTGACTCGGGCCCTGCGTATATTTGAGACCCGTCTGAAATCTTCGTATGACTGTGACGTCGCGTGATTGATGTCAGGATCTCTGAATCTTAGAAATAAATAAACTATTGTCGAGTTAAGAATCTAATCGTTTCGCGTGAAGCCAACCACACTTCAAGATTTTGGCCACGATTAAACATTCAAACTGCTGCAGTGCGACATCTCAAATTGCGGTGATACATTCAAATTGTAGCAAGTATAGTGAAAAAAATGCCAAACGTGGGAAACCGTTTCCTGAGCGAAAATCTGCATGAATTTTGCATACAGAATTATATGGTCACAAAAATCTTATAACACAGCATAAATATCGCCAGAGTTGCACTTTGTTTTCCTAACCATGGGTTTGTCAGAGCATTTTGAAGGTCCCGAACGCAGCATACCCGTTTGTTCCCCTCTCACACCAAGTCTGATCACAATCACCGCTGGTGCGTGGTATGGGGGTGTCTGGAGCTTTTACTTCCATAATTTTAAGTTATAGAACGTTATTAAGGACTGACTGAGGGCATGACTCACTGATACATGAAAGAGGACAGACAGAAGAATGCATACCAAAAACTTCAGGCAAGTTATTTTATGCAAACTACTAGGTAAATTTAAAATTGCCAAATCCTAAACAATTCTCCGTATATAACGCACTGAATAGTTAACAGAAAACCCAATGAATACTGCGATGTAATGCTTTACCTGTAAGTAACTTCAAAAACAAACTTATCTTGTCTTTGGTGCTGCAAATTTATTGATTATGTTGCCAAAAAGCTGATATAAATTGAATGCGTCACATGTGTTTACGTAGGAAATATCTAAGACTAGTGAAGCTCCGTGAGAAGTTCTAGGTTAGCAAATTTGTGACCTGAATTTCGAGCATCATGTCCATGAAGATGCTTAGTTTATAACTTGAATTAATAAAAGAACGTGTAGGAGCAATTCAACCATTCACTGTTATAACTAATATACTCAACGCCTGGGAGTGCGCGAGGGGGTTACAACAGGTCCATCGTATTTGGAACTGGTAAATACAGTGGCCCTGCAGGATGAGAGTACGCAAGTTAAGTTTATCTATAATCAAGCCCAAAATTACTAGCGCAAGCCAGTTACAAGTATAACAATCAATATATTTCTAAACTTTAGCATTGTAGCTGTTTTATCCATATTTTGATTGTTATACAAAGAAGCTATACAAGTTTCAACAAGGAACCAAAGGCCCCAGAAGTTAATGGCACAGTATCGGTCTTCGTACCCCCGGGTAAAATTCCCTCAGAGGCCTTGGCCTTCGGTATGAGCCACATCAAATCCACTTGAACGTTAACTTTGTCCAACCATTAAAGCTAAAAAACTTTCCTCAACATCAGATCTGTTGTCCTAACGCGTAACGACATACTGTAAGTTTCATTACTCCACCAATAGGATACGAAATCAGGGTTGCTAGATGCTTGACAAAAAACATGGCAAGTGTTATTCCAGTTTATGGCAAATTTTTGGCAAACAAATTTTTAAAAAGGCAATGTTATTGGCAATATTGAATTTTCGATAGGTACTCTTTTCTGCAATTAATTTTTTCCATACTTTTCATTTTTTAATTTTTGACATTAGTTTCACTGTGAAGCAAATTACCAGTAACTTTGCTTTGTGAAAATTGGAGGGTGACCAGAAAGATAATTCATAATGATTAATGCTGAGCCGTAGTTTCTCTCTAACGTTTGGGTATTCATTTGATAAATATTCCAAAACAAATTGTTTTGTCTATACTGACAATTGGTATTCCAAAAAATTGTAAAATTTTGGCACAAAAGATATTGCCAAAAAGGATGGCAATTTTTCGGAAAACAATGATTTTTGGCAATATTTTCCAAATTGGAAACCATGTGGTCAGTGTTCGCTCTAAGAAAATTATACACTGAGCAAATGTTTGCCTTGTTGCGTACGAAGCGCATACAACTGCACAACCATGCAGACGCAAACAGTGAAGCGTTCCCAACGTTAAAAGGTCTGTGCGTAATATACATATATATATATATCTACCGTATTGAATTTAGAATGTTGGAAGTGCGCAAGAATGAGATAGCACTGCGCAAATTGTCTGCTGGTACTGCGCGGTTGCGCACCTTGGAGGGGGCACTGCATCTGGCAACCCTGTGCGAAGCAGCAAACTGCATGCAGGGTTCTCACAAATGCAACTCCAAAAATCCCTAGGACAAAAAGAATCCCTAAATCTGTGATGAATCTGTGGTGGTGCAGAATCTGTGGTGGTACCAAAAAATCTCTAAGTCTGTGGTGGTGCAGCATGAAATCGGAGTACCAATGATAAATGTTACAAATAGAACCAAATATGATTTGCAAAATAAACTGAAATACTTCATTTCACACATATTCCTACTTTCTGAAAATCCCTAAAAAATTCCTAAATCCCTAAAAAATCCCTTAAGAGGGTAAAACCTTCCAAACTAGGGACAAAATCCCTGAAAGTGAGAGCACCGATGCACAGTGAACACTGAATTCCCGTCCGATTGTGACGCAACTACAGAATGAGAGCGAAGTCGGAAAGTTTGCGACCTGGGTGTCTGAAAGCATTGTGACGCAACGTGAGTCAAACCACATGCGGTCGTTGATTGCTGGAGACAGGATGTTTGTAACTGCTCGCCTTCGAACCTTGGTGATCTTGATGAGATTTCGCAACTTAATAGCAGCCGCTGGCATTCGACATATTGCAAATCGTAATTATTAGCATCCACTGACGTTTGACATTTCGTAAATAATATGTAACATGCCCACCTCTATTTGGCGCCTCCAAATTGCTACGCCCGGCGGCAAATGTCTCCCCTTGCTCCCCCTTATTTACGCCACTGCCAACTGGATACTACAGTACATGAGTACATCAGAGTGAAGAAATCTCGAGGTCCATTTTTGCGAGTCTAGGTCTCGTTGGCTGCAGGTCTTGGTTTGGAAAGTTTTGTTTTTAGATTTTTTATACTCAAACGATGTGGCTTAGTGAAGCTTCCGGATTCAGTATCTTTACAATCTGTCGAATCTGCAGGAAACGAAAAGCCAAAACAGGTAGCAAAACGCTCAAAAATCAACTTACATACAGCCTGGAAGCAAGGATTATATTTTTATGAAGTATTCTGTAAAGATTTCGGCGAATGTCACAATTTTTCGAGATTCGAGTCTTGAACTTTCAGGTTTCGGTCTTGATTCATTTGATGAAGTCTCGGTCTCGAAGTTTTAATCACGTCTTGATGTCCGTTTAGGAGGTTACGGTCTCCACTACATCCCTGCTACATAATATTGCAACATGTCATGGCTGTATTATTTTGCTGTGAGATTTTGTAGCTTTTTGCATTGTATAAATACACAGCAGTGCTTTTATTGTTCCACGTATGCATTCAAGTGTTGTTCCAGCATTTGTGTATGTCTGCTGTAAATCTCCACCTGTTTTCAAATCTGATGTGGCCATGTTGAAAGCGCCTGTCCTGTTGGTCCGTGCCTGCTGAATTTGAACTTGCATATACAGTATATGTGAGGACGGAAACACCGCTTACTTAAAAGTAATGCATGTAATGATCACTGATCACCTTGATGAAGGTAGCGCGGTACCCATAAATCAGCGTGGGGCCCTAAACTGAAGCTAAACCAGAATATCTCTTAAATCATAAATTCTGCTGGTATGCATGTGCTCACCATTAAGCATACTGATTTTTTGCATCTACGAAAAACATGATTTTAAATAGCAACTGGTGAATATTTGGGTTAAATATCTCTTTTCCAAAAATGTCTACACGTATCTTTTTACCAAGAAGAAATACAATACTGTACAGCTCACATGTACAGCACAGAAGCAGCAATCAAGATGGAACAAATTTGCGTTTTATTGTGTTCAAGTGCACTGCTTAATCTTCATTCCTAAATGTTCAATGTAATTAATAGTTCAATATTGAACAATTGCACAACTGTTTGAGAACATTCAAGAACACCGGAAAATACTCAAGGACAACAAAATGTTTTTGAAGGATCAATGACACAAACCAGTTTTGAGAGCAAACTCAAGAAAGTCCTTAGCGCTCAAGGACATCTGGCAACCTTACTTCTATTAACAACACCTTGTAAAGAGCGACAAACCTCATTAAAATCGAAACAGAGCAAGTGTCGTTAAATGGAGAAGTCGGTCATGCGTAAAGTAAAAATGTGATTCTCAATACAGCGAAAGGAGCTTCTTCAGTTTGGACTAATTTCCAAACACATGCGTGGTTGAGAGATTGCTGAAATAAACTTAAAAATACGAATATAACTTCATGGCATCTCAAAAGGAGAGGAAACGTGGAAAACAAAAACAGTTGTGCCCAGTCAAGATGAAATTTGTCTGCAATACATCAGACTTCACAAATTTCTCTCAAAACAACAGATCTGACGTTAAAAGATCAGAACTGGCAACACTGGTTTGTGATGAGGCAGCATAAGCGACCGGTGATTACGCTTAGAAAAGCAAGGTTCAAAACTGTTGCGAAATACCTTAACAAAACAATAGCTGTGATGTTGTTTGAACGACCAGTGCCGCGAAAGAAGTTTTTCACGGTTTCCTGAGTTATCGTACGTCACTCTGTCACGTGTTCCGACTTGCCAGCCGCGCCCCGAAATATTATTTCTCTACAACAAATCTTTTTTCCTTCTGTTCAAGGGTTCCGCGCACGTGACGGCTGAAGGTCTTCATTTCGTTTTGCAATTCGCACAAGCAGGCCCGAATCTTTTCTGAAATGTTTGCTACAGCTAATTATACGGCGTAGCATTGTAAAAACATTTTCGCAGTCGCTTTAGCACTCGAAGAATGCAGCTGGTTAATTCTTTCATTTCAGTAATCATCACACGGATATAGAATTAGTAGCAATAGTTTGCTGTTAACTATAAGAAAGATGTGCAGTGATGTGTTTGTCAACAAATGAGTACTGAAGGTGAAGCTTATTAAAACAATTAATCAACATTCACACACATTTACTTTTTAAACTTGCTGACTTTGCTATTGATCAAATCGGGTACTGGAGCAACTTTTCAACAAAACTTTCCACAGGCAATCTTTGTTGACCAGCGCAAAAATATTGATAAAAAACAAAGTCCAAACACTACATTTGCAAGACAATGCAAACACCACTGGCTTCCCTTTTACAGTAAACTTTTGTGGATGATAGTTCCTGTTGAAGCATTCCAATAACTCTTGAAATTATGATTTCGCGTGTTGTTTTCAGTAGCACATTTGCAGGCATTTACCGCAAACAACAAATACGGATCGGTTTTGTCAATCTTTTCGATTATAATCACAAAACATCTGCACAAAAGGGTGTATAGAGCGGTTATATCAATTTTGTCGATATCCACAAAAAATCTGGACAAAAAGGTGTATAGCTCGAAAATGAACTCCTCAGTGGTGACATCCTTCCGTTCGGTTTACAGTGTAGGGCAGAAATAAGAAATTTGTTTCCTCCGTGGTCTGCGTTAGAAACCTATAGAAAGCAATTTTTCGATTCAGACTTAAATGCAAAAGATAGTTCTGGAGTATTGTACTGTCAACTATGAACAAAGATTTACTTAACACCTGCCTTCGCCGCATGTCTGTTAACAAAGCAATATTATAAAATATTCCATGCATCTTATTTTCATTATATTAAAAAAACAGTTAAGAAATTGAAACTTATACTTTAGAAGTGATGGAGATGATCTTTTGAAAGCTGTAAGGTCCTGAAGCAATCATGTGTAGTTAGAAGTGAACTAAGCTCTCTGGTATTTGGTTTGCTGATTCAGCGTGTTGTGCAAATGTTTCATACCATTTTGTTCTCAATGATGAAAGATGACCGAAATGCCTTTGACAAACATTTTTTATGAATTAGCAAGTTGCGGCCGGCATCTTACCACGTTACCCATTCCTTCGTTAACGACGATGAACTCGACTGTTCTCCAATTTGGTCGAAGTATTTGGGGGAATTTTGAAGTTATTTTAGGCGTCACGTCATGTTGTTCGATTCGCAAACTAGTTTCACAACTGGGCTCATGTGAATACTAAATCTTTCAAGGTCACGGTTGACTACTCTTTAGCATGACCATCTCAGGAAGAGAAAAAATAACTCATCGAAGCACTGCACATTTGCGGGCTCCTGTGTCCCTACAAATAGGAGAGATTTTATCGCTTGAAATCGCTTGGCCACAACACCACGGAGAGCTTTCAGCCTCAATCTGCGTTGAAGGACATATTCAAGCGTGACGGAAGATGTGATTGATATCAGAACCTATTGACAGAAAATCCTCTGTGCTAACGTTGTTTACAGGTCTTCGGCTGCGTCCATTTCGACCCAACATTTTTTATGTTGCCGAGTAACTGGGTGAGTACAGAACCGTCGCCACAAAATTTTCAATAGGGGGCTTTAGGTTTGTACAGGGGGGCGTGACATTCTAATATTTGACAAAAACTCTACTTATTTATAGTGTTTCATATTACAGTTTAGGGGGCTTGGAGCTTTGTTTGGGGGACTACGCCCACCAAAGACCCCCGTAGCGACGGGACTGTATGATAAATTTGACGTTTCAACTTTTAGAACTTAGAGCAGTCTCTGAATCTATTTTTTCTTACTTGGCAAGCTGTTCAGAGCCGATAAACGGCCTCAGAACAAAGCATCACATCTCAAACTTAGGAAATGTAAATCAGCACCGAGCGCAAAATAGCTCTGCAGCTAGAACGTAATTCCTCTTGAATTATGAGTTGTCAGTTTAGACACAAGGCCCTGCTTTGCCCGTTTGAAGATGTTTGTTCTGATTTAGCTACTTTAAAAGCTACGAGTAAGTGACCTATGGCTTTGTGTTTGTTTGTTCTTCAGGAATTTTTGTTATCTAACCCTATCTTTTGCAAAGTATTAGATACATTTTCATGCAGAAAACTGCTTAGTCAATCTCAAAGAAACTTTTGATAGATGCACTTTTAGTAGTTTTCTGTCAGGTAAACAGCAGTTGCATGTTATTCGCAAATACGTTTTCCATTTTTTTCTTTTTAAAATCAGGAAATCACTTTAGAATAATTTGTCTGACTAGAAATGAGCGGTATGAACACAGGAATCCCAGGTGAAATATCTGAATGTTTTTGTGGAAATTAGCTGCAGAAAGTTGGCTGACAATTAACTGCAAATGAACCATCAATTTATTTTGCATTTTATGTTTATGAGACGTTGACGCTTGCAGCAGTCTCAGTTCTCCCATCGTTTCCATTCACATTAATTCTCAAAAGAAATTCATTCAAGAAGTTCTTGAAGGGATGGACGCACGCATAAAATACATGAAACGAGTTTGAACGTGTCATATCCTTCAAGTGGTATGTTCTTTTAAGCTTTTTTGTGTTTGCCCATATGTTACTTCACCAGGAGCGTTTTCTTAACGGAAATGTTTTCTTTCTGTCTGTCCAAAATAATTTAAATCAACCATGAAATTTGCTAAAAAGTCAGTGGTTTCTGCCTTTACGTACAGATGAAAACTGGTAACTTCAGAACGCAGAAATTCTGATCTTTGGGTAAATGTTCAACTTCAAATTTTATGAGCATTCGTTGCGTTAAAAATATACAGTTGTGAAAAACTTAATTTACGTCAAATGAATGCTGTTTATCTTTTGAAATGTCAAAACAACAAAGTAAATTGTGCTTTCATCTCGAACTTTGCTTCATTTTGAAATATCAATGGCTGACCCACCTGTTTGGTAAATGTATATCGCTTAATATTTTGTAAATACCAAAGATTGATTCTAACAATCTTTAGTTTTTACAAAATATTAAACGATATACCTTAAAGCAGGTTTCTCAACTTGTGGGCCATGGCCAGCTAGTGAGCCATAGAAGAAATTTTAATGGGTCACCGACTCACGACCACGTATTATTGATATTGAGTGCGTTTTGCAAGTAGAACCTATCAGTTCGAAACCGTAGGTAGCTCCTGAGCTGCAAACGTCGTCGTATACTCTTTTTTGTCACTGTGGGTTTGAAAGTATTGCTACATAGAAATTTTTATGTGCACATTAAACCACTGGTGCCACGCCTAGTGTTTTTTCACTAGAGCTAGTGATTTTTGGACTGATGTAGTGCAATCGGTTGTCTTGTTTTTAACTTCTCAGCCCTTTTTCATCCGTAGACATTAGAATACGTGAGTTGTGTTAAGATTTGCACGGACAGAACAAACAAAATTTCCTTATCTGAGATTATTGCTGCAATGTTACATATGACATTAGCTTTTTTTCTTTGCAGGAACACTGCAGTAAAAGCAATTGATTTAATGTAAAGATGTTTGGTCTGGAATATTCTTTCAATGTTGTCGTTTCCAGCTCTTTAAAGAAGCCTGAAGAATGTTGGCGTAAGATTTCCAGGCTTCATCATGATCTATTTTAACACACTGGCAAATGTTGCAAAGGTTTTTGGGCGATGAAGTACACAGCTAAATTGTTTCAAGCAAAACTGTTAACTTCGAGGCAGAAATGTTGAAGGTAGTTATTGGTTTTTGTGAATCTGGTGATTTCTGCAAAAAGACCTGTGGCAGCACTGCAAAAAAACAGTGACTGAATTCAATTTGATACCGACAGGCGGCTCTTTATGCCATGAAGCAAAATCTTGAAGCAGGTTTCATGTTTAACATGGGAATGCATAGATCAAGAACTTGATCTATGTTGTGTGCATGAAATGTTGCTTTTATTTGTAGCTTACTTATTTCTGCTCCGTGCACGTGCAACAGCTGTCGCATTGGGGATGTGGTACAGTGGGTGAATCACGGTCCTTCTGTTTGTTTATTAACTGGGTCACATGCTTTAAAAAGGTTGCGAACCCTTGCCTTAAGCATCTTTGTCTATACCGCGGGCCGCATATGGCCCGTTTGAAGGTTTTGTGCAGTCCAGTTAGAATTTTCATTGTTGTGTTTGTACTGTACATTATAGTGACATCTAGCCCTTATTTTGATAATCTTAAGTTTGACATTAACAAGCGCTAACTCAAGTCCCAAGATGGGGCGGTCATATTTGCAGAAAAGACTAAGTGTGTTGCTGCCGATGTACAGGCAAAATATACTCATTGCTGAAGTCAAAATTTAAGCGGTGACGATTATGTGAAACTAAATGCACCAAAATTATAAACATAAGATCGCAAATAATTTTTTTTTAAAGTTGTCGTGTGAATGAGTGAAATTCCACAATCGAAACACAACCAAGCCAGTTTTGCACAGACATGCAGCAAATCAATAATCGTATTAACAAATAGAAGGACTCTGTCTGTGATCAACTGAGTAAAACTTGGCCGTTCTCACGCGCTCAAGACATGACCAAAGAGCAGTATTGTTAGTAAAGAATATCACTGATGATGCTATTCGCTAGTAGAGGCCTGCCAGACTTTTTCATGAATCATAAATTCTGTCGTTTAACCAGGTTTGAGGGATTATTTGGATGATGTTTTTTAATCTTTGTTTTTGCTTGCATAAGCACATAAAATGAGCAAAATTACATCAAAGGAACCCATAAATCCATGAACGTTTGGGTGGGAGGCGGGTGCACTTCACTTCCCCGTGGTTTCACCACTGGAAGTGTGTATCGGGCATTTCATTGTGTGTCGTTTCACTGTGCATTAGTTTGTGAGACGAGAAAAAATAATTACTTTGCATACTATGTGCATTTGCACATTTTGACGTAGTTATTATTGTTGAAAATAAAATGTAATAACGAAATTAAATTTTTTGTAACTGACAATATTGCATGTCAGTGACTGTAGAGTTGCTTTTGTTTAAAGAACTTTTCTAAGGCAGTGGTCTTCAACCTTTTTTTTACAATCGCCCCTACGGGAAACTTTGTTTGAAAACCGCCCACTACCTGTAATTTTTGCGTTGTCTGAAAATGTCATTTTGTTTTGAAAATAATTTAAGTGGTGATGAAATATAAACGGGAAATCTGGTCAGCATAAAAGCAAAACGAACAAACAAAACGAATGCAAGTTCACTCGAAGAATAAATATTATTCATTTCCAAAAAACAGCTGGTTCCAGCTAATGCGAACCTTGCGATGGTGTTTATCTGCAAGCTTTTTCAAAGCAGGTCGCAAGTTGGTCAGCTTATTAAGCCGTATGGCGTTTCCACCGGGCTTGTTCATGTCAAGACGATTGCTGTATTTATTACACGTGTGTAGTATTTGGCAGAAAATTTGCTCAGCAATGTACGTCGTGGGAAACGCCAGTAGCTTCACTTTTCCTAAAGTTCTGGAAAACGTTCTGCACTTAATCCAAAATTTGACCATTCGTGTGTATGAACTATAGCACAGGCTTCATCGTGGATTTGGATGTCGATGAGACGTTCCTAGATGGTGGAATCGCATTCGCTTATGGTAGCTGACAAAAAGGCATTTCACCTAGTAACTTTTTCCGCAATGTAACTTTCGGCGTGATATCCACAGCAGAATGACTTCATAGCAAGCCTCAAACAACAGGTGGCGAAACAGATTTTTGGTCTCCTTAGTTTAGCCAAGATTGGGTGTTTGGTCTTACTTGCTGGTCTAAGTTACTCCACTCCTAGCCTACTGCTCTGTTATACTCTGTAATAAGTCAGATGAACACAGCACAGCAAAACACTCGAACTGATTGAAAAACACGATAAGCACGTTTTATAACTTAACGGCTAGCTCCAGCTAATTTTACTAGCCTTTAATTGCTACGTAAATCATCTCGCAACTGTCAAATTTCCAATATTTTTACAACAGAACACACTTCAATAAGTCTGCATTGTTTTACTCGTGTTACGGTACTAACCAAATTATAAAACACGTGATAAAGGACTGTCATATTTTTTGCCTACGAAACAATGGTTTAACAATGCTCTTCGGAAGGCCATGAATGCTTGTTTCAAGGCAATTTTGATAAAAATAACACAATACGGTTGGAGTGATTTGTGACCGTTCACGACGAAATCTCACTAGGCTAAACTTGACAGCAACTTGCAATTGATATTCACTATCGCCGCGAAAGTCGATGTGATGATTTGGTAGCAATGTTATGATTGTTGGGCCATTTTCACTAAGTTGAAAAATGCTGGAGTTTTCCTTCTGAAAAATGGAGTTTGACCGATTGCGTACTTTCCGATAGCTATATCAGTATTGGTCGCTTTCAACCAATATCAATATAAAAGAACTAATTAACGCATACTGTACGAGAAAAGTCCAAAACCCCGCGTGCTGAATGTAAACAGGCTGGCAAATGTCATTGTTTGATGTCTTTTTTTGTGACGATGATCATCCAACGATTGGGTTAACAAAACAATCTACTCAGTCAGTGGCGTACGAGGGGTGTCGGGGGGGGGGCTGCCGCCCCCCGGCTTGAAAAATGCAGGGCAAAGTCTGTTTTCAGAGCAAGCACAAATTGCTAAAAAATCATGAAAGATAAAACATATTTCAATACAGTGAAAAATTTCAGGGCACACTCTGTTTTTCAGGGCAAGCGCAAGTTGCTCAAAAATACTGAATGTAGCCTACAAAGTATGTTCAATACAGTGAAAACTTTCTGGGCAAACTCTGTTTTCAGGGAGAGCGAGAGTTGTTCAAAATTCTGAAACATAAAAAATATATATTCAATACAGTGAATTCAGGGCAAACTCTGCTTTTCACGGCAAGCGCGAATTGCTCAAAAATCCTGAATGCAAAACGTATATTCAATACAGTGAAAAATTTCAGGGCAAATTCTGTTGTCAGGGCAAGCGCAAGTTGCTCAAAAATCCTGAACGATATAAAATATTTCAATGCAGTGAATTTGAAAAATTTCAAGCCAAATTTCAGGGCAAGCACAAGTTGTTCAAAAATCCTGAATGTGAAAAGCGTATTCAAAACAGTGAAAAATTTCAGGGCAAACTCTGTTTTTTAGGGCAAGCGCAAGTTGTTCAAAATTCTGAATGATAAAGATCAGTGACGTGCCGTCAGGGGAGGCAAGGGAGGGAGTGCCTCCCCTACCATAATAATGAAATGTGCAAAACGAATTAGGGATCCAAATTAACATATTGAATAATCATTTGTTCTTTCATGTTGAAAAGGTGGAATTATTGTATGATTCTAATCATTTTCTTAGTCAATACATCTGAATTTGCGTATTTCTTCTTCATGCCATGGGACATTCACGAAGGGAGGCAGCCACTGCTTGTGCCTCCTCTTCTCACCGGGTGTCTTTCGCACTGAGCAGTTTGTCACAAACTGTGTTGGTGAATGCTTACCGTGCAATTTCTTTTGAATCAGCTCTGTAACCTTAATGTCAGCTACAGTGTAATGTTTCTATACACTTTTAATAATGTACCCCTACTATATGCTCTCGCATTCCATAGTCTGGCACTT
>JGI24158J21664_10006694_pt1 | contig 15225 bp, 12 predicted proteins | sample Ectturendosymbi3_FD_21664 | JGI IMG/M metagenome (IMG submission 21664) | reverse complement strand
TAAATTTTGAACAATCATTTTTTAAAACCGTTTTTTAAGGAACTCCTTGCAAAACTTCATAAAAAATAACCTATGCAAAGTCTCGAGACGAAGAGCTGGAGTCCGAGACCGAAATCCTTCGAGACCGAGACTTCAAAAAACGGGTCTCGAGACGCGTCTCGAGACCGAGACCAAGTCTCGAGACTCCATCACTGGTGTAACCAACTAAATGACGTTTCAAGTAGAAACAAGTATAAGACATACTTGCCAAGAAAACAGATTAAAAAACAATATACTGTATTCTTGTAAAAAAAATTCACAAAGACTTGTCAGCATGACTGCAATTGCTTGAAACTGGTGGGGCTCTGAATGTTTGCCTGGGTAATAACCATGAGCTATATATTGCAACATTTTTTTGCCATAATAACTCCTAACACGCTTAAGACAAAAATTTTTTATGCTTGTTGCCTTGTGCCATAATCATGAATGCTGAGCAGTTTCTAAAAAAATTGACAGACAAAAGATGAAATAAACTTTCACAAATGAAATTGGCATAAAGCAGATTTTAAACAATTTTAAACATTTTTAATACTGTATGTTTCAACTTGACATTCTATAGGTAAACGTCATGCATTTCAGAACGTTGTTTGTAGCACCTCTTGTAGCTCACTGCTGGTTGGACAACAGTTTTATAGGCTCGTCCCCAATCAATTATACAGTACTGTAAATGCGAACTAGTCCATATTGTGTTCTCAATGATTCATTTTTCAGGGAGCATTGCTTCCTTAAGCCTGTGACTTGTCTCGCGCAGTATCCCGACTACAGCCACCTTTGCATACTACAAATGAACAATAACACTCTGCATTAACCACAGAGAGCATGCAGTCCACAGCACAATGACCACACAACATACACACACGACATACATTATGCGTTGCTTGCTGACAGGCTCAGAAACACTGTATTTGAAAGTCAGACAGAAATTCCACCAGACGACGAAGCTGACGGCAACTGACGTCATTAAAAAAATTTCCTCAACATCCAAGTAGGTGCTTCAAAAAAGTGAGTGGACTGTAGCGGTACCCAAGAAAAAATAAGTGTTTGGGCAGTTGACTGGCCCATCAAAACATTTAAGACAACAGGAATGCTCTCCAGTTATTATCACAAAATCTAAAAACGATCTTGCAATGCATGGCATAGTTTGCTTTGAAACCTGTAGGCAATCTGCTTTGAAGTATACTAAATAATGAGTCTCCTTACTAGAATGAACTGTCATAGTAGACGCTACTTTTGTGATACAGTTTTTTAATAACTGTGAGGAATATTTTTGTGTGTAACATCTGTAAACACATTCAGTTTGAAAGCCCTTGTTTGACTGAAAGTGAATTTAAGTTTTACAACTGTATAAATATAAAATTTTAAAACTGTATAAATTTTACAACAAAACGTTTTTCATTGAACTTCAACAAACTTTAGATTGAAATTGTATTTGACACTGAAGAATCACCTGATAGAGATTTAGAAATGCTAGCACAACATTTTTTGTAGAACATAACAAATTAACAATGTGCTAAGCAACTTTTGAACTGCAGGGTCATTGGTCCCTTTCTCGCGTGGTTCAAAGGCTCCTTCCGCCGCTATTTTTGCATCACGTGTCATAACAAAAAAGTGTACAGTATCGATTTTCAACCTCTTGCAGTTTCAACACTCTTTCCTCGAGTATATCCCATTTGCAAAAAATCTTTCAAAACAAGCGGCCTGTCATTTGCAAAAACGAAAAAACGAAGGCACCAACATTTTACTTTCTTCCTTCAAAATTAAAAGCAGGCCATAAAAATTGATTTAACAGCTATAAATCCCCTAAAACACATAAGGGTGACAATAAGCAATCTCAATTTCATTACCAAAACCACAAGAACACACGTTCACTAGGTGGCGCGAAATAGCCTTTGGTCATTGAGCCCACCCTGATCAAAGATCCCACATCTTTCCTACTTTTGAATATACTGCATATAAATAATATACGAATGCATTTCATAGAAGAATTAAATATGCAAAAAAAACTGTTATGAACAACAAATCTCATTACACAAGATAGACCCCAAAAAACTTGGAAAACTATACACAGTGTTAAGGAATATTTTGTGGGTGCAAGACTGTTTAAGGATGTGTTAACCGCACGCACCTACACTTGTAAGCTGTCGAACCTCTTTCTTTGTCCTATAGGAGGGAATCGACATAAATGAACAGATATTTTACTAAGCGCACTTAAACGCGCACCGTTCTACAACATGCCTTTACCGGCTTCAAGACACTGACAAAAAGGAATCAGCTCACGAACGAAGCACATTTAAACAACTCAAACTGCGCGTTGCTTATCGAAAGCATCGCCCAGTGACAAACAGCGGCGAAGCTTGCATCGCCCAATGACAACAACGGCGAAACTCAACAACGCTAGAAAACATGCATTTTAGGCACAAGAAATTCTTTTCTTAACACACTCCCCCCCGAAATTGCTGTCAAGTAATTTCAAAAACAGACAAGAATTTCGAACCAAAAACGAGGAAAATAAACGATAGATACAATTGCGCTTAGTTTAGGTGGGAGCAAAGTTACTATAAATTGCAACAGTTATCACGTCACGTTAACCGAAACATTAGCCCGTTGAATTAAGCAGTTTATGTATGGGTCATTTATATTCTCGGCCCTTCATCTTCACAACAGCGTTCCGTACAACGCCATGTTCATCAGGGAGAACCTTAACAACCCTTCCCACGGGCCACTGGGAGCGAACCAAACCGCTCTCAGTAACAATCACAATGTCGCCCACTCCAAGGTTGCGCTCCCTTTAGAACTACTTTGGACGAGCAATGACAGTTCACAAAGAGTCTCTCGCAAACCTCTTCCAAAATCGATCGACCAGGTATTGCACATGGCACCAACCTCGTCGGACGTAGCTGTCGTCTTCGTCAGTACGTGTTAGCGGGAGGCCGACGCTTGCGTTGACTCGAAGAAGATGGTTTGGCGCGGTGTTGTACACCATCGGTGTCCATCGTAACTGGAGTCAGTTGACGTGAATTAACTACTAACTCTGCCTCCAGCAAAAATGTTTCCAGTTGATCATCAGTGAGAACACGGTCGTTGGTGAGGGATGACAGGACACGTCGAACGCTTCAAATCATTCGCTCCCACGCTTCGTCCACATGGCTTGCGGTCGGGGGGTTGAAGCTCCATTGGATGTCGCTCTGCCGAAAATGTTCGTAAATCTGGTCTTGATTCCAGGAATTAATAGCTTGAAGAAGCATACATTTAGCTCCAACCAGATTTGTCTGAGTAGATGTGCTGCACCGGGCCTCTACGAGCAACAAAACGGCGAATTGCGTTAATTAAGGCATCAGTAGATAAATCCCTGGCTTCCTGCAGATTCACCGTCCTCGTTGTCATGCAAGTGAACAGGCACCCATAGCATTTTACTTCACTGTGGCGTTGACGAACCATTAAGGGTCCGAAATAGTCCATTCCTACATGCGCAAAGTGTGGGAAACCAAGCTGCAAACGCGAATCTGGCAACTCTGCCATCAGCTGCTTTCCAGGCTTTGCTGTTTTAAGGCGACACTGATTGCACTGGCTGATAATTCGATGCACGGTAGCCGTTGCCCTAATACCTTTTACACAACACAGCTAAAGTTTGGTTCAAACCAGAATGACCACACTTGACGTGGGAGTCACGCACAATTAAATGCGTGAAGTGAGAAAGCTTTGGCAGGATTATCGGATGCTTCGTTTCAAACACCAAAGGAGCCTTTTCTAGGCGACCACCTACTCGTAAGATGCATCCACCAAGAACGAGTTCAGCTTATCAACAGAAGTCTTACCGACGATCCTCCGCTTGTCACCTGATAAACCTTAGATCCACTGAGCGAATTGTTGACGTTGAATGTAGCCTACTTCACCCAGCTGACTTCCGCTTCACGTAGCTCGGCCACTGTCAGAGGGTTGTGTGGAGTCTTCAGGTGGGCTTTGCACATTTTGTTCTTCAAGAACACTTGAAACCTTCTGAACCATGCGGTAGCAATCTTTAATCTGTAAAGACTTGAAATATTGGTTCAGCAAACATTCGGTAGGTGTACAATCGGTCACAGCTGAGAGAGTATTAACCATTTTGCATCTGTCGAAAACTTCAAGAGGAACCTCCTCGTCACAGTCAATAAATTTCTTCGGCCAAGCCGCCGGTTCTTTTGACAAACAATCCGGACCATTTAACCACATTTTAGTCTTATCAAGAACTTCTGCTGTAGCACCTCGCGAAAGCAGATCGGCCGGATTTTGATCTGATGGTACGTGCTCCCAATTTGCCACACGAGTATGCTTACAAATCAAGGCCAACCTTCTGGATACGAACATAGGAAATCGCTTTCGATCATTTCGTACACTCAAAAGAACGATCGAAGAATCGGTCCAGAATATTTCACCATCATCTCTAGTTTGATGGCCAAAACTGCAGCCATGAGCTCCAAACTCGAGACTGAGACTTCATCCAGCGGAGCTAGATGAGACTTCGACATTATGAACGAGCAGACAATGTTATTCTTGTTATCTACAGAATGCAAGAAACACACAACGCCGTAAGCGGTAATGGATACATCTGCAAAATAATGAAATTGGCACCGTTGCATGTCACCGCATGAGCTGAGACCGAGGCAACGCGGAATTGCCACATGTTGCAGTTGTGATAGACTTGCCAACCACATTTCCCATTTTCGCAGTTCTCTCTCCGGCATTGGCTCGTTCCATTCAATCTCCTGTTGACATAAGCTATGATGAATACAACGTGCCTTTAACACAACTGGCGCTACAAATCCGAGAGGATCGAACAGGAAATTTGCCGTTGACAACAACCCGCGACACATACACGGTTTCATTGGCGGCTTGACCAAAAAGCAAAACTGGTCCTCGCAGACGTTCCACTGGACTCCGATCACTGAAACCGTACGACCGACGTGGATCGGGCAGTTCATCCTGTGGCAAATGCTGCAAAACATCAGGACAATTAGATGACCATTTCGTTTAGTGGAACCCAGCTTTAGACAAATGGAGCCAAGTCCGTTAATCAGAATCTTCGCATTCTCTGCATCAGACACACTGGCCAACAAATCATCGACATAGAACGAACGTTCCACAGTGGATGCTACAACAGGCTCAAACTCAGCACCAAAATCTTTCGCAACTGTACATAAGCAAAACGCTGCACAACTAGGTGAAGACGTTGCACCGAACAGATGTACTTTCATTCGGTAGATTACAGGGTCCTTTGATATATCGCCCCCAGGCCACTACAAAAATCGAAGACAATCGCGATCACGTGGGGCAACATAAACTTGATGAAACATTGACTCGATTGTGCAAATATAATTTATCCAGCGCAAGCATTTCAATGAGACAAACGTAACAAAACACATTTTTCAACAAGTTTTTTTAGGTTGATTATTGAGATCCTCATCAAATGTCTCCAAGTTTATGTCAATCAGAGAAAATATATTTATATTTCTGATCATTTTCATGCAAGAAAAAGTTTGTTACAGGTGTATGTGCATCAAAAAGCCGAAAATATTTTCGTAGCAAAATTCTTCAAACATGAAACTCTGGCAGACGATAAACATTTGTAAAATTTTGTTAATGTACTGGAATTGCAGCCTTTTTAGCATATGATCGGGCATTAATATCAAAATCAGTTCTAGGATCGACTTTCTTGAAGTCTTGAAATCTTCTTGCCGGTTTTCCTCCAAGCTCTGCAAATGTTCCCTGATCTTCAAAGAAACATTTGCCGGGACTTTCTGCCTTCCTAAAAGGGAAAGTGGCAAACTTAACCTCACTTGCTTACCTTGTAAACAGGCCTACTTTTGTTTGAAAAAATCTCACATGACTCAACATTTCATTTGCAAGCAATTCTTTTTCCCTGCAGTGTCATATTAAATATATTGAATTTTTTTAATATATCAGATGCGAACACCATCTCATATCTCCACTCCTCACATCCAATTTTGTTCACAAAATTGCGTGAAATCCCTTTAATGTTCAGAAAAAATGGGATTTTGTTCTGTAATTCCCAAATTCATTTTACTGTAGGACATTTCCAAGACTCAACCCCAAACTCTGCGATGGTATATTACATTTACAGGCTGCACCTTGTGTTCATGTCGTCAAGATGGGATTTGAACTGTCAATGATTGAGTGCTCTTGCTCCAAGTATGTTTACAGTACCACGCTCACTACAAAATCTATAACATGCTGTGCAGCTTTATAAAGGCTTTTCTGATGCAAAGTACAATGAAAGGACATAGTATCACTGTCAGGGTGTTCTGCTTTTACCGTGTTCTTAAGAAGTTTAATTATGCCCACATTTTACAGTGAATACTTTGACTCCATCTGTTGTGATGCTTGACATTTCATTTCATGACAAGGCATTTTTCCACACAATGCCCGACGCTTTCAATTAAGTCCTGGCCAATGTTTGTAGTTTTCATCGATTCCAAACTAAGAAGTTCTGTGATGATGAAATTGTCATCAATTACACGAAGAAAGACGTGTATCTGCGATGTGTCTTGACTAACAGTGTTCTCAACCATTGTCAAAGAAAACCAAACAAAATCTTTACTGGCTGTGTTCAGCTGTTTTGTTACCTCGTCACTGTTTAAGTGTATGCACTGCACCATAACCTTTTTTGATAGTGAAATGGTGAATCTTCTTTTGTTTCAGGGCACAATACGCTTGCACAATCCACCAATTCCATGCACTGTTCAACAAACTCGCCATCAGAAATGGCTTGCATTTTCTAACATGGTTGTATGCTACGATAAAACTTGCCTCTGCAGCAATGTTCTGAAGTGATGGCTGTTTCGTAAATTTGGCCTGTTGTTTCTGTAGCTTTTTCAGATACACTGCCACATTTTTCCATTGCTCTTCCTGGGACATTTCGTAAACAAACTCGCCATATTTTGTTTGATGGTGTCGTTACACAAATATAATAAAATCTAGATTCAAGTTAGCCTCACAGTCGTAACACTTACTGTGATAAGTTGAAGCATATTTCAGATGTGAAGATTTTTCCTGAATGCTTCCGCAGGCCTTTGAAAATGCTGTGGTGGGCCACATGTGGCCCGTGTGCCGCTAATTGCCCACTCCTGATATAGTAGAGTAATGTGGTGGATCACAAAAGAAATGAGATTGCAGGTGTTGCAAGGTTGAATATTCCAGTGGTTAATAAATCTGTCACTGCTGAAGTTAAGAAAGTAGAAATTGAGGTTGCAGCTTCTTTATGATGTCACTGCACAACAGCAACTGTTGGTCATGTAAGTGAAGTAGTAAAAGCATGGAAAATCATAATTCAATTTTAAGTCGTTTCTAACAGAGAGATTTTGTATATTTTTAGACTAGATTTAGTATTTTTGTTGTAAGAAAAGTTGGCAATACTGGTCTGAGCTTGACAGTTGTTGATAGTCGGCTGCAGATGGATACATGGACTGGATTTTGGATTTTTTGGGTCCTAATCCGACTCCGGTTGCTTACAACAGGATCAGGACTGAGGTTTTCTTTCCTGAAGCCGGATCCGGATTGGATTTGGATTTTGTTTTTACTGAAAAAACGTTACTGGTTGTTTGCTTGACTTATATTTCCGGACTCAAACAGGAGTCGGATTGTTTGAATCTAGTTGGTACCGGATTGGATCCGGACTCAAAAAGATCAGAGTCCGAACACCTCTAGTCGGCTGTGATGAGTGAGAAGCAGATGTGTAGATTTTTGAGGGAGGGATTTGTGACGTAAGACGCATAATTTGTGGCTTAGAGAAAGTGAATGGAATCTTCTTGCAGGTGGATTGTGCACATGTGGAGTGGTGGTTGTGATGCAGTCACTTGTCAGTCAGTACTGGAATAATAATTATTATGCTGGCCTGTGTTGCCGTGGTTGAAAAGTTAAAAGCTGCTTCGTGATTTCAGGAAGCCTAAAGAATTTTATTGGTGATCGTTTGTCAAAGTTGCAATATGTGCCTGCCAAATTTAAACATTTTATTTTTGGCAATTTTTAGGCAGGAATTTGATAACTGAAAATTGATGGGTAGCCGAATTTCTGCAGTTGAGTTTCAATAACCTCCAGATGTTTAACGGGCTACCTGTGGCAAAGTTTTCAACACAGTTCTGTAATACTGGTAGGCAGTGTCGATTTTGCTGATAAGCAGTGACGCTTGTGCAAGTATTGAAGTAAAGGTACTCTCCTCTTTAATACATTATATTTGGTGGTGATGTCCAAAACAGATTTTACAAAAATAAACCCAACCTTATCTTATGAATTTTTGTGAAAGAGTCAAAGAGCTGATTAAGTCCTTGTGGTAGGCTTAATATATACTGATAAGATCATAGTGCCTGATTCTTTCTTGGCTGTGAAGGATTCTTTTTAAAAGATAAGAAATCAATAAAAGGTTACTGTTTTTTAACAAGTGCAGGAATGTTTTTGTGTGTTGTTTTTGTTTTTATTTGAAAAGCTGAGTACTCCACCATGTAGCTCACTACCTGGGTTCCATCCACAATTATTTCATTTCATGCAATATTTTCTACTGTGTTTTTTTTGTTTGGCCCCTATTTTATGCTATGGGCTAGGTGTAATATCCATCCATCTTCTTCATTACATCCAGGTGTTGAATATAATCTAATCATTTAGATTTGCATGTAAACCATTCAGATAATCTGATAATAATGAATGAAAATCAAGAATTTGTATGTGAAGAGGTTGTGCAATCATTGGATACAGATGAGCCTAGGACTATTCTCAGGCTTTTGAAAAACTACAACTCAATGGTAAGATATTTGTAGTTTGTGCCATATATAGCTACTAATGTTTTGTTAATTCAGTGTCCATCACAATTCTGTGCACTGTGCTGCCATTCAACCTTGTTAAAGTACCAGGTAAGTACGGTGTTTTGCTGTGGAGGAGATTGTTTGCAGTTGGCTAATGAACTATATGCCATCTTGGTAAAACGGTTAGAGCAAGTTTTATTAAAAACTGAATTAAAGTCAATGGTTAGTGTTTCATCATAGTTTGTTTAAGAGAATGTCTTCAGGTTCTTAAATCTATTTTTTGGAAAATGTTCAAGTTAATGTGCACATCCATTTTCAAGCTGAGACATTTGGGCTATCTTTTTTCTAAACTGTGGAATGATTATTATATCCTGAATCCTTAATAAAGTTTGAACGATCCTTTGTTCAAAATAATTTGTGTTAATGCTTCAAACTTGTGGCTTTCTGAATTTCTACGTGGTAAAAAGTTGTTAACTGTGAACTTCTATTTGTTCTAGTCTTCCTTTTTTGTGCTTATCTAAACTGCATATAATATCATATGAGGTTTTTAGCAAGATGAAGACAGTAGCAAAAAATGTTAGGAATGAATGTGATTCAAAAACATCACAATTACTGCATGGTGTTATGGTAGTAGTAGAGTTCTCAAAACTTCTTTTTGAAAAATTTCCTGAGAATAAAATCACACTCAACAGGTTGTTAAATATTGTTGCTGGTTTGTTTCAACTGTTTTAAACAATTAATACGCTAAGTAATTAAGCTGTATCTGCAAGAGAAGAGCAGCTTTTCTTTCCAGTTGACCAATAAATCATGTAGGTGTGGCAACCCATGCTCTTCCTCAGAGGTTGGGATAATGTCAAAGGTACATGCAACAGTTCTGTCCTTAATATACAGGATTGCAATGTCAATCTTTTTTCAGTTAAGTCTGCCATATTAGTATTTCATTCCATGTCATAACTTTGAATTGAGTCTTGGTTTATATTAGCTTTGTGTTCAATTTTTGTCGTATGCAGTAGCTGCGGTTGGCAATTAAATAAGTACTTCATATCAGTATCTGTGTATATTTTTACTGGTTAGTAATTGTATTTTTTTACCCACTGCAGTTACACTGTTCTGCACATAACTTCATTTGCAATTTTTTGTTTCAGCTTGAGAAAGAATTTCCCCAAAGTGACACCAAAGGTTTGGAAAAACGACAAGTAATATTGGCATGCATTGTTATAAAGATGGTTTGACTCAAAGTGTTAGTATCAATTTTATTTCTGCGAAACTGTTGCCTGATGGGTACTTCACAAAGTGCTTATAATGGCATTTGAGTTAAGGATAAAGTATGGGTTTGGCATAAAGTATGGTTTCATAAAGTATGGGTTAACTTCAAATAATTCTAAACCTACAAAAAATGAATAGTGCAACCTCATCTAGAAGTTTTGTCATTAAAACTGATGCCTAGAGCCCAAAAGACTGTGGTTCAATCGTAAGCTACAAATATAACCTTGTATTCAACATAGTGGACAGAAGTAGTGTCAGTAAATCAGATATATAGTCAACAAGTTGAGATACTAACTCTGCAAAACAGTTGCAATGGCATAGGGGATTTCCTGGCAGATATTGCTGATCCATACAATATTATAGATGGAATTTTGCCAGTATGATGCATCAACATCATTATACCAGCACGTCCATGTATTAGTTAAGGTGCAGTGCATGAGTTGCTACATTAAACCTGCATCGCTATGGCTGTAAACCTCTACTATATTTTATTAACGGTGTATGAGATACTCATACTTTCAAACCACGCCTTGAGCCACTATTTTCGCGCCACTCTGCAACTCCATAACTTGCTAGTCAATTGTGCTAAGGAGCTGTTCAAACCCTTAAAAGACTTGGTGAGTCTTCTAGCTTGCAATGAAAAATATGTTTTTAACACTTTGAGAGCCGGGGTATGATATATTCGTACTTTGAAATCGGCCAAAGACCAGCAGTTGTCAGTTGCCTTACCAACGCCGTAGCTCCTCCGCCGATTGCACTAAAGAGCTATTCAAGGGTTCAAACGAACCGGCCAGTCTTCTGGTCTGCACTTGAAAAAAAATTTTTTGGTTGGGGGTTGCAGATTTTTTTTGAGTGACATCATACGTGAAGTAGTTTTTGGGCCATTTTGGCTCATGTTGCCAGGCCTAGGGCCCAACCGCTAGGCCAAAGTATTTCGCTAAAGTTTTCATTGGAAACTAGGCTCGAGTCTGAGTCTTTTGAGCCTTTGATCAACTTTCTAGCGTTTCTGGTTCAAAAGTTATGATCTTAAATAAACAAATTCATTATTTATCAAATTAACTAATTAGTCAAAAATTTTTGTTAACTTAGATCATAACTTTTGAAACCGAAACCCCAGCAGGTCATCCAATCTATCAAAAGACTTGGATTGTAACCTAGTTTCCAATAAAAACTTCAGCGCAATACTACCATCTAACAGTTGGCGCTCAGGGCCAGGTGAAATTGGCCAAGGTGGCCAAAAAGTCCTCCACTTATGACGTCACAAAAAACCCGCTCTCCCCAACCAAAAATTTTTTTTCGAGTGCAAACTATAAGACTTGCTGCGTCTTTTGACACTTTGACCAGGTCCGTAACCCGTACAGGAGAGGAGATATTCCTGTGCAAAGCCACGTGCGATCCAGCTATTTCTTTGTGAACGACTTGAATTAACACGGACGTCAAAGTGCTAAGTTTTGGGTTGTTTTTTTTTGTGTGTGACATCGTAAGTAAGGTAGATTTTAGACCATTTTGGCTGAGGTTACCTGGCCCGCAACCGCAAGAAGGCTTTTTTCACTCAAGTTTTTAGCGGAAAGTTGAGTGAAATTGTTTTCAGTGGAAACTTGAGGCAAATCCACCCAGCAAGAAAGGCATTTGTTTTATTTCAGATTAAAAATATCCATGAGATGATTAAACAGCTGTAAGATATCACAGTGTCAACATTTTCACACAGTAATGCCAGGGTTCATTTGCAAATTGGCATACTTCACTTTTTTCAAGTGACAAGATATATATAATGATCTTCAAATGAGCTCTGTCATTGCTTTGTGAAAATGTTGACATTTCGTCATAATTTATGCAACAAAAATCAGAACATCGTCAAAGACAAGTATCCTATTTGTTTTGATATCACACCTAACAGAAATTGCAACATGGTTAAAAGATTACATTTGTGGCTACACCATTTGTGCAAATAATTTTATATATACTTTAATGAATCACAATGGCATGTGACAAAGCAACAGATGTTACAGTTGCCAGTAATGATCTGATTATAACAGGAAAAAACTAGTAGTAAGTTTCAATTTCAAGAACAAATCTCATTTCTGTCAGAATTTGATCATAATTATCTTCCTGGAATAGGAAATATTTGGTTTCCAGCTGGAATTCTAGTACATCCCTAGCCTTGATGTCACCATTCAGATATTGATTTTTGGATTGTTTTGGCATGTGTTTATGTGCTGTTATTATGTTTAGAGATAGACCGATATATTGGTCTGATATTTGGGTTTNAGCGATATATCGGTATCAGCCAAAACGTCTTGATTTTATAAACCTCAGTAGGTTATGGACAGAACACTGTTATATTCCTCACACATGCAGACAACTTGTGCAAGAAAGCACAACAAACCAAGTCAAGACAGTTATCTTGCAGCAACGCTAGCAGGTGCGTTTTCATGAACAAGCAGACAAGATGAACCATGGACCACACGTCGTCTGTTGCAGCCAAAACAAAAGCATCATCATTAATCGGATTAATTTAAAATCGTAGCAAAGTATTGAAATTATGCAATTTAAAAAATTTTAACTCATAAATCCTGATTTTTAAGTTTCTGAAAAAAATTTAAGGCATAGAATACATTATATATTTGATAATGGAGCAGAAAAAAAGATTTAAAAATATTGGAAATATCGGCTATCGGTCCATGAATGGCCAATATATCGGTATCGGCCCAAAAAAATCCATATCGCTCGACCTCTAATTATGTTGTCTATAATGCCACTCAAATAAGTAACTCTTTTGATATTTTTTACGCTGTTACTGTAGTTGTTGTGAGCTTTTATATCAGAAGAGTAGTGAAGCTTTAGATATAAGTCGTTCAAACAACCCAGCATGTTTTTTTGAAGTTTATAGTTTCCTGAACTTCTGTAATGATAAAGATACACAGAAAAAGAAAATAAACACATTATGGAGATGTGGCTGCCATTATTATGAAGTTTGTTGTTTGTAATCTTGTCACATGTATTTTTTTACAGAATCTTGCTGAAAAGCTTTTGAAGACCTTGAAGGAAAAAAAATTGGCCAATTCAGAGCTTGTCTCTGAAATTTTTGATACTTTGCGCCATTTTTCTCGTGAAAAAAACATAGTGGATAATTGTCTGAAGAAGCCAGATGTGTATTCTTTGCTTCTCAAACATGCAAATTTGCAAAACTCTGGTGTTGATGGTAGGTTCAAGTTTGGAAAATTTTGCAACATATGCTATTCAATGTGTGCAGCAGTTTGTGTGATGTGCATAAACCTTTTACATATTCAACAGACCACTTTGAAGTGTCTCAGCAAACTGAGATGCATGCTTCAAAATGCCTGAGCAACTTGATCTATCTGTCAAAAGATTCACAGGTATTATTCATGTGTCTTTAAGTGGTGGAAGACATCAATTTCGATGAAAATGTCAATGCAATTTTTGTTGCAGTGTCTATGCAGCAGTTCAAAGTTCATCCACCAAGCTATGAAAAAAATACTCAATCACGGTACTTTCAATCATGACCTCAACATTGTGAATTTGCGTCTAATCTTCCTTGTCTCAGCTCTTAACGCTAGTGGAAGAAAAATAATTATAGAGCAGTGCAATGGAAGAGCAATTGTAATTGACTTTTTGAAACATATTATGCAAAAGTATTCACATGATGATTTGGGGTAAGTGTTACTATTTTTGATTGCTAAAGTTTATCACATTTTTACCATTAAAATGGTGAGTGTGTAACAACATTACTATTTTTACCAGTGCTGTTATTTTCTTGCAAGGTCATGTGATAATAGAGGAAAGTCACCTTTTTAACAGTCAGTTGGTCATACTTATTGCTGCAGGCAGTGGTTTAGTCCAGCAATTTACTGAAAAATGTGTTAACTGTAAAAGTAAACAGACCAAGAGTTCATAGACTGAATTCGTACATGCATTGATTGCAGAAAGCATCTAATTTGTTCTGTTTTGACCCATTGCTACTTACCATTAAAACCAAATCTAACCAATCTATTTGAAACTTGTTCATTCCAAATAAAATTTGATGACAGCTACTTTCAATGAACAACATGTGCAAAATATTTAGGGGTTTTGATAGGCAGCTTGTGAGATTGGTCATCTCACGTGCAATCCATAAAATCAAAACTAGTTAGGGCATCTCATTCTATAAAATTCAAAATCTGGTGTCAATTTATGTATTTAAAATGTTATGTTTTAGTTTCGTACATTGCCATCTAAAATATTGCATTGTTTCATGAGGCACAGCTAGTAATTCTGTTTGGCAACCACTAGAAGTAGTGAACAACAACATGCTATGAACTATTATTTACAACAATTTTAGATGTTACATGGCAGCTCTGTATAAATCTCCCAATATTCTGAAACTTGACGATGTATATATATTTGAATTAACTTAACTGATGCACTAGCTTCACCATGAAATGTTGCCAACATCATTTTAAGACTTGTTTCAGAAAACAGCTGATGTTGATTGTCATAATTAGGGCAACCAATTTTTTGACCTAAAAACATTAAATTTTGACTTTTGACCTGTCAAGTTTCTGCGTTTTCAATTGAAATGCGGAATACAAAGTATATTCACATATAGTATTAGAAAACAAACCGATAGGATTGTTTTGTTGAAATGAAACAAAAAATAGTTTATCTGCTAAATCTGGTGCAGCATGTTTTAAAAATATATGGCTACTTTCAGTTTCATGAAATGAACCTCTTTGATGCTTTGCACTGCAACGATGTGCTTCCAACTTTTTGTCACATTTCACTATGCAGTCACAGAATTTGCAAAATATTTCACTGTTAGGTGTTGAGGTAAACTCAAAAGCATATTCACGCACTGTACTTTGAATTATTGAAGAATTGTTGAACCTTAGGCATGATACGTTGATAAGTACATTAATAACTACAGTAGAGTCAAATTTGAGAAATCATAAAGTTATAACACTAAATAAACATAATGGATTGAGCATTTGCCAAACCAAGTGTTGTTAGACCATGTTTCTTGCACTGCCATGCCTAGCTAGAAAGTCGATCAAAGGCTCAAAAGACTCGGACTCGAGTCTAGATTCCAATGAAAACTTCAGCGAAACACTTTGGCCTAGCGGTTGGGCCCCAG
>JGI24158J21664_10006691_pt1 | contig 15226 bp, 8 predicted proteins | sample Ectturendosymbi3_FD_21664 | JGI IMG/M metagenome (IMG submission 21664) | reverse complement strand
TAAAATGACTACTGCTCAAGAAAAAGCGCAATGTGTATCCTGGTTCATTGAGACAAAATCAGATGTTCAGACCCAGCGAAACTACAGAAGTATGGAAAAGACCCACCATCACGTCCTTCAATTCGTCAATTGAGTACCGTTTAGATGTGCTTCGTGCAACTAATGGTGCCTATACAGAAGTGTATTAAATAAAGAAATGATATTTTTAATTATTTTTAATTAAATGTTAATTAAATGTTTAGAAGTGTATTTAATGTGTCAATAAAAACTTCATGAAATACTGATTAACGTAAAACAAACCTCATTGCGATATCTCATCATTTCACTTTTTAATAATTTTTTTAAATTGTAAAGAGACTTTATGGACACCCTGTATAGCGGTTTGATCATGACCGCAATGTTTGCTCGTCAGAGTCTAAACAAGTCTTGAGCTGTTAACATCTTACTGACTGCAAACGATTTCTGCCGCTCCGGTGCTGTGTTGGAGACGACGACTGCTTTTCTGGCAAGAAAACCAAGAGTGCGAAGCCACGTTGTTCAGTGCGACTGCGCCATTGCGTTAAAGTCGGAAACAAAACAGGATCCGTTTTCCACGATCTGGATCCGTTTTGCAAAGCGGTTAATTGCGAGCAGCGCAGATATGTTCACCACATGAAACAATCTGCGCAAAGTATTCTTGAAGCCGCTTGAAGAAAGTTGAAGACTTGGCAGAAAAAATGGCGTCAACAACATTGAAGACATGATTCAACCCGGCAGCACTACGACCCGAAGTGAACGCAATATTTTGATGACATCGCTGAAAACAAATTTCTCGCGAAACAGCAAATGATTAAGCAAAAAATCGAGCATATTTTCACAATCAAGAAAGTAGATTTGATAGAATCTGCATTTTGAAAAAGATTGGAATTGTTTTTAGATTTTTGCTTCTTCCTACAAAATATCAAATTCCTTAGTTGTACACTTCACACAGTAAATGACGTAAGAAAAAGTGCAAAACCTTGAAGCAAACAAAATGAAGCAAAATCTGGAATACCGCAATATACGAATAATAAGTGCTCTAAACACGAAGGTAAAATGCATTCAACATGAAAGCGCCAGGTGGACGCCACGTTTTCTTGAGAACTTAAGTGCTTTTCTGGAATGTTCGCATGTTCAGTTTCACAACAAAGCAGAAAGAAATCAGACTTGGGCGACCACAGGTCCAAGAGCATGGCCAGCAGGTCCCATTCTGTGGGACGGTAGCGGTCCGCAGCGGTTGGACGCCTGTAAAGCATAAAAATATAGTTTCATTAATAAAAAAAAATCTTCAAAACTATACAAGTGTTATTTTGAGACGTTCAAGATTATTCATATTCCATTTTCAGTTAAAAAATATCAGAATAGGTTTAATTTGTGTAAAAAATATAGAATCGGTTTATTTCGAGTTCCTGTTTTCATTGAATCAACTTTTTGCTTGCAATTCCAGCGTTTACGTTCAGCGGGAAGTGAAACGTAAGCAGCAGTGGAGTTATACGTCATGGAGGATCTTTAAAGGCATAACTTCTGAGGAGTGTTTTATTTTGTACTACGGCACTATCCGAGTTTTGCTTCTCTTTGAAAACACAGTGAAGTTAAATTACTGTCATCCTTTTCTATAAGGAAGTAATAAAATAAACATAAAAACGACTGCTGCTGAAACAGTATATTTTAGCGTTTTCATAGTATTTGAAACCTTTTGATTGTAACTTCTCAAAAGGCATACCATCGAAAACGATCATCTGTTTCGCTGTCTTGACAACACGTGCTGTGAATTAAGCTCGTTCTACATTTCCTTAAAATGATTTTGAGACAAGCAGTGCAATGGCACGTGTGTCTCTGAGTACAAAGTGACCGAAAATGTTCGAATCGACAAAACGACCACGACGTCCAAATGAACCTGAAGTCATCAGGAACACTTTGCCACACACCAAAATTTTGTGAACACAGGCCATTCATGTAGCTGTAGGTTCGAAAACGGGAAATTATTTACGAAAAAAAGAATTTCCAGAAAGTACCAGATTCAAAGAAAACAAACATTCTAAACAAAGCTACACGGTAAACAACCGCGCCATGAGCCTGATCTTTCCATTATTGGAGCAAGTGCAGCATGGACAGGAGTCGAATCAAGAGACATAACGGCTGTAAATTTTTAAAACGAACGTAGTAGAACGGTCCGGAGTGCTGTAGCTACTACAGTTCCAAGCCTAGAATGGCTCGACTGCTTCGTTTGATTCATGGGATGCTCTTCGAAACCGATATTTTGGCAGATGACGTCACCAACAACGCCCGAATGACCAAACTTGCCTGCGGTCCGGTGTAATTTGCTTGGTTGGGACCCTTGGGCGTCATGTATTCGTTTATCAGCAAACTTGGGTCGGGGCCTTTGCGAAGAACCGGATTGGGCCCGTTGGGTCGAATGCGGTTGCCAGAGGGGACCCAGACGCCCAGACGGTGGTTCTGCAAAAGGACATAAAACACTTTGATGGGTTGATTTGCTTTTCGAGCATCTCAGCAAGAAAACACACAGACCGTTGAAATCTTCTTTGCTCTCGCGGCCTGTGCACGAAAAAAATTAAGTACAGAATAAAATATGAACTAAAATCATCGCCCGCTTGAGGGCACTATTGACACGCACTAGTCACATTACGCCGCCTTGCGTTATCAGCTCTATCAATTCATCTTAGGAACTTGGTGGCACGAAGAACGTTTAAATAAGAGGTTCGTGGCAGCTTTGACAAGTCAACCACTGGATCTTACACCTGGTGTCAGCCACGAGGCAGATTGGGGCAACAGAACTTTTTGAATGGTTCATTTACAATGCCACTTGTGTTTTATGAATATCTTACTAAGAAAAAGATGCCAGCAGTATTGTCAGCAACAATTTATGATATCAGCAGCAATGCTCTCTGTGCAGCGCATTTTGAAATCAATTCCGATTTTGGAATGTGCGTTTGCTTTAAAACTAGCGTAAAACTGAGACAACGCAGCTAACGAGATACTGGGTCACTGTTTTTGCCCCAAAACGCGCAACAAGCAGCGTAGAAAAAGTTTGGGAAACACTGCACAGGACGGAGCCAGAACTTCTTCAGCTTCACCGCCAGCAAAAGCTCAAGCCAACACGCTTATCGTCGCAGAGAACGAAGCGGATATCCTGCATAAGGTTTTTCTCGGCAACTTATGATCATGCTTACTCACAAATAACCCTGTTAAAGACTGGTAGGTTTAGGCATCACAGACGATAGAACCTTTCTTCTTCTACAACATTTGCAAAACAGAACGATACGAAAAAAATTAGCAGGCCGTTGTGGAACTAAAAATAAACGCAAGCTGTAGATAATTACCAGCTGAGGAAAAAATTCCAGGCCTATTTTTATCCTCACCGTCATGAAAAACATGCAACTTCCTTCTGCAGGGGATGTCATTCGTGAAGAAACTGACAGTAAAGAACACGCGCGCACTGATCGCAGAAGCACGGTATTCACCCGGGGCTAGCGGAGTTTCACCCACGGGCTATTCGCCAGGCGTGGGTGAGCGCGTCACCGACGCTGAAGTGGAATTTCAATGTTTGCATTTTGAAAACCCCAAAAAAGCCGCCTCCGTCCGCGCGCGTCCGGCGCTCGAAACAACCCAGTAACGCGAAGGTGCATTTCGTCCCGGCCGCCAATTGGTGACGTGGCGCGGTATCCGTCAATAAATTAACAAAAAAGCCGAATACCGTGACGACAAACCTGGCAACAAAGCAAAAGGCTGCTCGATATACCGAAAGCGGGCTTCGGTTTGGGTCAAGAAAGAAATTACGCGAACAGGAAGCAGGAGCATAAATAGGAGAAAACCCATGACACAAAACAGGAGGTAGCAGACCTTGAGCTCCACCTCAACACTAAGACAACCAATAGCGTTTGAACTCCCAAAACAGCAAAACCAAATGCAGTCCATGCATTAATGCGCACCGATATATACTCGGCCAAATGTAATATAATATGAAACGCATTGCGAAGAGACACCGCTTACAGTTATGTAAACGTACTTTGAACGAACTGCCCGGGTCTTGATCGTCTGAATCTTCTTCTGGCGTTGTTTCGGTGCTGGAGTTCTCTCGGCCTCTTCACTAGCAATCGTAGCAGACTTGCTCGAGCTCGAGTCTAATGTTCTCGAACTTTCCAGGCCGCTCGCAGTCGACGCGCCAGCAGATGAATATGAAGTCGCAGCACCGGAAGATGACTGTTCGTCTTGACCGAAAACGACAGGTCTGTTGCGAACAAGTAAAAACACATGCAGCAATTGAGAAAACTGGAAAAGCACTGGTTTTTAGCCCAAAAATCGTTTCAGCGCAGGTCCACCGTCCGTGCTATCAGTAAAACTTTCACGTAAGAGGAGTCAAAACCAAACCCGATATACTGTACTGTCGACTGCTGTGTTTGTCCCAAACAGGGGCGTAACGAAGGGGGCAACGGGGGTATGATTCCCGGGGCGCCGAATCACTGTGGGGGGCGCCCAAAAGCCCCAACAATGTCGCAAGTGCTTTCTCCAATACAGTGCATTTGCTTCCGAAAGACCCCGGTTTAGCACAAGGGGCGCCAAACTAGCTTCTTGCCCCGGACGCCATCTAACCCCGGTATGCCCCTGGTCCCAAAGATGAAGTCTTGAACTTTACTCACGCGAAGCTTCGAGGAGTGGACGCCGCGGTGGTTTTGGTTTTCTTCGCAGCTTCCGTCTGTTCGCTCTTGGGCGTCTTCTCTTTGTCCATGAGCTCGGTCAGCACCTCTGTACGAAAACACGATCGACACAATAACGCTCCGAACCAGGCCTGAACAACATACGCCCCGCGGGCCGCGAGAGCTTTCTCAATTGCAAAAATTCTGCAAAAGCTCGACTTCGATAAAGTAATTGTCGTCCTATAATTTGTTCCATACTGCAACGAAATCTGCACATCGAAATGAAATAGAATTTTGCGTCCCGCAGCAAATTTTTATTGATAATTTGGCCCTTCGAGCTTTCTGAGTTGTGCAGGCCTGCACCAAGTGGTAGGCGTTCGAGTACCTTGTTGAAATGATCCCTACCCTCTCCACTCTTTTGAATTCCATTGTTTTTCAAAACACAGCGTTGAAGAACTGTTAGTCATCGATTTCACAAGGAATTCACCGTCATTACATTGCCGGAAAGATTCTCGAAGAATTGGGAACAGAACCATGTAGCACAAATCCAATATCCTCACGTTATAAATTGCCAGAGACAAAGATGTCAGAATAAAGTAACAATCAAAAAAATTCCAAAACAAAAAATTATTATATGCCAATAACAAAAAAGCATACATTTTGGAGCACATTTTTCACTGTGCTTCGATTTGCTTGGGCAACAACATATTTTACCATTTAAAAAGACTATGCCTGTGTGCGAGAGCAGACTATTTGAAGAATGAAAAGCAAAACCTACTCTCAGCCATACTGATGCTGTAGTGGGACGTCTCTAGGCACATGCCAATCGTCGATTGGGAGACGTCAGGAAATTTCTTCTTCAACATGGTGCTTCCTTTAAAAGTTGAAACAAACGAAGGACTTGGTTTGGTTTGTACCAGGATTCCAGACTTTCATTACAACTTTTTGTGACAGCATGCAGCCATCACTAGGTCGTGTGCATGGTGTGCATGCCTGGCGGTTAAGGATGACGAGACAATCGAATGGCTGCTCAACACCTGACCCGAAATCTAGTGTGCTTAGCAGTAGATCGACAAAATTGCTCAAACGATGAAGAAGGTCGCGCGCAAAACTGAATACTGCACTAACATGATTGAAAAGAAGTGTTTATTTTTTACAAGCGCAGTCAACGTTCAGTCAAGAGCATCAGGATGGTTCTACGCGCGAGGAGCGCAAATCACCAACAGCGTACAATGCCCAGCCCCGACATTACAAGACTGTTCCAAGGCGCCGATGCCTTCTAGAAACGCGCAGCAGGCCATTATCGTGTTCTTACGCTTATTCTTTTCCGCTGCTGAAATTTTCGGCTTCTAATTTGCGGCGGCTATGGGAGGCTGCGACGTCACTGCTTTCGCCGGCGCACCAGTCCTAGCGGTTTTCGTCGCCGCAGGGCGGTTCTTCGCGGTGGTTTTCTTGTAACCGAGCGCTTCCAAGTACAGACGCGAGCCGTGGAGGTTGTTCTTGGTCATCCGCAGTGCGTTCCTGCGCGTGCGGCACGAGCAAAGACGTCCAAAAAAAGTTGAAGAAATCGATTACTGATAAAAAATCTGCCACCGAGTCAACAGCCATCATAAAACATGACCCTGTCTCTCTAAATTCAGACGTTGGGCGTTCAATGTGCATTTACAGTTTGAGTTTGCCTGATCGGCATCGGAAGCTGTAAATGAGTTGTTAGATTTGTTTTTCACGACAGCAGTAAACAGGCGGTAAGAGTGGGACGGTTTAACAAAGCATGCACTTCTTTTGCTGCCATCGTGGGGGTTGGAAGAATTTTTTCGATGGGGGGCAATAGTGGAGAAATTTGATTTTACCCACTGGAAAGTAAGAAAGCAACCTTTTCATGCTAAAATTGTACAAGAAAATGACAAATTTCAGAATTCAGGGGGCCAAGGTCTCCTTTCCGAAGCCTATGCACCCAACCAAAATACAGGCTAGGTCCTGGGTTCTTGAACTGGGGGATGGGTGGGTGAAAGGGTCGCAACGGGACGCGAGCATGGCAGCGACATATTGCTGAAAAGCATGATAATGGCAAATTGCTCTTCTGCTTTTTGTGTTATATTTTGTGGTTAGGTGAAACGCGAGCAACAATGACCAACGCCAAAAAGGGCGCGACTGATGGGCGCAAAGGGATCGGTTCACGCACGGTGCTGCCACCAGTGGAGCATTCACTACGAAAGCAGCCGCGTGGCCTATGGCCAGGGGTCTGAAACCTTTAACGAAAGAGCCATTCTACTTCATCTTCCGGCATATAGGACCAGTGATGAGCCACAAAACGTTGACACCGTTTTATCTTGCACGCGACTTCATAGGGGCATACTCGTAGGATAAAATGCAGTAACTCATTCTAATACAATCAAATGCAAATTGAAATTCCAAGTTTTGTCAAAGCCACTTTAGAGGAGCTAAACAGCCGCAGGTTGCCGGTCCCTGCCATGGCGCAAGCAAGCGGAGAAGGGTGCCGGAGATAACTCGTGACACTCAGTGCAAAAGCTAGTATGAACGAAACCGAACTGGTCAATTATCATCAAAATACGAGCGTGTTTGAGCCCATCTAAGCAACACTCTTTTTTTATAGAATCGTGGCATGACAGTCAAGAAAAGGCTCAGTAGTATCAACGCGAAACAGTAAATCGCTTAAATCTCAGTAAAAGCGAAGTTACAATTTTGATGGTTTGCGAAACAACTGAGTGACATGCCGTACCAACCCCAGGGGTTTCATTGAACCCAAGCTAAGAACCACTGTTCTTGATTAAAAGTACGTATAGCCGGGCTGTGACGAAAGTAGCAACAAACGCGTCTTTACATGAAGCAGGACAGCAAAGCTTGCGAAAACAAACCAAAACTTTGCACTCCGGCAAAAAGAAACGAAACTGGCTTCTTTGTCAGGAAATATTTTTTGCTGAATCAAATCAAACAATCCACGTGCAGTGCAGGGAAATATTGTATGAGTGAAGTGCATCCAGCCGTAACACTGTTTTGTACCTCATCTGTGTTTAATCTCAATGGCGAGACAACAGCAATCTTCACATTGGCTCACAGTTCTTGAAGCACTCAACTGAGTCAGCGGACATGGGGTAAACAATAGCTAAGTCCCACGCACGCTACTCAGAATGGGTAAGATCGGCGCGCATAACGGTGAAACAACTGCTGGTAAACACATGTGACCAGGTTTTTTAAAGGTGTTTTAGAGCCCCGACTCGGGTTCCTAGAATTGACAATCGGGTCCCTAAAACCAGACAAATCATCATCGGATCCCTAGAATCAAAGAAATCGAGTCCCTACAGGTACCTAACATTTTCCTTAAAAAAACCCTGCATGAGGGTTTTTTACTTGCTGCGAGTGCAAACCAAAATTTTATCGGCCTCAACCAGGCAACCTTGTGAAAGCCACGCAGCCATTTGAAAGGCTAATATTGATTTTAAAGGACCTATTTCTAGCAACAACCAAAATACATATTTTCTGAACGTTGTTAATGAATACTGCAGGTTCCCATTTATATTTCCGTGTCGTGACGTATCAACTGAAAGCATCATTAGGCATTAACATCGCTATTTACTGTTTACGGTATGCCGGCTTTCATCCATTCCGACAGGGGAACTTCTTTCATGAGTCGCGAACTTCGAGAGTTTCTCACTTCAAAAGGAGTATCTACAAGTCGAACGACTCCGTACAATCCTGCTGGGAACGGAGAGATCGAAAGGTACAACGGCGTTATTTGGAAAGGCATCTCCTCGTCTTTAAAAGGTCGAAGGGCCTTCCCTTGGTTTACTCAGCTGGCAGGAGGCTCTACCGGATGCTCTACACTTAGTGCGTTCACTGCTTTGCACCGCAACGCACTGCACCCCTGACGAACGATTGTTTGGCCGGACGCGGCGCTCCACCACCGGAAATTCACTTCCTTCGTAGGTGACCACACCTGGACCGGTTTTACTGAAGAGACATGTCCGAAATTCGAAAATGGATCCTTTAGTTGAGGAGGTGGATTCGGTCGAAGCTAATCCCCGTTACGCCTACATTTCATTTCCAGATGGACGCCAATCAACGGTTGCCACTAAAAACTTGGCCCCTATGCGCCCACGGACTTTGCGGTCGACGAAGAAAATGAAAGCTTCACTGATCAGACTTCATGGCCACCTGAATCAAGAGGGACAGTCTACGACCCAACGAATGACAAGCGACACTTCAGTTGGCAGTCCGTCAACAAAATCGTGTGATGTTGGTGACGTCACGACCGTTGATGCCCCAACACATTCAAACGAACACACTGTTTTACGTCGATCTCAGAGAGAACGGCGTCCTGTTGATCGACTTAGTTACAATAAATTTTTCAATATTAGTTGATACTACAAGGGAGGGGTGAATGTAGTGAAAATTACCGTTTGAAAATATGCGTCTTGTGCACACACCGCGCTGATTAGTTATTCGCTAATTGCTTTCGGGTTACATTCAAGTGGTTGATATTTTCTGTTTGAGTCATTTTCGTATTGACTGCGATACTGTTAACATGTCTTCTTCCGTTTCGTTCGTTACCTTACTTTGAGTTTTTTTTTTTCAATTTTTCAATTCAATTGCGAGTAGCGTCAAAGCACAACATATCAACTTACTTGATCAAATCGCGGCTGACATCGGTATACTCAAGCTGCAAGCGATTAACCATTGTCTCATTTGGCGCAACGCTCTGCTCCAGAAAAAGCAGTTGTACAAAGTAGAAAATAGCATAAGGACAATATTTCCAGGATACAGTTGTTCAAAGGTTGAAGTTTCGCGGGTGGAAAGGTTTTCGGTGGTAATATTTCCAACACAGTAATGCAAACAGCGAAGCACACACATCGACTTAAGATGCAATACCACCTGTTTAACTTTTTATATTTTTCCCAGAAACCAACCTTTACCTAAAAGGTGTTTACAGTACAATACGTCATATTTGCACACGCCGGGGTCAAACCCAAAGTTTGTTTTAGCGGTGAAACATTTCAAAACCACACACAAGATGTTATCGTCTTCATTTATAACATGAACAGGATTGGCGAAGCAGAGAGACAGAAAGGATTGGAGCAAGTTTGCGTTTAAAAGTTTCGAGGAACACTGTAAGACAAAGATCTTCAACCTATTTTCTATGGTACTCCCTTCAAAGAGTTTTTAAAAACCTTGAATACCACGGTTATCAACCTTTTCAAGCACGTGGCCCAATTGATAAACAAACCGAAGGTCCGTGGCCTACCTGTACAACTTTTCCAATGCGACAATTGTTGCACAGGCACATAACAGAAATGAAACAAATATTTTAATAACACAGCGCGCCCTTCAACCAAATGCGAAGGCTGACCTAGCTATTGTTAGAAGCATAGATATTCGAGGCTCATGGAGTTTTTTGCAGAAGCGCAGATATTTGCATAGTTAAAAGCATAGATTTTTTGGGAAGAGGTCCAATGCCGGAACAGCGGTGGGGCTTTTCTTAGCTACCCGAAACCCGGGTTTTTAAATTTGTCCCGAATTGGAAACACTATGCCCCACCCATGAGGCGTGCATCACACTCTGAGAAACACTGTTCTTCAGTTAAGCACAAAAAGTCAAGATCTATAAATTNATTAATTTGTTTAGGTTACTCTAGTTCACGGGCACACAACCTTTTCGCTATTGCCGGCTGCATTACGTTTATATTTATGAATTACGGCCACCAGTGAGTTCGAGATATTTCATTTTTTGCATTGCTTCTGTTCTGCTCCCACACACAGTCAGTCCAGCCAGCTTCCACACGTCTGTTTGGTCGTCTTTCTACTAAGTACCCTCATAGACAAAGAGTAGTTACTGATGTACGGCTGCCAAAACTTTTATTTTATATTACATGTGCACGGCCACATATGGTTTTATCGTAGGCCATATGCGGCCGTGGTTGCGCACCCCTGCTGTAGATTTTTCTACAAGCTTGGCACGCCGTTTCACAGTATCTTAGCGAATCATCTGGGTCACAAACTGATGTACTATATAATCGGGGCAATAGTCCACTGGCCTCTGACATACATGGCTTTTCGAAACTTATTTTAAACCAGCACGTGTGGAGAGCATAAAACTGTTGAGTAGCTACAGATACACAGACACTGTTGTATTCATCTAAACAAGGGTCAGGAATCAGAAACAGCAGCGTTTTTTCATATAAATGAAAACGTAGCGCACAAAAGCGCTTAACAAGCAAAATATTCATAAAAACGAAAAAGAACTCTTACATCCTCACCTTTTCATAACCCATAATTCGCAGAGCAACCTCAGCAGCATTCAAGTTGTTGGAGTGGGTGCGCAGAACTTCCCTATCATGAAAAAAGACAAGCTTGATCGCGAGCTACCACGCAGTTGACACCATGGGCGCCAGCATTTTTTTTACCAGGGAGGGGGGACAAACCTAAAATTATTTTAACTTTGAACAAAACTGAAAATTTGCACTCACTCGTAGCTTCAGATTTTAACCCTCCGTCATCCTTATTCCCTTATTGCGAACAGGCTTGTGAGATGAAGTACACCGTATGTGAACCATTAATACAGTTTGAACGTTAACTGAACTATTAATCAAGCCATTTCCTGGTATTCCAGAGTGTAAGCGCCCAGGCTGGTCACATTGTTGCCACAATTCTTAGTTTCATGAATGAGGGGTCATTTACGGACATTTTAAATTTAAGCTAAATTTAATTAAGTTCCATTCGTGAAGGTTTTAAGGTATAATAACAATTACGAATTGCAAGACTCATACGTGAGTTTTCGTGCACTGCAATTGCGATGCGTCGATTGTACAAGCACTTGGTGATCAGGTGTCCCGGATTTTATCTAACATTGGAAGAACAACAGGGGTATATGCAGATCCATAAAGAAAAGAAAATACACAAACAGTAGGATGTTAACAAAACTACTTTAAGATTCAGTCGATGAACTCTGTTAAGAGTGACACGGTCCAATCTATCGCCTGATAAGTTTGATATATTTTAAATTGCAATCAGGGGTGTCCAGAGTTCTGGTGATGCCCGGGGCAACTGCTTGATCGTATGCCCTTAGCGAAATTCTAGTCTTGTATTGAGGAATGTGAAAAATGCAGGCATGTGAAATACTTAAAAATAAGTTTCGAAAAATTAAATTAAAAAGATTTCAAGGAGTTTTGTTGTTTTCAGTGTGTTTATCTTTAATAATCATCCGCAAAAAGCAAACAGTTCATCCTGCAGTTCCCATCCCTCGGTGACACCCTCTTGTCTTGACTGTTACTGTCTATCCAATTCATACAGACTATGAAGAGGAGTGGTGACAGCACATACCCTGGTGGGAGTCCAAGGGTTAATAACTGTGATTTAATCCGCCGACAGGGACACAAACTTCTGAGTACGAATGCAGTGACTTGACGGCCAGTAACAGGGTGGCCGTAACAGAGTACTCCTGCAACACTTCCCAAAGCCTTTCATGAGGAACCAGTTGTGTGCTTTCTGTCGGTCGACAAACATGTGTAGATGTCTTTGGTATACTCCCAAGATCGATCGAAAATTTGCTGCAGACTGAAAATTTGGTCTGTAGTGCTACGGCCGGGACGAAAACCGCCCTGGGTTTCCTCCAGCTTTGTCTCAATTGTTTTGCAGCATCTTATTTCAAGGCACTTGGCATACATTTCTCCAGGGAGGCTAGGAGAGAGAGACACTCTGGTAGTTACTAGTTAGTGCCATATCTCTTCTCCCTTATTTGGCAAACTGGGGTGATCTTTCAGTGCCCTTCCAGAACACCATGCCACTTGACATGCACGAGTCAACCAAAGAACTCCTCAATTCAAGGCTTTGAGCATTTCAGGTCGGATTTCAGAGCCTTTAGTGTTTTGACAGCCAAAAAATGTTTGAATTGTTTCGTTAGGTTGCAAAACACAGAAAGATAAGCAGAAAGTAGGTTGATGCAGATTTGCGATCGCTATTATGCCTGCAAAGCACACCGTTTTAGAATCTGGTGACAATGGGTGATGGTCATAAACAAGAAATTTTTCGATCCCTGCCAGAATATTACTGCATTTTCCATTCTGATCAGCTACATGCAGACTTACTATAGATACTGATACATTATATCCACATTGAATGTGTCAGTGCTGTGTCACATACAGATTGATGCTGTTGCTTGCCAGTTACCTAGCTGGGTTTACGTCAGTTCCTTGCAAGTTGCAAGAAGATAAAGCCAACGGTTAGGCATTTAGTAAGCAAACGCTGCAGCAATCATCAAGCGATGTTTTCCATTTGAAATCATAGAACATTTTAAGAAAAAAGACTGGCTGATGGCATGTTCAGCTTAGACCAGTTTCTGCTTGACATTTTTGGTTAAGGGACCAGCCTACTTCAAGTATCTATTTGGACTTTAAACATGTTGGTAATTCTTCCAGAAAATATCAAGGTACAACCAAGACATATGAGCAATGTAACTTTGCCAACTTGTTCTTGCTCAACCTTAAACCTTTGGACAACTTTCCCCCAAATGTATCAAGAAAAAAACAATTCGTTTTGAGACAGTTTTATGACATGACTGACTGACTGATCACAGCCATGACCACAGCCTTTCATTTTGAGATGTCTTTGCACTCTGAATAGTTAAACATTTTCAGCACTAGAATTATGTTGCATTACGTCATATTTTATTAACTTTTCAGAACCCAATTTCTGCGGCTCTTTTTCATAACAACATTTTTAGTATTAATCACAATGCAACAAGTACAAGATTGCAACAAACACTAACTAGAAAATGAAAGGGTTTAAAAGTAAACATTGGGAAATACTTAATATTGTGACTGCCCCTGCAAGTTCAATCTCATTCTTACCAGTTAGAAAAGTTTGTTAAATACATACTTACTGTGCCAGCTGAATGTCAATACTATAATCAGAAATTAGCATGTTGGCTTTGTCAGGGTCAGCCTCAATAAAGCTTGTAGTTTGTGTATGAGGTTGCTGTCTTGTTGCTGAAGTACTGCTTTGTTGCTGCCTCTACAATACATTTATGTTACTGTGCACCACTGCCATTGTCAACAACTTGTGCTTTCTGAAACCAGATGTGAAAACAGTTCAAATTCTCCCTATCACCCAAAAAATACCACGATGTTAACATTTCTGAGCAAACTGCCACCATTTTAAAATGAACTAAAATGCTTGCAACTTTACCATAGAATAAGCAAGCCTTGGATCTTCCCACTGTGTTGTCTTTGTGACATGGTTTACGTAAAACCACCGCCGGTTTGCTGGATCATATTTTGCTTCCCAACCAGGTGGGACAGGCTGTTGTTGAGGCTTCATACCAGTCTGCTGATAGCTCCACATTTTTAAAGCAATACTCTTCTTGATCAATTAAACAGTGGGTAATATACTCATCATGAAACTAAACACAAAAATATGTGAACTTGTAATAATGATACATAGGCAGAACATTTACAAATTACAATAATCCAACAGGTGCACTAAGCTGCCATTTTAAACTTTATTTACATGCCATCATTTTGTGATTACATGTAGTTCAGTTAAGAGACGAAACAAACCGGTTGTAAATTGGTGATCCTTTTTGATTTACATTTGTATGCAAATAACAACTGGTATTTAATGCTTCTATGAACTTACACCAGTCTCTGTTTAAGCCTGGCTGGCTTGCATCCGGGTCAGTGGTATGCAAAAAAACACAACTTGGGACAAAATGGAATTCTTTCACACACTCACTACAAAAAACATTTCTTGTAAATAATATCAGATGTTATGCTCCTTGCCTACAATCAGGTTATTACAAAAAATGCACATCTGTAAGAGCTTAGTGATGTGGAGCCTGTTCTGTTTTTCAATCAAAAGGATGAGTAATTTTACTCCCACTGCCGAATTCCTGTTTCGCGTTTGACGATGAGTGAATGCAGTTATAGCTGGTGTGCTGTTTCAGCGTCTGGTACCTCTCTGTGTTGACAGTGTTTATCACTAACACCAGGGCTACTATCGCTTTGGAAAAAAATAAGAACGACCCGAAAAAAACATTTATCAGCATATTTTTTATTTAACCCTTTGGGTCCCGGGTTTACCCCCTTTTTGCAGAACTTTGCAATCCTACAACTCGCCAGGAGATTGAGCAAGAGAGCTATCCAAACCATCCAAGGATTCGGCAAGTCTTGTAGTCAAAATAAAAAAAAACGTTTTCCGTTTTCGGTGTGGGGATTTCTGGAGGTGATGTCACAAAAAGGGCATGTTTTGGAAATTTTGCCCAACTTTGGACAGCCCTGGGCCCTGACACATTGACCCATTCTTTTTGCTCAAAGTTCTGTTGAAAACTAGGTCAACATCCGCGTCTATAGAGCCCTTGATTGACTTGCTAACATATCTGCAGCCAAAATTATGGATCAAAAACCCAGTTTTGGCCTAATTCAAAGCTTATCAGAAAAGGCATAATTTGCCCTTTCAGGGCAAAGTTTGGCCAGCCATAACTCGGCAGCAGATTGAGCTAGAGAGCTGTTCAAACCCTGTAATGACTAGTGCCGTCGTGTAGTT
>JGI24158J21664_10006690_pt1 | contig 15229 bp, 9 predicted proteins | sample Ectturendosymbi3_FD_21664 | JGI IMG/M metagenome (IMG submission 21664) | reverse complement strand
ACAAATGTGATTGTTCTTCAAGAGCACACACCTGGTACACCCCTGTACACCCCATCACAGTGGTACACCCCTGGAAAATTCTGGTACACCCTGGGGGGTACGATACACCCGGTTGACAAGCACTGCCCTAAAACACCTTTAAAAAAACCTGCAAATAACCATAGCATTTCCCCCAAAGATAACCTGAAATACCTAGGTGTTCTTGACAATAAATCAAGCTGGAAACCTCATATACAAAAGGTAAAAACTCAACTATCAAGAGCTAGTGGAGTTATATCCAAACTTAAACATTGTACAAGACAATCTGTACTGAAAGTTGTCTATAACTCATTAATCCACCCCTACCTTAATTACTCAATCCTCAATTGGGGTCGTGCTCCAAACGCATCCATTCAGCCTTTCATCAAGCTCCAAAATAAAGCTATGAAACTAATACGACCAACTAAAACGGCATCTCTAGGAGAACCTTTCCAGCACTTAAACATCTTATGGGTTTCCAAACTATATACCATGTCAGTAGGTAAATTCATGCACTCTTATTACAACAAACTGCTTCCAAACCTTTTTGATGCTTATTTTATTCCAATCTGCTCAATTCATTCGCATTCCACAATACTATCAACCTCTAACAGCCTGTTTCTACCTAGAGTTAATTCTTCCTCAGGAAAATGTTCCCTTACATTCGTTGGCCCAAAAGCCCAAAAGTGTGGTCTTCAACACCAGACGATATTAAGTCTTCAACCACTTTTACTTTTGAATGGAAACTCAAGAAACACCACCTACATGAAAAAGATACACAATTATGAACTCTAGCATCATTTCACTTATCTAAAGCAAAATACTGTGAGTTCTAGTATTTTGTAATTGTGTTTACTCTTACGTATATTTACTTTTTTGTCTTTTTTCTTTCCTGTGCATATCACATTTTTACCGGCATGAAAGTGCACTTCATAGTTTTTTCTGTTTTGCTTTGTTTTACTTTTGTACCTCATTAATTAGTTATTGCTACTTTTTTCTTTTTATATTTTGTTCAAATATATTCTTAACCACACAAAATTCCTTCAGTCATCCACTCATCTGTGCACATAGGCATGTGCTTTCATCTGTACATTCTTCACCATGCTCATGTTTGCTTGTTTGTTTATTTTCCTAACTGTGCTTATTTGATCTCCAACTGTTGTTTTTCAACACTTTTCAAAATGTGATAAACAGGGTTGGTTGGCTAGATGACCGCCATTACCAGGGTCCCTTCACCAATCCTATATAACACAGTACCACTCTCTGTTTACACTGATTAGCTATTATGCCACTGTATTTTCATTTGCTCTAATGTTCACTGACGGTTGGTTTGCCTAGTGTGCAATGGATTTTGTATTGCTTCTGCNTATTACCGGTAGCTGAGTGATATGAAACAATANACCATAACGATTACGTGTTGTGAGTCATTGACTTAGGAACTTGGTGCTGTGCACAGCTGATTTTGTCGGCGTGTNTGAACGATACCAAACGTACGTTGCGGTTNGCGCAAAGGCAGGACTTCACAGGTTGCTGTTTTTCAAAGCTTGTGCCTGGGACGAAAGGAAGCAGCGTAGAACTGTTAAAGAAGCTGGTTATAGAAAGCTACCCGACGTTCTGGTTGTGGCAGTTTGCATGGGAATGAAGGAAAGGTGTAGATTAGGACTGGCAATCACTGACACATTTAGATAATCATCACAAACAGAAAGCACGTTCAAGACCTTTCCTGCATACGAGTAAGATGAACAAGTAATGATAGAGTGAACTCTATTGCCACTTGAAACCTTGGGTGGCTAAACGTGTTATCTGCTTGGTTTCAAAATTGTTAGCGCAGTAGATTGAACGCTTACTTAGATGTTCGGCTGAAGTCCTGGTGTTTCTTCGTTTCATCAAATGCTTGATTATGGAAGGTTGGCGGTAATGCTAATAATGAATGTCTGCTAACTACTTCGTAACATTGATTTAGTTTGTTTGACAATTCAGTTGCACTCTCTAAAAACCCGGTAAAAAGTAGAAGTTTGCCATGGCCATTTGTTTTATGCAGTTCATCTTACTCTACCACACTGGTGCTTAAAGAAGATCCCAGGGTACCCGGTGAAAAATCTGGAGGTGCCCAGAATGAATGCCATAGCATAAACAACAACCGCCACCACTTTGACTACGACATAACCGTTCGTCACAGGTGTCTACATCGTCTTTGAGGGTTCCACAAGCCAGTATCTTTAGGAATGCGGGTCCCCGGGGTAGGAAAGGTTAAGCTAACTTTAACAACCACTGCCCTGCCAACATGTTCAAACTATAAGCAGCCATATTTGTACAAGGCTTTCAAAGCTGTTTGCACGGAGTCAGGAGTTCGGCTTTTCACCCGAACGCACCCTCAAGTTATTTAGTTTTAATTTTCATTTTCTTCGAGCAACCGTTTTTTGTACATTTCTAAGCACCACGCCATATGCCCTCCAAAAACGGATTTACGCCAACATATAGAAGGTCATTACGCCATTACTTGAGGTCAACTGAAAATCTCCCAAAACAAATATTTTAACTCCTCGAAACAATGACGATGTTTCCAATGTCAGTATAGCAGTTTTAAACAACCCAGTAATGAAACCAAACAAATGCAATTAGAGAAATGCAAACGAAATATTCCTGTGTTTGTTTTTCTGTGCTTTGTGTGACATCGAACGTTATCACACACGACTGAATGTGAGGAGACTAAAAAATACCAGAAATATATTGCAGTACTTGCCAACAAAAAGTCTTGTGCTCGACTGTTTTAAATTTCAAAACGACGTCGACGTTTCAGCCAGGTAACAGTAGGTAACAGTAGGCTTTCATCAGAGCAAATGGCACGAAACAGGAAAGCATTGGGTGTCGCCGCACACGCGCAGTTACCATAACGTTTTGGTCATTGGAGAGAAAATCGAAACGATTGTGCATTGCAGCAAATTCAACTCTGAGTAACAAACCTTTATGAAATATTGGCCTTGTTGTTCGTGACAAACTTGCTACGTTGATTGCTCGGTTTAATGTTTCGGCCTGTGGTTCTTAACCTTTCCTCTACCACGCCTCCCTTGAGTAAGTGTCCTTAGTTTCAAGCTCCCGTGACTTTAAAAATGCAAATTGCAAGGGACACTTCCCCGTTCAAAAACTTTCCATCTTGTAGAGCGCGCAAGGCTCGCTGCCCCGTGGAAATTAATTGACGCCCACCTGGGGAGGCGCGCTCCTCTGGTTAAGAACCACTTATTTAGGCGCTAAAAATATTTTCAATGTCATATAACTGTGAAACAAGTTCTAGTTAGTTTTCAGTAAAAACGCGCCGCCGGTGTTTGCATGAGCTTCAAGAGACTCGCAAGATATCGGAAACTTATCTTACAGGAGTTTTTCGAGACAGCTTACAATTTGCTTAGAGGCCCCCGATCCCTTGCACACGCAGAAGAAGTGTATTTAATGTGAGTAATCGTAAACAAATTATACACTTAATCGAAATTTTGCAAGAGGCGGTGAAATGGGAGAAATTTGTTTTTATAATTTTAGACTTTTTATCAGAACAATAATAAAGCTGTAGCATTTTTTGCATGGTCTGACAAATTACATTTTTAGCATGAAAATTATTGCCGGCCTTTGAAATCGGTACGAAATTATGTGCTTATTGTCTACTTCAGGGATGGGGAACCTGCCGCCCGCGAGAACATTTAATATGTCCCGCATTAGAATTTTCGTTTCCCAAGACAGAACACAACATCGGGTCGAAACGAAACTCCATGATAAGCAGACACGCAGACAGCAAGTTAAAAGAAGCCTTCATCGTTATGTGACCTGGTTTTCGCTCCTTATTTTTCTTTGGAGGATAAAAGTAGAATTTTAACGTACAATTAGTTAATTTTTGCGGCCCGCCAATGATATTCCACATTTCATGCGGCCCGTAATAGTAAATAAGTTCCCCATTCCTGGTCTACTTGTGCAGTGGTCCCTAACCCCCGCAGGGTGCAAGTCTTCATAAAAATATAATGCTGTATTTACAAAACAATTAGTAAACTAAGGATTAAGCACAACTCTAGGTCAGGGCGGTTATTTCCTTCTGTGGTTGATAGTACGAGCTAAGATTTTTCACATATTTCACAGCATTCTTCGAACACATCCGTGTCTTTCTGGCCGAAGCAGCTTTAAACCTGTATGTGCTCATAATCTTCCTTACCACGATGCGCCATAATTTTCAGCTCTAAGGAATAGGGATTAGAATGAGAGAAGAATATAACAAAATCCCATCCTCCGCACTCTTTATAAATTTTATCCTGGCAGTGGCAGGCAAGCGATGGTTGACCACAAACAGTTATCCTGCGCTTGTTTGTGTCACTCCGTGCCCCAGCGCGTTGTGTGACATCTACAGTAATGCTGGGCTGTTTGACAAATTGTTATCAGCAGTGTCGTTTCGGTAAAAGCACAAGTGCTACCAAGCTCAAGCTAGGAAAGTGACGCATGCACACGTATAGCGCAGTTAACTCGAACCACTGTTACCATTGAGTTAAGCGTTGAAACACTTGAAGGGCAGCCACCTGCCCTGCGTGCTTTGCATCGCTACTCTTCTGTTGATTAAGCATGAGAAAAGACAAGCAATTTTTTGTGATCGGTACCATTCCGTTCATACTCTCGAATTCTTTTATAGGATTTTATAGATATCTCTAGATCTATATTGAAAGCCAATTTTAGCGATTTGCAAACGTGATTCCAATCTTTTCATGAAAGCCTACATACAGCACCCGCAGCAGCTAAATAAATTACCTGTATAGGACATTTTTTCAAAGTTCTGACCGGAACAGTGTATCGAATCTTTATCATCAGCATAAAATAGATAGGCCTACCAGATTTTGTTGAGAGATCTGACGTTAAGAGCATGCCCAAGCTTCTAAAACTCGAAATAAGACGTAGTATTGTAAGAGCTTTCATTTACTTCTTTTTTGGGTTACATATTGCCACAAGAACATATTTCGATTCATTTTATGTGTTGAATAGTAAATCTGTACATATGTAATGGGTGATTGTCAAATGCGGGCTAACGTTGTATTGCTTTTACATGATCCAGATCAAAACTTTTTCACCAAAAACACGAGGTTGATCTTGCCATCGGTTACACTAGCGTTTTATCAGATGCTAGCAGCGTTAGTATGTCAAACTCAAGCTTTCTTTGCTCACACTAACATGTAAATCAATGAACATTTTCAGAATGAATGAGAAATAGTATTACGCGAGTGGGGGTATTCGACGGAGACTGAATAATTCATACCGTCGTGCAACGCAAACACGCCTTATTTTTGCTGAAAGCTAAGCCATTATAGCCTCGGGATGTACACGCTTGTTGATATGGTATAAATGCCAATGAAACACAAGTGCCAGTAGTAGTACAAAATCTGCAAGAGCAATACTCTTAATGTTCAAGTTAGCATGGCTTTTTTACCGCAATCCATAGGAGTTCATGTAAATTTAGTTTTAAGCAGAGCTTAAGCGGACAGCTTCATCTTAAAGTTTAAGTAATTTTGATTAATTTCTGATCGGTTCAAGATTAAATCTAAAAAAATCTTGCCAGTAGGTCAATCACCATGTGAAAGGTCTGTATTGCACTTGCATTGCTGTTATTGAGGGAAGAAGCAAACGCCCCATCAGGTCTTTACTAAAAGTCAGTAATGAAGCAATCCAAACCAAAAACAAACACAATGTAATGTTGATATTGTTTTTTAATTCGCAGATTTTGCGAAAGGGCTTACTTGGATAGTCAGTGACGGTATGAAGCACGACAAACGACGCTTCGTTTTCCGTTTTTGTTGCCGGTATAGCAGACAAACCAACGTCTGCCCGATGAACAAAATGCTTTGCCATGTCGTAAAACGCTTGTCGTTTTAACAATGTTTGCTGCTTAAATTCGAAAGGTTTGCCAGTGTTCTATAGGCTAACTAAACTACGAAGAAAAGTGTGATGCAGTACTGAGCTTAAAAAGCTTTTGCATCCTGTGCAAGGCTTATCGCAAAATCCCGTTGAGTTTTTTTGAACTTTCACCAACATGAATGCTTCTAGCATTAGCTGATACCCAGAAGACTAATTTCTTTGAAGCGTTAGCCGTATAGTTGAATAATAAATTGCATAAACTGTTGACAATCAGCATTGCTCCAGGGGAGAAGTAGATAGTTTTATTAGATTAATGGAACAGCGCAAGCTGTATATGGACCGGAAAATGATCCGATTTTGACTTTATGGTGACAATCCCACCCGCACGTTCTGCTCAAATTTTACCTATTAAGCAAATTGTAATCCAAGTCGAAATGTTTTTTCTCTGTCAAGTAATAGGATAGCGAATTGGTAGTAAAACGAAAGCAATGAAACGAGCGAACTAACATTAAAGCCGTAAAACGCTCTGTCAGAAACACGTGTTACTGAAGTAAAGTTGGCAAGAATGCGTTTTTACAATCCTTTTTGTATATGAGTTGCATGTATTGCATTGAGCTACCCACTGGCAAATAATATGGCAAATTAGTTTTTTCCATCTTTTATTTCTGACAACTGTTGTAAAAGTAGCGAGTTAAAATTGTTTGCAGTGCACAGACACCGAGATCAGCAAATCGGCTGGAGAAACTTACGACGCGCGCTCTTAGCAGTTGCAAAGGTGGGCTGTGTCAGAGACACCATCGACTTGAAGAACATAGGTGGAGTAATTTAATTTACTAAACCTTGAGTGATTTAATAAAAAAATTAAAAAAATAGTAGTTTCACATTGCACTTTTATCAACTTTAAAATCACACAGGAGAAATTTTATGACCTTTAACACCACACAACAAGAAATTGAAGTGAGGATGGTAATATGAGTAAATATCCTACAAGCACGTAGAAACGCATTAATAACGAGTTGGTTAAAATGCATTCGCATACATTTAATTTTATTTATAATTTACACGAAAAATAGAAGATAAAAATACGAAATATTCCTAAGGTTCCGAGTAGATACACGGAGTTAAGCTGCGAGATGCTTATAAAAGCCAAAACAAGATCAGTTCCACTGAGGGACAAACTTATAGTGTTCTGAACCTCCGATGTCATCCAATGAAAACCCTAACCTGGTAATGACATAAATTATTCATCGTGTGTTTATTTGAAAGCCTGGAAAAAAATTTCATTCAAATGCATAGCCGATGTCCAACTTGCTCAAAAGCTGACCGGCGGCGCTGTTGCAGGGAAGGCGATTTTGAAGTTTTTTCATTGGTTGTGCAGCAAAGGTTGTGGAAAGTTGAACCGGACAACCGAATTGAAGGTCATATTCACAGCAACGCTTCAAACGATATCTGTTACGTAATAACATACAAGTCCGACTGGATCTCCTTTCGGAGTCATTTCGAGGTTGAAGGTTATTATACACATGTGCGCTGTGACTTTCGCTGAAAAGTATTTCGGTCGGCTTGTGCCTCAGTAACGCAGCCAAGAATTTTGTTCGGGAGGTGCCAGGCAATCATGTCGTCAGCCACAGACGTCTTTTTAACAGTTGAAAATTGATACAAATACGTAGTACAAATCTTAAAAATCTTAGCAAGTTTGTTTCGCGGGTGGGTGGGTGGTCATGGCCTCTTCGGCCTCACTCTGGCTGTGCCACTGTTGTACCTTCTGGGACAGTACCTTTGTGAAATTCAAGCCATTGTCAAGCAAACCTTTAATCCAGTTTTACCTTTTTTCATAGCATTTTGCAAGGATGCTTTCCTTTAATTTAAAAAGCATCAATAACTCGCAAAGATTCTAATTGAAGGAAAAGCTACTAACAAAATTTCTTGGCGTCACTGTCACTTTCATAGAGCAAGCTTAAGGAAGAGCGGAAAAAANATAACACATAAATTTTACGTAAAATGGCAACTGAGATCGGTTCTAGTAAAGCTATTTTTCTGAAAAGGTCTGTCAATAGCTTTAAGNCGCAAATCTGAAAGAGAGTTTGTGACATAATTATTACAATTTTGGAGTATAAAGACTTGATTGGCCTTGTTTTCAATTTGCACTGAGTTTACTTACCTTGCTATTAAAAAAAAATCTAAATCACGGCTGGTTTAATCAAATAAAATACTGCATTTGTCGCCTGAATTGCTTCATTGCGAAAATTGATTAGGTGGCGGAGCACTGAAAAAATTGTTCAAAATTTTTCTTTTTTGCCTGCTTTAAATGACTTTTCTCAATCATATGTTTAATTTTATCGATATTTAAGCTCAACAGATTTTGCAAGAGTTGCGCAAATTTTAGGTAGTTCATTATTTAGCAGGGTTGCCGAAAAAGCAGCTTTCCCACTCAGTTGGCCTGTGTGGTTCGTGTTGAGGTTCTTTTTTAATGATGGCAGGTGGAGGTTTTACTGGGCTAGCTTCGAGATTACTACAAACGGCAAAAATCAATTAACTCCAAAATTGTCTTCTTCACGAAACATTTCTAGCCTTAGATAAAGTAAATTTATAAAAGTCTATCGTACACTCTGATTAATACAAAAGATATCCAGGTCTGCTGTAGGCCCGGTTTTATCATGCACGTCTTTTTTAGCATCGAAAGAAAAAGAACAAAGCAAACAGTTTTTATTCTATTTCGCAATAATAGTGAAAACTTGCTGTAGATGCGGTAATGCACAGCACACTAAGATTACTCCATCTGCAGCTGGTGCTCCAATTCGCAGGCTGTGTAGTGATGTCCTTGTTAAGTTGTTCGTAGTTTTCCGCTGATGTGACCGCTATCAAAACAAAAACGGGCAAAACGCCTGGCGCAGAATTCAACAGTACGATTCAAGTGTAGATCAGCGTATGCTTCTATCAACAGTTCAACACCTTGCTGAATTGCTTGCTGAGTTTATCTGAGATAGGCAGGAAAGGGCAACATTTTTCAGCATCTCTCAGTACAGTAGCCCTTCTTCCAAAATTGCTTTCAACTTTCAAGTGCGTCCAATAACGCAGGACTTAAAGGATTCTATTTGAACTAATATTTTGGAAATAGGTCATCTAAGGCATCAAGACTAGGTACGCTTCTGTAACTTCGCTGTTTCTTTATTATTTGTCTTCTGACAGTGTAGTAGTTAAAGATAAGACTGGGCAAGTCGATTTTACTTGTTGATCAGGTTGATCAAATTTTCTCGAATTTTCCTTAAAGTAAACTTCTTGTATCCAGGTCCGTAACCAGCTTTGGACACCAGGGGGGCGAATAGTTTTCTGGGAGGGCCCAAATTTTTTAAACTATGTCCAAGATATTTTTTCAAGGGTGGATAAAAGTTTTATAGGAGAGCTTCGCTCCCTGCGCCCCAGTTACGGGCCTGCTTGTATCTATTTTATTCCATTTCAGCACAGTTTTCTTGTTTTGTGGCATTTGCCATTGCAACATTTGTTGGTACTAACACATTCTCAGAAAAGGATCCAATTTAGTGATGAAAAAAATGGGAAAACGCACTTTTTCTTGGAGGCTGTAGGTTTCAGGCTGCTAAGTCTATAGGCAAACAAGGCTCTGGCCATGGTTTGTTCATCACAGCTGCAACCTAACGGGACAATATACTGTAGCTTCAGTCCTTCAGGCGGTGGTGATTTGCAGAAATTGACTGTGACAAGCTACACATTTTAATATTATTGTTTGGATTTGCAAAAGATTTCGTAGCTCTACATTCGAAACGAGTCATGTAGGTTTTGCAGTTTGATCCGTTTTCTTTAAATTTTACTCTAACAGAAAGTACTGCATAGAATAGCATAAAAATTCGATTGCTGCTGAAATGACAAAAAAGGCAAAAATCTGAACAGCGAATAAATCTCGAACAGAGGGTACAAAAGCTTACCAAGGATAGCCAGCAGATATTGCATACCTCTTGTAGATTTGGAAAAATTCAGTGATCGGTTTTTATATCATGGTGTACGTTTCAGGTTCGTGACTTAGAGACAAAAGATGTAAGAGAACTTTTTCATTAATCTATTGGTGGTTTTGACGGTATTTGCCGACACTTTCCATAAGCAAGTTCAGGTGGAAGGTAGCAATAATTACGAATTTTGATTATCTTAGATTTGATGTAAGAAGAAATATTTGCCTACTCTTGCGCAGAACCGTCGCCAGAAAGTCTTCAGTAGGGGGGCTTACGCTTGTGCAGGGACTTGACATTGAAATTTTGATAAAAACTCCACTGATTTATAGTGTTTCGTGTTTCAGGTTGGGAACGCATGTTGCTTTGTTTTGGGGGCTAAGCCCACCAAAGCCTCCTGTGGCGACGGAACTGGTTTTGCACCAAGGGCTGAAAACACTTGGTTCCAGCCAGATAACCATGGTTTATACACAATCCGTGACATCAGCGTGGCCAAATTGTCAAAACGCGCTGATGCAAACTATGGGCTGATTTCACACTTCACTGAGCAACGGCAGGAACGCGGGGAGCCGCTCGTGCGTAAACATTACCGGCAGAAATTTGCGCTGAAGGTGACTTGCTGGGTAACATCTGAAGTTGTTGCTTGGAAGCGAGTCCAACCTTTTTCAGGATTTTTTCGATGTTTGTGCAGCGATTGTTGATATTACTGATGTCCTGAGCTTCACGCAAAACACAACAGGCTTAGGATCTGATGGTGGGTTGAAAAACCCGTTCGGCACGGATGGAAACATTATATAATCGTGTTGATGTGTCTTGACAAATTTCTCAAGGACTCTTCGGATGTGCTGGTAAAATTTTCCGGTTTCTGGGTAAGCCAACATCGTTTTATGAATGAATAAAACTCCAACATTTTTCGTTTTCACAGGAGCGTGAAACAGGCAGTTTACAGAACTTAGTTAAAAAAGCGAATGCCGAAGTTACAACATACAAGTATAAAAATGTCGTTTTGGAGTCTTCATTTTGACTATTTTTGGTCGTTTTCTCAGTTGTATCCAGCGACATAATTTCAGTTTGTAAATGAACTTGGAATATAAACTGTTTGGTGACATGGATGACTAGTGGAACCTAATCAAAAGCATTCTTACACGGGCTGGTTACTATTAAAATTCAGTCAGCGCGTTTGAAGCTTCAGTCTTTTCTGTCAGTTCGCAGCTTGCCGCATTCATCTGGTTTCGCCACCACGAATGCAAGCCGCAGCTTGAACATGCACATGAAGTGCTGGTCTTCAACCCATTCTACGTCAAGATGTTTTCTTNTAGGTTAACATGANCTCAACGGCCAACGCATTCGACATTGTTACATCGCAGTAGAATTCAAGTTGTTTGNTAGGTAGCAGTGGAGAAGAGAGTTTCGTGCTTCTCATAAATGGATGGAACTTGAGTAAAGCTTGAATTTTTTAGCTCGTGTCTCTTTTCACGCATTAGTTTGGAAAAGCTTGGTAATTATGTGAGTTTCATCTGAACTATTTAGCTCATTTTTTCTAACGTGTGAACGTGTTATACTGCCGATAAATTTATCACATCAGCAGATTTACTTTGAAAATTTCTTATTGCAAGTTTTTGCCTCGAAAGTTCGTAAATTCAACCAAACAAAAAGCAATTGCTGAATGATTCGACTGCATCACTATGGAGAAGACTAATTACTTGAACACAGGTATGTGCAAACCCGAATGATCGCAAGTCATGAACCGAGAGCCAGTAGGCTGATTCTTGGAAGGCTTGCAGGAAACCTAGAGCTTTTGTTGTGTAGCCAAACAGTGAAGTTTCTCATGTTTGTATTTTGATAACAGTTGTTTAACATGAGCGTAAATTGACATCAGTTGGAATCACACACCACATTCGAAGAAACAAGCAAAAGTTCGTTTCAGTGGGGCACAAACAACCGAAATTTTTGACATTGGCACTGTACTTTTGCAGGGCAGAACCTTTAAAGTGCCCAAGAAAATTTCAGAAATCCAGAAAATGAGCTTAAAAATTGATCTTTTTTGTCCATTTGTGGGAGAATGTAACTGCATTTGCCTCCAGACCTCTTGCCATGCCCTGAATCATGCTACGAACGTACTGGAACGTAATCATGCATAGTTTAATCAAATTTTAATGTATCAAAAGCTGCTAAAAAAAAACTCTGCAAAAGGATTGCTGAGTTACAAAAAAGTTAGGAGGACGTTTCGATTGCTGGAAACCCAACGTTGCATGTACTGCTGTGCATGCGTCCGCTTTAATCTTCATTTAATTTTTGTACGCATAAGTTGAGACAAAGTGGTGTAACTATGCTGGTTGTGATTCATGTATCTTGCAGAAAAATTGTTGTGTTGATTCAGCAGGAAACATTATTTACAGGTATTTAAATTGTATGCACTTTTTTAACTGACTCAAAAGTAGCTAATACACCTTTTGTGTCTGATCGTAGCCACATTGCGCAGCTAGACATTACCGACGGATGTTTAACCACAATTAAGAAGTAGGGGAATATTTAGGTTGTTTAGTTTTAGCTCATGACCGCTACTGGGCGGCGAATTGAGCAATATCCACCAAGAATAGCAAATATTATGAATATCGAATAAAATTTTCTCATTTTTTCAGATTATTGTAATTTTTTAAATGTTCTGCACCAAGAAATGAATTGACCTGCATCCTATGGAATTTTGTGTTGTTGGAGACCTATCCTAGCATGCAGTGTTGATTTAAAGTGCTTTGATTAGACTGTAGCGGAGTAATGACAAAGAAAACTGAAGACCTTTCAACGAATCGGTCTGGGTTCTTTGGTAATCCCGCAGGCGCTAATACACATCAGGTTAAAAATAGCTTTTAATCCGAGTTGACTCGTACAGTGATAAAAGCAATGTGGTTGGAAATTGATGATATAAACTTTCGAACATTCGATAAGCAACGGTCTTATTTATTTTAGAGAACAGGTTTGGACGATCATTCTTGGTGATATGAATCCGTAATTACTAGATCTCTCACAGTACCGTGGGCTGAAGCTTACCACTCACTAGCGGTAGAAAGAACAGCACATCCTCTACTGCAGAATAGCTGATGAATGCGAAAATTCGGAGAATTGCAGGAAATACTTGAATGGTGCTTTTCACTCAGCAGCAAGTACTTGTGAAGTGGTAGTGGTGGCGGGCTTGCTATGCTTCATCAGAACGTAAGTTAGCACGAGCTGAAAAAACATATGTCATATTACATCCCACAAGTGAGTGTTGAGTGTTGAATGCGCATTATGATCTGTTTGCGTCATTCCAAGTACTCTCCAAAGAAGCTGTAACTAAGGTTGGTTGTCAGCGTTCGTGCAAGGTTAACTATTTTTCGGCAATGCAATCTTGTTGTTTCGCCACTGAGGCAGAGGTAAGTTGTAACCCAGATAATACGATATTTGATGTCTAATACCACTGCACTGTCATCGAATTTTTTGAAACTACGCAGGTTTACCAACAGCCAAGGCTAGATTTTTTGGTTCAGTGCCGATAATGTAAAAAAAATATTGGCCGAATGTCAAAACCTTGACAGAGCAGACTAATGTTTTTAACTTTTGATTTTGTGAGTTTGGAATCCGGGAGTTTAGATGTTTGTTTGTCTTTGTCCTACGATCTACATTTGTTATCGCATGTGTTTTAACAGGCTTGAAAGCGATTTTTGTATAACAGGAAATTACTTATTGACAAAATCATAGCTTTTTCGTTGTTAACGAAATCTATTTAGCAACCCAGGTCTACGTCTGTGCGTGTTTTTGCATTAGCTTCGCCAATACGTTGCTACAAACCATTGCAACACATGCATTAAAATGCTAAGCGTAAAATCGACGCTTCAACAAGTGAAAGACCCAGGTTTCATGCGTGACAGGGCAATCAAGCTGAGTGCCAGCAGTGGTTGACTGAATGTTTGCACATCACTAACGATCTGTTGCTTTGAATTGTTATTGAAAGATTTTCTGCTTCTGCTCTTACGAAAGATTTTTTCTGCTTCTGCTCTTACGAAATGCGGGCACACACCAACGACAACTTATTTCGGAAGCAATTCGGTTGGCCCTAGGTATGAAAAACTTGAAAAGCTACCTGATCCTCGGCTGTCAGGTTGCAGGTACGATGCTTATTTGGCCGTAGCGTTCATTTTACTGAAACGAGAACGAGACCGCTGTGATTGATCCCATCGGACGTCTGTGTTTACCGAACAAAGGCAGCTTTCGAAACGTCAATGAAGAAAACAATTCATGCGTATCCAGGCTAGTTTTATTTGGCTTCCACGATGTGCTCGTGGAACAAGATTGCGACTCGTAGTAATTTCTTCCTACAGTAGGTAGTGTTGAACTTTTGAAGGGTTCAGGGAATAACTACGGGATTTTTCATAAGTTTTAGGGGATGTTTGCGAGGCATAATGTAGTTTGTAGGCAAAATTTAGATTGGCGTAATATGTCATAAATTTGATTTTCCGAATAAAAATAATTGGCTTTTGGTCTCTTGCCCAGAGATACTTCGAAATAAATACTACAGCAGTTTAGGAAAGAATTAGGGCAATTGCAAAAGTTAGTGAGAACTATCAAGTTGACGTCTGCATCAAGCACACATTGGTTCACCTTTATTGCGATTCTTGAATGGTATGAAAGCCAGAAAGACCTAAGATATATGGAGGTGTTTATAGCAGATAATAACCGCGTTGCAGAGGAATAAAAGGCTGATAGCTAAGAAAAAAGTTAGTTTTGAAAATTGTTTCGTTAATAACTTATTACATGTCATTCTTGCATTCCTCTTCTTATTCAAAAAATCCTATGATTTACAATGCACAATTTTGTGCAAGGCTTGTGTTTTTCTACATACTTGCAACCAGGTTAAAAGTCAAGCAAGAAAACAACTCTTTTGATTAAAAGTTTGAACTACATTTCTGCTTAACTAATATTATCGAATGAACAAATAATTCATCAACAAGATGGCTGTTCTTCCTTAATATATCCCTTTAACTAATCACTCGGGGTTGGTTAACTAGATACCAGATAACCGACATGGTCCTTCACCAATCCTATGTGACACAGTGACAGCCTTTGTTTACATTGATCAGTTATTTTGTGTTTATTCTAATGTTCACTGACCATTGGTTTGCCTACTACGCGAAGGCTCTTTGTATTGTTTCCGTTTATTGCTGAGTCATACGAAACAAATAAATCAGTCAAGGTAAACTGGGACTATGCAAAAATATAATGCTTAGAAACCAATTTTTATAAAAACCAATGTTTAGAATCTTATTTCATGATTGAAAATGAAAATTGCATTAACTATAAAAGCAGTTTTCCACTCACTAATATAAATTTATTTTAGAATGTTA
>JGI24158J21664_10006689_pt1 | contig 15231 bp, 12 predicted proteins | sample Ectturendosymbi3_FD_21664 | JGI IMG/M metagenome (IMG submission 21664) | reverse complement strand
TCCTACACAGACCATTGACAGCTCCCCTTGTTGCAAAACTGGCCCCTCCAGTGGCCCCCCAAATGAAAATGTCTGGCTCCGCCCCTGCTCAGACTGTTTACGACCAGGGGTAACTACGTAGCGGCTCTTGACAACACTGGTTTTACGATTTCAACGCTCAAAGGCCAATCTACACTGAGGAGTTGCCAGGAGTAGACGCGCACGATTCTTTGTTTTGTTGCGTCGGGTAATTCTGCGCTTGTGCACGGCTCGGCACGGCAACTCCTGGGAGCAATAAAACAAATAAAGAATCGTGCGCGGCTACTTCTGGCAACTCTTCAGCGTAGATTGGCCTTTACTCAAGAAGAGTGCGCTATCCGGCGTAGCACATTTTCACGCATACCTGACATACTCCGCGCCATTTGGGATTGTACAAGGTGCTGTCGTCATATATAAAAACTGCACCAGACGTTCCTCTTGTTAGTTGTATGGGAGCTGCGCATCGACAATTGTGAAGTTTAGAAGAAAAAGTGATGAAACGGCCTTCGCAAGAATTTAACTATCAACTGCTCACAATCGCATGACGGTGAAAAGCACGGTTGAGAATCGGATGATTCCCCCACACAGGATTGGTCGCCGATCGAAAACTTGCAAGTTCTTGTTCTGGTTCGAACGCCCTCACCGCAATCCTTCAAAGACTCACAAGATGACCACTCCATCCATTGTGACCATTCTGAAAAATAGGCAATAAATGACGCTAAAATAACCTATGTTTTCAATCAAGACCTTTTTAGAATAAAAAAGGATGACGATAAAATGCTCGGGGTAACAACTTAAAACAAAATGTAGTTGCTAACCAAGTCACTGGCGTCAATTTTATATATTAAGCACGTTGGATAGATCTTAATGATTACAGAAGTACATTTATATCAATATGATCAAAACGGCCAATAGCATACACCTTACATTTCACAATTAGAAGCTAAAAATGCAAAATTCATTTGTTTTTTTTATTTTTGAATAGAACCACCAACGCATCAATTTGTGAATGACTGAAAAAGTATGCCAAAACTGTTAGAAATATGTCGGGAGCAACTCAAGACTTAAATACCATTGGCGAAGACTGTTAAAACAAAGTGGTTACGAGCAAATTGTTTTTAGCTGTGAGCACTCATCCGAAATAGAACTTTATGTAACAGCTAAAGTTGATAAAGCAAAACGTTTCCTCAAACCTAAACAAATTTTTCAGCTCGTATAAAAGTGACTTCGATTGCAAACTGTAGAAATAAATCAGTGTTTTTGAGCAAAGTAGATGCTGAGAACGTCACTTTTTTTTGCATCTGAAGGTACTTCTCATGTTGCATTTGAGAATGCATGAAAACGCATGCCCACGTTCTGTTTAGCCTGTATACTACTGACTGCAACCCTCGTTTAGGAGAGGTCTTATTTGTTGTTTGTCGCCTATGTCTGAAGAGCGTATCAGCAATTGTCAGGCCGTAGCAATGTTGCGCATTCATTTGCTGAGCACACTGCACCCTTATTCAACTTTTTCGACAAGTCAGTTGTAAGAGATAGATTCAGTTGCTCAATTTAAAACCCACTGTAGTTTTGTTAACTGTCACATTTTTTCAGGCCTCAGGACTATGTATGTTGTTAGCGAGAAATTATTGTTGAAAAAACATATGTTAATTGCCTGGCTATCGAGCTGGCGAACAAGATTTTAAACTCAACTTTTAAGAGTTTTATGAGACAACCAAATGTCAGTTCAAATAACATGCTATGTCTTGCCAAAACACGTTTGATAGCGCGCCGAAAAAAAAGCTAGTTTTTCCAGTACAAAATATAAACACTACAAGATTTCAAAAAATCTATTTAGAAAGGTAAATTGCTTGCAAAAAGCACAAAGCACGATATTTTTTTCAGTGGAACCTTCCAAGCAATGCTGATGGCTATGCAAGACTGCGGCCTGGGTGAAATATTGCCTTTCCCTACAATAATGTGCGATTCGATCGAACTTTTCATTTATGGAACCAAGTTTTCGGCTATGTTGATTGGTTAGTCTGAATAAAACAATCAGTCTCTTTCATCTTTTTCATTTGGAAAACAATAAAAAATGTATTATTCTCTTGCCAGTATGCCAATTTATTCAATCCTTTATTCGTATATTTGCTCCATTTTTCTGTAAGATTGTATATAGTACCTTTTCTTTGTCTAGTACCGTTCCTAGTGTTCAGCACCCTCCCTTTACATTAAAACATGCTTTTCACACTCTGTGTTTTGTGCTTTTCTTTGATTTTGTGCTCTGTTAGTAACTTCAGCGTAAAGTTCAAATTACTGTATTTTGTCACATCTTTTCCTCTTCACTTGCAACGTCTTCTAATGATTTATGCCAGCAGTAGTAATTCTTCAATTGATTTATGCCAACAAAGCTGACTATTCGTCAGTTCTCAATTGTTTAGTCAGTGACTGAGCAGTTGACCCCTATCTTTCGACCCAAACCTTTTGCCAGCCCCTTGTGTCCGAAATATGTAGTTAACAGCAATTTGCAGAATTCCCAAGGCCTCAATTGTTTTTTCATTTATTTTTATTTAAAATTCAATTAACGTTTCTGCTCTTTCGTGTTTTGCTCTTTTTATTCAACTTCTTGGCAGCTTGAATCACAAAAATGCATGTAGCGTTTGATTCTATTTGTTTTCAGTCAATAGCATGGAAAGTAGAAAAGTATGAAGCTTTTTAATCAGTGTTGTAGCTCAGAAACCACTAGTAAAAGAAATTGTAGAGGGAGATCTGGATCGTATGTTGAATTAAGTGCAGCGAAAACAACTTCATAACTACCAAAGCGAAACATCTGTCAACATTTCCAAATTTTGGAGCATAATATTGGCGGAGCATCAAAATGCCTGCATTAAATCGAGGAAAAACTAGTCAATTACACCTATCGGCATCTGCAGAAATGTTATAAATTGCCTTGTAGAGCCTTTCACTTGGAGATTTCAAAGAGTGGATGCAGCACTAGATAAGATTCCAACACAAGATGGAAACGCATTTTACTTGCTGAGAAAATAATATGCGCTGGACATGCTGTTCCTCTAATTTTTGCCAATTCTTTCCAGACATGCTCGGTTGGCTTATGATATGTGCAACACTATCAGAGAAAAGCATGCTTGCACATAAAAAAAGAAAATAATTTAAAAGTTTTTTCACACAAAAGATGTGTAAAGCCCTACATTAGTGTAAAATTGCAATGAAACTTTTATGAAACTGTGCAGTGACGCCGGTCCACGATTGGGTTTAAAAGAAAGATCATGTGTATCTAATTGTTTTACTATCATTTACTTTTGATTATATCGTTTACTTTGATAATACACATGTTTTAATATCATTTACTTTGTTAATTTGATCAAAGTTTCGATTAAGATCATGAATAAAACAGCATTCAACTTAAAAAATGCATTAAATCTGATTCGGTAAATCAGCTATAAACCGATGCATTAGGCCTCTAAGAGCTGATGATGCCTACATCGTAGGCGAAATATATACTCTGTAAGATCTTAAAGTGTCTGATTCGTTGCTAAGAAAGGATCTCTTTCCATAGACAGTGGCCTCATAACACACTGTGGAATGCACACCCACAAAACCAATGAACGTGCATTCCAAGTAAGTTTACAAATATTCTCGTTTAGAGTAAATTGTGGCAAGCACATATTTTGAAAATTCATTTTTAGAAAGGAGATTCAGTTGTGGCAGCTTGGGTCGGGGATATTCGGCTCAGTTTTGTTCAGAATGATTTGCGCCGTACCGCCTTTAACTGTACGGCCACTTTGCACCAACTGATTTCACTTACATTATTTCCTTTATTACTGTGCGTACATAAGTTATTTTGTTAGCATTTGGAGATTTAACCGTAACCACTTAAGAATGATTTCCTAATCAAAGCAATTCGGTTTTGAAATTCATCATTAGAAAGCAGGGTTGCGGAGTCGTANTCGGAGGTTTTTGGGGGGAGTCGGATTCGGATTCCTAACAACGTTAGGAGTATGAGTCGGATTTTTTGTCTGACTCCGACTCCGGAAGTCCAATTGGATCATTTTTTACATCACACTCCTAAGTTGAGAATTCCTGTTGAAATGGTACAATTTCTTATGAAACTTTTGTTGAAACAGAGAATTCTCGCTGTGTACCACGATTTCCATTGGGTGTTAGTTGCTATAATATTCTTGACAGCCAAACTTTATTCACTTTATGTAAAGGAGTCGGAATCGGGTCGGGAGTCGGAAATATTGGAAAAGTCGAAGGCGGGGGTTGGAGTCAGAAGTCTTGGAAAGGTTGGCGTTAGAGTCGAAGTCGGACATTTTACCTCCGACTCCGCAACCCTGCTGAAACGTTTTACAGTTCCCTGTATTCACGTTCGGGAGGCTTTTGCAAGGGTGGTTTACGAGTGTCCACCAGTACTATCTTAATTCACTTCTAAACTTAGGTTTCCATTGTTTGCTAGAAATAGATTTACAGATTTATCAAGAGTTTGCATGTTAATATCTGACAAAGTAAGGGTTTTTTGGAACCGTCGACATTTTTAATGCGATGCACAACCTATCGATTACATTGAAAACAATACCTTTTAACTTTTTCGAGAAATCTATCCTGCTTGTTTGACTAATGTCATTAATAAAGGTCTTTATGATCGAGCACAAAAAGTAAGTAATTGCTGATTCAATTAAGCTTTTTGTTTAAACTGCAAGACCTTGCACGAGTGTTTGTTACTGTTCGGATTTTTTAAGGTTGGGAGAACCCAGGAAGTCCACACCCGCACATCGTGAAGTGAATGGGAATATATAATCAAGTCTGTTCGGCATGTTGGAGTAAAACTGAACAAAACTTTTCTTGTGTCAGCGAAATGAAACAAAGTAAGTTTCTTTTTTCAAATTGCCAAAGATTTCATTGAAGTTGTTAGATTGCATTCATAAGAATATTTTCAAACATAATACAGTCACGGGCCTCATTTTGAAAACCGAACCCGGGCCGAGCCCAAACCCGGCGCAAGCCCGACATTTTTTTGAAGCCCAATTTAGGCCCGAAAGCCAAATTTACTGAGTGAATCAGGATATGCGCAACTGAGGGGTGCAATGTAGGCTGCGGGTATACCTGCCGGTACACGGTTTTATCAAACCCAAAATAGCAACTACCTTGACGAAACCATTGGCTTATACAAGCACAAACTTAGCGTGTTAGTCAACGATAATACTGTGGGATGTAATGTTTCTCAAGGAAAAAAGAAACTATCACGAAGCTACCCACGATGGTGCTATAGGCGTAAATGAAATTATCTATAGGACAGCGCTATACGCATGAAAAAAACGGTTTGTAGGCTATCGTTTCTTGAAACAACCCAAGAATGGGATACGTGATTGATCTTTTCAAAGCAACGTCATTGCGTGCTGATTTCCTCAGCGCCGTCGCCTTCTCAAAAAGACTCTTAGACTAATCCGAGCAGAGAATAAAAGATCACAGCTGTGTTTGCATTACAATCAGATGAAATAAAACCACAATCACTTCACTCACAGAAGTCACAGCGGTGAGCACAAGAAAATGTACGTAAAAAAGAAAATAAAACGTTACTCTGAATGTTATAAAAAGTTTTGTATACAGGCCTGAAATCGGCCCGAAATATTTTGACAAACTCAAACCCGAACCCAGCCCGACCGGAAAAGCACGGCCCGACTTACAACTCCCCGTTGGTCTGTCTTGTAATCATCAACGAAATACAGTCTCCGACCTTCTATTGCCTTGATCGCTTGTAGTTAACTATTTTTTGATAATCCTATCACAAAGTAAATTGGTCTGAATTCCACGTACGAGGACAAAATTCGTTCGTATAGCATTTTCGAACTTGCTGACTCGTCCCTCTACACAAAGACTGATGCTTTGCACCAGCGCAGTGGCGAGTCCTCGTTTCAACTCCTCCTCCGCACGAGGTCGAACAATCACTCCAGGATGTCCACGAGGACCATGCGAAAAAATCTGTTTCAGTAATAAAAATCTGATTAAAAGTTTGATGTGCCACATGTGTTGCACAATAACAACCTTCCCGTGTACAGCATAAAGTTTATTTTTCAGTATTGTTCAGAAGCAAAAACTACAACGTCTTTAGCACATGGCCTTTCAAAATTTTGGGAGCTGGTTGCCATTCTATGTAAGCATTGCCACCTAAACTTTGATCACTTTTGCAGCTGATATAATCGGAAACACTGTTTTATACTACAAAAAATCGTTTTTTTATCTGCATTATTATCCAACGATAAGAATACATTTAGTCAGGCACATCCTTACGCAGAAAAATACATTGGCCAGAAAATCGAAGCCAAATTTTATAGCGACCTGTTGCCAGTCCAGGTTTTATCAGAGTGTTTTCGGGTTAATTGGGTAGATCAAGATCAATGCAGTATTAACCTACATATTGTTATACAAAATAAGAATTTGAAATGCCATGTCGTGGAAAGATCCCTCAAACACCCTGTAGAGATGAGCTTCGACTTCAAATTTCATTCACAGAAAATTAGTTTTGCCTTGCATGTTCATCGGTGGTTGATTTACTTCTCAGCAGAAATTGCCCTAACTCAATTCTGTTCCAGTTGTATTATATTTTTTTCCATAATAACTATCTGAGTTCATGTTTTCAATTTGGTAAAAAATATTTGCTCTTACGTTAGGCGCCAACCGCGCAATAAACATGGATCTGAGCCATTTTACAAAAGATCTTATAACCGTTTTTCCATGAAAATTCTTGATAAAAATTGGTCACAGAAAGTAATTCCACACTTGAAAGCTGGATATACCTTCTATTCTGAAGACTGTGCGTTGACAGGTATGTTTATAAAGCATTCTCCAAGCTGGCAGAGATGGTGTACAAATTTCATCTTCTGCACAACGGTATAAGCTACAGGGTGAATCTTTCTGAAACAAATAAATGTCAGTCGTTTACAATCGAAACGTATTCTTCAATCTTCGATTTCACAGATGAGTATGCACAATGTAAAATCTCCCTCTCTCCAGCTATCAGGGTTTTCGACACGGGAGGTCGACCGTATATCAGGTCACCTTGTTGACGCAAGACACCGAGGATATCTTTTTGGCTAAGAAGGCCGGTGCAGTGTTTGTCGATCTCACAACAGCCTTCGACACTGTATGGCATCGCGGTCTCGCCAGCAAGCTACAGTGATTGCTTCCTGACAATCTTATGGTCCACATGATCATGGAGATGGTTGGTAATCCCGGCTTCACCCTTACCGCCGATAACAACCAACGGAGCAAGTTACGACGCCTCAAGAATGGCGTCACACAGGGATCCGTCATGGCATCCCTTGTTTTCAACATCTACACCTCTAACTTGACAATCACCGTCACCAGAAAGCATGCATATGCTGACAATCTAGCAACCATGCATGCTGATGGAGATTGGCAAGCAGTTGAAGGAGTGCTAAGTAAAGGCATGGCGACTATAGGTAAATACCTCCAGATCTGCAAACTAAAGCTCAGCACTGCAAAACGGTGTCGGCAAAAACGTCTTCCACGTAAAGAACATGGAAGCTAAACATGAGCTGAAAGTCAACTTCAACGACGAAACCCTGCCCTTTTTCTCCGAGCACAAATACCTCGTAGTAACGTTGGACAGGATACTCACGTATCGCCTACACCTCGAGCAAGGCCTTGGCTCACTAGAAGGCCTTGTCTCGGATCGGATCACTTCGCAAAAGCTGACATCACGCGTCTCACTCTTGAGGTGCCTTGCTGGCTCGGGCCGGGGAGCTGAGAACAACGTTGCTCACAGCCAACTTAGGTCCATTTAACAGTAGGGTACTGCGCTCCTGTCTGGTGCTGTAGTGCTCGCACTCGCCTCACTGATCCTGTCATCAACGACCCCTAACGAACTGCGACTGGATGCCTGCGTCTTACACTAGTGGACAATCTTCCTATCCTTGCGGACATCCAACCCCCATGAGCTTCGTCGCAAACGCGCCACACTGTCTCTGTCACGCCGTGACATGGAGCCTGGACATCTGCTCATTGGTGTAGGAGCAGGCAAATTTTGGGGGATCCAAAAGAGTTTTTCCCGAATTTCCCCAAATTTGCCTGAAAAATTTTGGGCCACTTTTGGTGCGAATATTTTCTCATGAAGACCGTTTTCCAAAAAGGTCTTCATGTGATTCTGCATCTGTTGGGCGCCATTTTTTTCAAATCAAAGCACGTTGGGCGCTATTTTTGCCCGTATTTTCAGGGATTTTACGAAGGTTTTCACAAATTTTGCCCAGATTTTGCGTGGATTTTCAGGGAATTTACCAGGATTTTCACTAAGTCAAAACTTTTGGGGGTACGCTTGTACCCCCGCCTCCTACACCACTTCATCTGCTTCCGTCGGCTCTAAAACATTTCGGCTACCTGGTGGGAAAGCACGGCATTNCAAATCGAGACACGACACCCATTTGCACCCGCCGCACAACAACTCATCAGTTCATCTGAGGATAACAGAAGTGTGACGCTCTGGGATATATCACCGATGGAAAGCGGAGTGGCTGCAGAGCACTACGAGACTCTGTACTTCCATCCCGGCATCGGCACCNAACCTCCTTCAATGGCCCTGCCAACAACAGCGTNGGTCTGGCTTAACCGCCTCCGCACCGGTGTCGGCCGGTTCCGCTCCTTACACAAACGGGAATGGCCCATTCTATGTCTTGTGACTGTGGCGCAGAACAGACCACTGACCATATTGTCCTTCGCTGTCCAATCCATCGTCCTTGAGTGCAAGGTCTGACGATTCTGGATGACGAGACAATCGAATGCTTTCTCAACACCTGCCCCGAGATCCTAGTGAGGCACAACAGTGGATAAGAAACAGCTCAAACGATGAAGTTGTTTTACAACGTTCAGTTCTTTTTGTTGTTAAACCATGACCCTGGCTTTAGGGTGATTCAATATCAATACAAAGACAGGATAGGATACTGTTGAGAAACTGTACGTTTTTGAAAAAACGATCTGACAGTCGTGAAATACTTCCTTGCAACACTACTGTTTTGCTTGGTAAATATTTGGTTATCCATCATTCGTTCTTCTACATACATGCAGCCCCTTTCCTAAACCTTCAGAATCATTAACAAACAAGCGAAACTGAAAAGGATTGACCAAATTTTGCAAAAATTGTGGAAGATTTTTTTAAAAAGTAAGTACTTTTAAAAGGATTTCTGTTTTTATTACCAGTACAAAAACAATGACATTCTATTCTATGTGCAGTAGAAGGCAAACTGTGTATGCAGTTAAACCTGAATAACTTTTTGAAAACAATGCTTCTCGTGACGAAAACAATTTTTGATAGAAATGCTTTGCAAAACCGAAAGCTTGCTTTGCTTTTTTTGCTATTTTACATCAACGTGTCTGACTGACACAAGTAATTATTCTTAGGGTGTGCGTATCTTCAGATTTTTTAAGAAATGGCGATCCTTTTCAGTAAAAACGCCTCCCTCTTCACGCGTCGCAATACAGTATATCACTCTGCCTACTGCTAATTTTAAGAACCAGTTTCCTGAAGAAGTATTATTTCGAAGAGAAGCGTTAGTCCTCTAAAGGGCAGTTTTTGCCATTAGAATCGCATTAGCAGGCAGGGTTTTCACTTATCACCGCGGTAACAATGGCATTTCTTTCATTTTGGGAAAACGGTTTTGCCTCTCATAGACCATGCTTGTGGTAAGAAAAACGTTACACCTTTACAATTAAATAGTTTTCTGTTAATTCATTTGTGTGTTTTAGAACTCACAAGCACATTTGAGCAAATTAAGTTCTTGAACAGGTGGAGGAAGCGACGGTACAAAAATATCAGGTGGTAGGCGATCAGAAAAAGTTTGAGAACCACTGTGCTATGTGAACTGCTATTATCTGCACCAACTTATCGTGTTGCAGAGGAACTGAAGACAGGCACGTAGCCACGGGTGCATTCACAGGCAGTGCCCCTCCAAATCTTTTGTGTCCCTCCAAATCTTTTGCGTCCCTCCAAATTTTGTAGTGCCCAGAACACTTTGATTTAAATGTACAATAAAAATAAAAATCTTGCCCCCATAAAAATGTTTTCTTCCCTCAAACCTCGAAACCTGGCTATGGCCCTGACTGAAGAACAATGCGTTGGCAATGATGGGAAAAAAGCAACGATGTTTCAGAGTTTGCCAAGTTATGTAAAGGCATAGTAGGTACACTCTAAAGTAGTAGTAGTGATATTGTTTCAATCACGAAACTGGAAACAGTAGGCCTATGCGTTTTAACATAATTGTAAATGTTGTGGTATTACTGAATAGGTCAAACGCAGCCCTTTAGGTTGGGTGCATGTACAAAGAAGAATGTGTTAAAAACGTAAAATTAGTTTAGTAGCCCTTTTTCCAACAGCATACCTCAAACGACATCTGTGAATCAGCCACTGTGCTGGGGCATGCACGAGTATTTTTAGGTGAGAGCGTGTGCCAGCTTGCAAATTTTGTAAAAAGGCATTGTAATCTATCAGACACTGGTTGTAGTTACTTACATGTGAAAAAATCAACATACGTTGAGTCACAAGTAAATTACAACCGCATAAATTTCGCTTTTCCAATAAAATTTGCAAAAAAGTTATTGCAAAACATACAGAGTACTCAAAACATGCCGTAAGTCGAATACAAACAAATACAAATCAAGTCAACGTGGTCAAATGTATGCAAACCAACAACACATTTCAAAGCAATCGATCATGGTGTTTACTCATGTTATACCACTAACCTTGCAATAAGCAGAAGCAGACAGTATAGTTTCAAATATACCAAGCTATTAAAATATACCAAGCTATTAAAATATACCAAGCTATTATGCTAAAGCTATTAAGCCAGGAGTTCCCAACCTGTGGTACGCGAAGGTCTTCCAGGTGGTACGCGAGTAACTCGCATTTTTCACAAAAACCTGGATTCACAGCTTTCTAGTTTACGTATCGGGCTTTGTTTCCAAATAAATAAATTTTCCTGCACCCCGCTATTCTTATTGTATCGCAACATTATGACTTTCGATGCGCTGTTAACAAATTTACGCCACCCATCGACCAATTGGTGGAAGGTAAACAATAATAAAAATCTCATTAAATTTAGACTGTTATTTTGTTTGTTACGTCCCTTGGTAGTTTGTTTTGGTTAGTTGTTCCTACTGTGACGTTTTCCTTTCCAATGTGAAGTGGGCAGCTGGGGTTGCAATTTTTGAATTAGGTTTTCTTAATTGGTAACTTCACTGTTTGTGGGTTTTATTTTATTCTATTTATACTTCATGCACTTCGCAGAGCTTGTGATGCCTACTTCGTAGGTGAAATATATACTCTGTAAGATCTTAGTGTCTGATTCCTTGCAAAGAAAAGATTTCTTTCCATAGACGGTGTCATCAAATTTTGTTTTGGTCTTTTATTGTTATTTCAATGTATATTATTCGTCTGAATAAACTAAGATTAGATCCAATTAGTTGTTCTGGAAGAAGTGGTACGCGTTGACAATACGTGGTGCCCAAGTGGTACGTGATGGTAAAAAGGTTGGGAACCCTTCGTATTAAGCTATCTTGTATTAAGCTATACCTTGTATTAAGCTATCGCAGTAGCTATTAAGCTATTGTATTAAGCTATCGCAGTAGCTATTATAGATATGGTTCTGACGCAAATATGCCAAGCTATTAAGCTATTGCGATGTCTCAAACCTGTGATGAGAGGCCTATTGCCAGTCTGCTGTAATATCTGGCTCCTTCCTTGGCAACCAGTCCACGGACTTGCTCGACCCACACGCGATCCACTAAAATCCAAGTTTGTTGCTGATAAAAATACGAAGATCTGTCCTGGTCGTTGAGTTCGCACTTTCGCCGTTCGAAGTGATAGTTATAAGATTTGCATCTGCAAAGCGAACAGTTGTACTGTATAAGAGAGCAGTTTCAACTGGTAACTTTTGGTTCGATACTATTTGTTTGGATCTATGGGCAGAAGTTGAGTGCCCACACAAGCAGTTTAGCTATTCGAGCGTATATGACCCTGCAAACTAAAATTGCGATTTTCAGTAACAAAAAATGGCGATAACCTCTTTTGTCAAGACATTACTTGAATTGAGTCAAGTCCAGTGGTGTAGTTGGGTGGGAATGGCGTTCCCCCCACACCTTTTTTGGTGTGGGAACGCGTTCCAACACCTTTTTGCACAAGTAACGTTATTGCAGATTTAGATTTTTCATTTCAACCAGTACGTGTGGCACCTGGAGAAGCATAAATGAATGAATGACAAATTTTCTCGTGTATATAGCACCGTAGCTCTACAGTGAAACAGGAAGATTCAGTGTGGAAATTCTTGTAGGCGAATGCTCACTTTATTCGAAATTTCTGGTGCAGTCTTCCTTTTTACTTGCTGCTGTAACGGCGTTCCTACACCTCTTTTTTCAATACTACAACCCTTGTCAGGTCACCACGTGATAGAACTGCAATGTTACAGCTACGCTTTCTGTGAGTTACAGTTGAGTTTTGAACAAAACGAAGGGTCGCAGGCTAAAGATAATGTTTTGAGTAAACTGCATGAATGCGGAAAAATATGAGCAATCACATTGTACGTCTCGTAGTGACACTTGACAGATGCCCTCTACTCCCGCTAGTGAAGGATTGGACTCGACTTGACCTAAAAGTTGTGGAGCAGTCTTCCTTTTTACTTGCTGTTGTAACGGCGTTCCTACACCTCTTTTTTCAACACTACACCCCTGGTCAAGTTACCACGTGATAGACATTAAATCGAATCTTACCCTATTGCCACTAACACATTAAATCAAATCTTACCCTATTGCCACTAATTTTGTTCGATTTTACGATTTTTTTTCAATTGTTTCTAATTTTTCAGTGCTAGAAGGCATTTTTATCCTTGCCTCTCCCTGTCTGTGACAGCTATCCCCGGAAAATAGAGGGAACAGTGGTGTATATGCGTTTCGTTTGGTAACAAGTGATGTAACTCAGTCCATGTACAGTATGTAAAGCATCTTTTAACAAATGGATCAAATAAATAGTTTTGTATCACGGATCATTTGTGAGTAAAACAAATAATTCTCTAGCCAATAACAACAACAAAAACGTATGAAAACGCGAGTTTCGATGGGAAACAGATCTCAAACTACGGCGCTCTTGTGCAAATTAATTCACTAAAAATTTTGGTTCAGTTGTTATATCACCACCTTGGGTGTTTGTTTGAGAACCAATTGCTGTTATTTCATTGTCAGGCCAATAACGTAAGTACTATGTGATGCGTTGTCACAGTTGAAAATTAAGCTTCATGACCTCACACAAAACTTCAAGCAGCTCAATAGCGTTATATAATAAAGTTAATTCTTCCGGATGTGTGCAGCTGAGAGTCGTAGAGTCATATGTTGGCATTTCTGTGATTTGCAATGGCAGATATCACACCTAGGAAGCAGAGTCGCATTACTACTATTTGCGAACATTGTGCCTATGCCCAAGCAGCTACTGCAATTGTTGTGGAAGTTGGTCAAAAGTCTGTGTCTCTGATCATGAAGCCACAGAAAGTAACTGTTTCTTTTACACCAAGACGGCAAGGAAAAAGCTGAAGAAAGCGCAAAACCACCCGGGAAGATGATACAATGCTTTACAGAAATAACGGAATGGATACAAGGCACGGAAGACGAGTTTTGAATTGATTTACGAGAATTTGTTGCTTTCTGGAGTTCATGTAAGCTCAACTACAGTGTGACGCCGCCTACTGGAAGCTGGTAGAAAAACGAAGAAACGTTACAAAAGCAGTTTCTTACTCACAAAACGAAGAAGAACAGATCAAAATGGTCAAAAAACTGAAACTGGACAGTAGAAAACTCAACAGTGCTGTTCACAGATGAAATTCATTTTTTGTTCAAGAGCAGCACAGCCGATTTGTCAGGATAAGGATGAGTAGTTAGGTCCTGTCAATTTCATGGAGGTAATAAAACACCCCGAAAAGAATATGTTCTGGGGAGAGTTTTAACTTTTCTGGAGTAGAATCACGTATTCGAATTGAATGTATGATGACGTAATTGAAAAAAAGTCATTCAAAACATGAGGAGGGCATTTCCGTAATATGGAGAAATATTCCAACAGGATCTTGCTCCGATTGTCCCATTCACAGGCTTGTCCATAGGAATGTCTTTCTATGGGAATCCCATGGGATGGGACAGCACACATTTATATTTCCCAAGAGACAGTAGCCATGTCATAGCAACTTCATTACGTCAGAGCTAACCTTAGTTTTTATACTTTTTACCTTTCAAAGTTTTTTACTCTCCTTTTTTCTTTATATACATGTATCTATTATTTATCCTTTTTTCTTTATATACATGTATCTATACTTTTGTGCTAGATATTAAACCTAAACTTTCATAAATTTAATAAGTTTAATTGAATTGTTTTCCATATTAATATTATAATGGGAATCCGTAGGATGCGACAGGCATAAATTGCTATGGGATGGGACAGACAAATATGTCCCATGGACAATCCTGCCCATTCATCTACAACAGTGAAAACAATTTTCAGGATATACAGATAAAATGTGATAGAATAGCTTGGAAACTCACCAGATCTTAACCCCATTGAGAATTTGTGGCCAATAACATAATCTCGGTTACAAAAATTGGTTTGCACAACCATGTACCAAGCCAATAGATGCCGTTATTCAAGTACGGCATAGGACCACTAAAATCAAAGAAAATTGCCAAAAACTGGTAGAATCTCTGCTAAATGAAGCAAAAAAAGTGTCAAAAACTAAAGCAGCTTATATAACCAACAAAACGTAAGTCTTGTGATGTTTTATGCATGAACAAATGATTTGAAACTGAATGTATTTTTCTTCGTAGTCAGTTAATTTGCACAAGACTGCATTTATGAAAAGAAAGACGAAGTGCTTGTTCTTCCACTGACGTCTGAAAAACTAACTATTGCGACTTGGTCTGTTGCTAACTACGCCTTGTTGGCTGTACCGCTTTTAAAACCTTCAAATTCTCATAAGGTTTGAATCTGAAGTTATGACATAGAATTTCGCCGAACAATTTTGTCCATCATATTCATAAACATAGAACCGTCGCCAGAGCCGGATTAAAGGCTAGGGGGGCCGGGGCAATTTTTACTGGAGGGCCCCTATGACGTAATTCATGACGTCATCGTTTGTAAGAATTACTTTTTCGCTGATTCGCAAGGTTCACGTTTGT
>JGI24158J21664_10006688_pt1 | contig 15232 bp, 6 predicted proteins | sample Ectturendosymbi3_FD_21664 | JGI IMG/M metagenome (IMG submission 21664) | reverse complement strand
CTTGGGGGTATGAGTACCCCCGGTTGGGAACCCCTGCTCTAGCCTATTCTGGCGGCGAGTTATGGCCATATACAAACTGGGTGTTATTCACCGCAGGTTAGAGTTTGTAGGGGTAGAAATTTTGACCACTTTTTGATGTTTGTGGCATAATTTTGGCTCCAGATATGCTGGAAAGCCAGTCAAGGGCTCTAAAGACTCGGATGGTAGTTTAGTTTCCACAAAAGCTTCGAGCGAAAAAATTGGCTCGTTGGATTGACGTTCAGGGCCGCGTAAAGTACGGTAGGCCAAAAAAACGCAAAAACACCTCGGCTTGTGACGTCTCCCCCAGTGGACCCCAAACCCAAAATGAAAAAACTTTTTTCAATCTCAACTAAAAGACTTGCTGAATCCGTAGATGGTTGGAACAGCTTTCTAGCTCAATCGGCTGGCGAACCTCCGCCAAAAGTTTGGCGACCGCGGGACTAAAAGGGTGTACAAAAATTAATTTCTCGGATAAAGTTTTTACCTCAATCACTGTTACTATCGCCAAAGATATGGATAGGCTGTGCTTGAATGTGCAGTGTTCACTAATAAGTACAACTTGGGCTACGCCTTATTTCTATTATTTTTTCGATGATAAGATTTTTGTCACTGTTGACAAAAAGGCCGGTATTTTTACAAAGCACATCTGGCAAACCTATTGGTCACGTAGATTCTTTGGTGACTCTTGCGATGGCTGACCATAAGCTAGCTCGGAAGATGCCGCGAAGGTGTTGTAATACGTTTTCCTATTATTGCGTAACAATCATGATTTAGGCGTGACAGCAGGGTTCCCACTTTTGGGGAATTTGTCCTTAGATTGGGAATTTCAACAACCTTTGGGGAAAAGTCTGGGGAATTGAGAAATCTAGGGATTTTTTGGGGAAATTACATTTCTTGGGATACGATTGAAAATGTGTGGTCACGCGTTTCCATCAGATGTGAAAATCAGGTTGTGATTTACTACAGTCCCAGGAAATGGACGTAGGCCAGTGTACAATTTCATCGAAGTTATATATTTTTCCTAATTAGAAAAACTACCTATACATTGTTTCCATCAAAAACAGTGCGTCAAAAGTAGACCCTAATCATGTTTGAATACAACGTAGAGCTTCATGGTACTTCAGCTTTGGAAAAATAATATTTTATTGTGGTGTGAACAGGGGCGTAACGAGGTTAGGTGGCGCCAGGGGCAAGAAGCAAGTTTGGCGCCCCCATGTTCGACCCTGTGGTCTTTTTGAAGCAAATATACTGTATTGAAGAAAGTACTTGTGACATTGTTGGGACTTTTCGGCGCCCCCTGTAGTGATTCGGCGCACGGAGAATCGTGACCTCTTGCCCCCTCGTTACGCCCCTGGGTGTGAACTGTAGGTGTTGGTATGTATTGGAAAACGTAGTTTAAGATGATCATTGCTTACGGCAGATTCAATGACAAAACCTATCTCATAATTGCAAACAGTGGGTTTAAGCAGTGGCATATCTGCAAAATTGCGCCCATGGCAAAGTTTAGTTGTGCGACCTTTTAATTTAAATACTGTATTGGACATATGAACAACTTTTGCTGAAGATGAACTATGAAGAACATGAATGTATTAAAACAGAAAATATACGTTTTTATGCTTTCAAGGTTTTCAGCAAATAAAATTACAATTTATCCGTAAGGTGCAGTACAAAGTTCAGCACATTTCTTTAGGTTTCATCATTTCACCTGCAAATTTTGTTTATAATTGCAGGATTAAAACTACATGCTTGACGTGAAATTAATTTCCTAGCAAAATACTTTGTGAGCAGATTCAGCTGTTTTGGCGTTGTTGTACTTCAGAACTTCTCCGCAAGGATCATATTGTACTTCTATACTCATTTATTTCTATTACAAAGATTATCAAAACATTCAAATAATAACGTTATCATAATTATACTGGCTGACCAAATTTACAAAAGAATGACACAACCATGGGGGTGGCGTCCGCAGAAATTTTTCCACGGGGAGCAACGTCGATATTTTGCTTATAATTTTCAAGTTGCTGACGATGCAATGCAGATGGACCTTCACAAAACGCTTTACCCTTTTCACACCACAAAGAAAATGACCCATGTTTCGGTAACAATCACAGAAATGCGCTTCGTTGGCAGCGAAACCCAGGAACCAGGTATACTGCGATAATTTACACAGTAGGCCAGGGGTCTCCAAACTTTTTTTTCCGAGGGCCACATTAACTATTACTCAAAGGTTCGAGGGCCGGACATCATAGTCATACGTAATGTGAGTGTTTCGGGATAAGCTCCATTCTACCAAATCAACATGTTTTTCGTAAAATAATCCGAAAAACACACAAAAATAACAACCTACTGAAAACAAAAAGAATGCTAAAACCGAAATATAAGTTAAGTGGGAGACCGGTTTTTACATTTAGCCTGCCAAGGGAGCAATTCGCCCCTCTGCGCCTCGTCAGTTATGCCACTGGCTATGATGTACTGTATTCACATACAGTAAGCTGTAGCTGTTCCTACTCAACTGGCACAAGTAACGAGCTGGTGGCGGAGCTTAGTTTATGCGAGGGCCTGCAAGTTGTCTAATCAATCTGTTTTGGTTGAGTTAATTCTCGGATTGGAATGCTTTCACATTAATCGTTACATAACAGTGGTAAATCTTTTTTCAATATCTCAATGACTTTGGCATTACAGCGCGCACTTCTGACTCCATTATAGGTGCTTTACTAGCTTTGCCGATGAACCGCGATACGATGATCAGTGTATTGTACTGTATATTGTTAGTAATGCTAAAACAAAGAAGAAATTCGACAGAAGTACCCCTTTTTCACAAAAGGACTAAATCATTTTGAAGCTGAGTGAATTACGTGTGGTTGCATTTACAAAGTTCGCAAAAGGGAGTGAAGACTATTGTCACTTAATAGATATTGAGTACCAAAAACTTATTTCTCACAGCGTAACCAGGTGGCTATTACTTTATCCTAGCTTTCCAAAGATGCTTCAAATGCACCCAGCTTCACATTCCTACTTCATGTCCATCGACAAGCCAACTGTTGTTCTGAAACGTTTTTCTGGAAATTCTCTGAGCGAACTCTGTTTAAGACATTTGCAATCATTTCTGGTTGCTTTTAATGAGTAAGTTCAGAATATTGAGAGATCCAAAGCATCATTTGTTGAGTTTGCATCGTGTTTCACCACTGTGAAGGCAAGGATTCAATAGGGACAATCAGGTGTATATATCAAGCCAAGTTCAACCAGCACTTAGACAACTCAGACTGAGAGAAGGCAAGGATCGTAACTATGTATTATCCATGTCAGATGTATCTGTATTGTACAAGTCTTGTGTTGCACATCTGGCTAAATGGACCACTTTATTTGCTGAAATTAAATTTAAACTGATGTGCGTGGATACTGTACGACTAAATGTGCGCATTTCCTTATTAGAAAATGAATCTTCGACTGGAAGCACGCTCTTGGGCGCCTGAGGAGCCACGAGCATTCAATGGAACATATAGATGCCACGATTACGTGTAGCCGCAGATGTAATTAATCACTACTAAGAACTGATACAGAACTAGCCAGCCACGTTAATCAATGCGAACAACATTGGAAATCGCCTCTACCTGCAACGTTTGGTTTCTGTCGCAAATTCATTGCTGAGCGAGGACTGGCGTGTAGAGACATTAAACACGTTGGATCGCCCAGAAAGTTTTTCTAAAAAATTTTCAAAACTTTTTTCAAGCCAATATTAAAAAAAGATGCAATGCTTCTAGTGACCGGTTTTGCAACAGTTTCACAAATCGCTGATCATTGTCAGATCTACCATGTTGCATCATAAAGTTTTGTTACAGTTGAATTAACAAATGTGACGTCACAACATTACGTCATAAATATTAATTATGTGTGGAAATACAAGTGACTTCATGGATCATCCCCTACTTAAACATTTTGTATCCGCACATGGGGCCTCCCACCACGCCTGGGCCCCCACCATCTAAATCCAGCGCCGGGCCCATAGCCCCACCAACTTTTAGTAGATCTAGTAATTTTGTGCTTTGAGAAGCGGCGTCCCAGACAAAATACTGTTGCTCGCCTAAAATCAAAAATGATTTGCCGCCTCAATTTTGGGTTGGTTGCCCCACTGGTGCCAACGCGGGATAGAAGTTCTGCGCGGCCTATTCATGTTCACTGAAACACTGACGCTCGGTTTTTCGCTGGAGAGCATTTAACCTTCGGTACAGCTACAGTGCAAACAAAACCGTGCTTTACGATGACGCGAGCACATATGCGCCGAGGCGATTGTGCTTTTTTCCGTTGTAGTCACAGGCGGCGTTTCACGGACGAAGCAAACTGAACGTTGCTCTCGTCTGAACTGGCATGCACAGAAAAGTTTGTGTACGTTCAATATATTTGCGTGCTGATCTGATACCGCGTTATAGCAAGAAATCGACGCCAAACTCATCGCAGATTGTTTCAGCCTATGTGTACGAGATGTTGCCTTAAGACACAAAACAAAAAAAGGTAAACAGCATTTACAGTATAAGACGGTTCCAGTCGCTTCGCTTTTCAAAATGCGCCGTTACATTTACTTCGTTATACTTCAATGCGCCATTACATTTACTTCGACATACTTACAGACAACGAATGGGGTTATAGGAGGTGTATATAAAACGTGACTTATATAAATGGACAACAAAACGCTTCGTCGTCGCCCAGCATCGCGTCGCAACGCACCACCTGAGTATGTACAAGACCGAAGTCGAAGCAGGAGTTTGCGCTCGAAGGCCAAGAAGATGGAACACGCCGGTCACAAAGCGGTCGTTAAAAAAACTGCCTAGCAAATCCAGAAGCTTTTGATTGAACAAAACTACCTTTCTTGACATCGGTTTGTCTCACGGGCATGCCGATCGCTTGTCTTTGAAAAGGATTTAAAAGTTGAACAGCATGCAAAGCAACCAATAAAACCAACCAAATGCTTTGAGAGATACATGATGTTTCTTACGTACAGAAGCAATGTGTGAGGATAATGCAAATGTGGCAGCTACAAGCTTGTGCGATCGCTCAAAACCAGCTGTTTTGATCACAGCTCTGAAGTTCGACGCCTATGCAACATTTTTCATCAGGCAAAACATTTACATTAAAGAAAAATTATGATTGCAAGCAATGTTACAAGAGAGGCGAGCTTTTACAATCATTTCAGTGAAAAAAGAAAAATCCTGCCAACTAGACAGGCATTTTGAAAGGAAAAAAACACGAGCTCATTCCAGCTTTAGCCCTGTATCTCCGATCCGAGTGTGAAGCTGACGTCCACTGAGACGCTGTGGCAGCCTCTTGTGAGGCTGTGAAGAACAAAGTAGAAATGACAACTGCAGCGGATGAAGCAAATTAGGCGCAATTTGTTTTCAGCCCTGCTTTCAGGACTGGCGAAGCGACGGATTGGGCGCGAACGAAGCGAATACTGCAATTGCGGAACCCACTGCTAGTACAGGCATGTTAAGAGTTAATACAAGTATTCGTTTACATATATAGATGCGGTTACGATTGGCGTGCGTGCATCGCTATAGCTTACACTGTACAAGGTGTGATCGGACGGAAGCAGCAAATCAGAAGTATCAACAGCAGATTCGTGAAGCGCAAGGTTAAGCGGCAGTAAAATTAGCGTCGCCCCGCTTGACGAACGCAGATGTGGGCGTCTGTCCGGGCATCGCAACTCAGATCGTCACCGTTACCGTTACCAAACACTGGAGGTCAAAAGGTCAGATAGCTTTCTTCCTGTCAAATAACGTTTTCTAGGAACACGCGCCTGAAATTTCAAAGAAGATACCCGGACGCCATCTACGTCCGTCAAAGACCACCTGTACAAGAACCGATACAGAAATACTCTAGCTACGGAAAAAAAGCGCAGACGAATGCGACTTTTTGCCGTTGTTGGACTCAAATGTATTTTTGAAATCTACCGACACCTGTCGTAATTTGACAGAGCACTATTTACAGAATACAGAATAGCTACTTACAGAAACGGATTACATCGAGCAGTGCCAACAATAATTAAGCAGTGTTACTATGCAGAAGGAGCGCTAGTTTAGTCATGAGAGCGTGCTGGTTAAGGATGGACGCAGCGAAGCGTGCGATGACAGCGGTTGCTACGAACAACAACATAGCGGCAAATGGCGGTTAATAAACGAGAGTTTAATACTGCGACGGCGGTGTTTGTCACCGGTCACCCGTTCGTACAGTACAACTGATAGGATGTATTTCGACTTGATGTTTACACAGATGCAGCGGACAAGACGTTCAATCAAAAACACGGCACGACGGACTTTACAAGGACGGTGACACGCGTTTTTTTATCTACAGCAGGGTTCCAGCGCGATTGGTCACTGGCGAAAAAAAGGAATGATAATTATCGCTAACGTGCGGGCCATCAACGCGCATCGCGAAGGCTACGTGTGTTCTTCGAGGTGTTTGAAACATGTACGACATGCGATTTTCCGAATTCCGCGCGTGCAGCTACAGTGCGTTGGCCTTTTCAGTATACGTGTAGCAGGACAATAACATATGAACGGGGTGACAAATGCAGAACCAGCCAACAGAATAACGGAAGTATACTCTACTGCTGCGCGCCTTCACATCAAGGCAAATGACAAGTAGGACGAAGTCACTAAAAGTACCAGTAGAAAAAAGCTTGATCTGTGTGTGGCGTAGAGACAAGGAACGAAGCTAAGTATGACAGCGGCAAAATACGATGAAAAACAAGCAAGGTAATGCGCACTGTCTCAAAAAACCAACAGAACAAACACAGCGACGTGCTGTACCTGAAACAAGCAAGACAACAATGCAATCCAAGTAAAAAAATATCTATCAAAGCATAAGCTTACTCGCACGTAAACACAGCTTGACAAACATTACGAACAAGTTTTGATTGAAGGTTTTTCATCAAGAAGATTAGGTGTAGTGTTAAAAAACACTACAGCATTTGGGTGCGAATAAATTTATGGGTGGGTCGAAGCTTTGCATGGTTTTCACTGCGTTGTTGTTGTTGTCTCGCTCGTTTTCAAGTCCATTGCGTAGCCATGCGTATTCTGCTTAGTTTTTCGTGTCACGCGCGCGTTGCCTTGCTTGTTTTTATCGTTTTTCGTCTATTATCAATCCTTGGCTTTGATCGTTTTTCTCTACGCCTCACTGACAATGCTTTGTTCCTACTGTTGCTTTTGTTGACTTCGTTCTCATATTTGTCATTTGTCCTGATGAAAGACCGCTGTTAAGAAACACAGGCGTCGTTTTTAGATGCTACGGTTGAGCAAAACGCATGATGTAAATAATCCGGGTGTTTGTTCTGGCACAACGGAAATCAAACTTGCTCAACTCATTCATTCACGTCTTTTGTGTAAAGTTAAAATGATTCTTAATCATTGCAAAAAATCTATCAGTGATAGAGTACTTCACAATGTAAAAAAGTGCGAAATAACTAAAGTATTAGTTAACGAAGTCAAGCCGCTCTTTACCGAATAACTTCTGTATTTGTTGCCAGAGGCACAAACAGGACTCTCTAAGCATCATCGGCGATGCACGATGGGAATGACAACAAAATGATTTTCTTGTTGATATCGAAGACAAACAAACGGTGCAAAGCAATATACAACTGACGATGCGCACCAAAATCTAGGGACGTCCGGTAATGCACTGCCCCTATGGAGTCCCTAGTCACTTCCACAATGAGAAAGTCATGCCTTAGCGCAAACTATAACACAGTCACAGATAGCAGCAAACAGACGCGCGCGTGACATAAAGCTAAAGTTTTTTATGTGGTGGACCATACAGGCGAAAATCGCTAATTTTGTAGTTACAAAAATGAACTGCTATCGCCCTTTTTACTTTGCAAAATTTCTGAAAGAACTGTTTCGCGGTTGAATCGACGGAAAGTCTTTGATCGGCATTTCCACGCCCTTCAGATAGGGTTGTATTCAGGACAAACGATGAAATTCCTGACTGGTATTCCTGAAGAACTAGACTAAGATGCGATTTGCACCCAAAGTAAATAACGTCAAGCACGACAAAACAGAAGAAAAGAAAGCTAATTGAAAATAAAGCATAAATCCAAACAAACCACGGTGAATCAGCGGAATAGAAAGTCTTGCTACTCAGAGAGCTTGGATGCAAACGACGCTCCAACAGTGAGAAAGTTTTCGGTCAAAGCAGGCAAAACGCTAGTTGCTGAGCAACTGTCCAAAGAAAAGCACATGATCTCCTTCGCTCCGCTGTTTTCAGAACAAACGTTTGTGGTGGTCAACTTCGTTACAAGACGCATTCGACCTGAAAAAACAAAACACATTGCGCTGGTGACCGAGTGCTGCGCTGAACAAAGGTTCCGCGTTTGTACTGTCGGCGCCTTCAACGGCGTGCGCGACAAACGCAAAATAACCAATGATAAATCGGTTGTTAGGGAAGTCGCGTCAAAAGCGCTGGGCATCAGCGCTGTAGCTTTTGCGCAAAAAGGCCGAAATAATAACACGACCAAACTCACTTCTACTTAACTGGTGCGATTGACTGACATCACAAAAAGTTGTTTGTGGTTTTATGAACTCGGTCGAAAATAGCAATGTTTCAAGTTTCCGAAATTTTTTTGTTAGATCATCGATGCGTTCCATGCATTATTTCAAACAATAAACTTGTCAAAATCTTTATCATGCCCACATATTTTCTGATTAACTATTATACGTGATTATATGCACATTGGGCATGCAGTGCTTTGTTTCGCAGACTGCAGAATGCATTACCAAGGACACCCAGACAATGACTGTCAGTAGAAATAGACATATTGGAAGTCTTTGTTTATCAACACAAAGGTCTTGGCTCCATCAAACACAGAGATATAGTATTCGCTATAATGCATCCGTGCTACATGCGCCTCACCACAAACAAAACCAAGACCGTATCACCATTTTATGTTGATAAACCTAGTCGTTTAAACCGGACAACTGCACAAAGGTTTTAACAATTGATTTACTGGTACGCGTGGATGAGGACAGACTCATACGTGTACCCCTGAATGTGTACATGACTACTATTACTAATAGAGTTCGTTTGCCTCTGTCTAGATCGATAATATTTTGTATTAAAAACACGCACTGCTCAATGCAATGAGTACATTCCAACCTACATGGTTTCACACACCAAACATGCACAACATAGTCTTTGTGACACCTTTAGCACAAAGATTATGATTTCGCCTATTTGACTCCATATTTTATCGTGCTGTAACAGTATTTACCGTAAGAAATGTCTCAACTCGAGTCTCATGGTTACACTTTAGTTTTAGACAAAACCCAAAGGGATTTAAGCAATCTTGCTTGTCAATGCGACAGCCCACTAACTCTAGTAGTAGCGCAAACAACTACAATTGCTTCGTGCATGCGAGCACTGAACATTGAATGTAAAATATAAGTTTTCAACATCCCGTTCTGCGACTGAACGCAAGAGGGTCGAAATCTGTTCAAGCGCAAGCAGTCATCAAAGCGTAGCGGCATCTCTTCGCTGCTACGTGGCATTCCATTGCGACCGCGCTCACACCAGAAGGCTGTTTTTTACGCACATAGCTGCGGACGGGCTCTTCAGTACCTCAAAGAAAAATCTCTCTTCTGTTTGCTTAAGGAGACGCGCAACAAAACCAGAACAGCTCGCAGTTCGAACCGGAAAACCGGCCGTCAAGCAAAACGCTACGACACAACCATTCTGGCGTTGGCGATTCGGCTTCATACAACGGAAATCGAGGTCAATCTGCCACTAGCACAACGAAGACGTCTGGAATGAGTAGGAGAACGAAAAGGGAACGCAGTGGTACCACCTATGCAGACAACCGTGCAATCCTCGCTACACGCCCACTCACGGTCACCTCGGCTAAAACATGACTATCTGGAACTTTTGTGTAACGAGGTAAACACGTTGAAAAAAAGTAGGATGCTGTTAATGTAAGCATCGTCATGTAAAGTTATGCCAAGTACGTCAAGCAGTTGTTTGCTATAATTAAAGCGCTTCTTAGAATCTGCGACTTCGCAACAAAGTCACTGACACTTTTGCTTAAAAACAATATATTACACATTTGCAAAACGCAACTTTGCAATATGTGAGCATTTCACATTTGGTGAATTAATTGTTTTTAAAGAGACCCTACTTGCATCACCTGTGGAAAGCTTTTCAGTGTTTGGCGTTCTTTGCAACAGCTAAAATCACCAATAATTAAAAAAAAGAGGAAATAACAGTATAAGATGAACCCTATGAAGGGTTATAGAAGGTGAGCCCTATGAAGGGTTCATGTTATATAAAAACACAGTCCACTACGAAAGATAGACGAGATAGCAAGATGAAATCCTACTCGTGTCAACGCAGCAGCGATAACCTGGGAAAAGCTGCTAGGCTCAATACCAACAAGAGGCCAATCCATAATGATTCAGAGCAGCTTTACTTACACACATGTGGTAACTTTCACATATTTATGACTCCAACACTGTTATACTTTTAGAACAACCCAGCTTTGACTGTTTGGATACCTGTGAAGATAAATGGCTGAACTAGCAAAATGCACAAATTAACATTCAAATCATGATGCTCCCTTATGTGAAATAATTTTTGTCTCCCCTTTTTGTCAGTTTGGGATATTCATATTTACACTTGTTATTGTCATTTCACTTCACCCAATTGCTTGATCCACATCTGGTTTTATCTTTACTAACTTTTGTGCCTCCACTTTCGACATTTATATACCATTTGAAGGCCCGTAGTCAGTCACCCTTATGACCTCAGGACCACTTTTCTGCCTGTGCATCCTACTGAACACTATTGGTGAGTCACTGCCACGTTGCTATGCAGCTTTGTTGTCATTGTTCTGAATTGGTGTCAATAGTTTTTCAGCTTTAATGAAACCACATTGTGACAACAGCCATTTTCCAGTTATTACTTACTGCACCTTGCGTTTTCTTTATACATTTTAGTCTAGACAGAGTTGGCTGAATTTCACTGCGTTTGTTTTTGTTCTTCAACATTGCACCTACAAGCATTTGCTTGCAGATATCAGAACTAAGGATGCATGCACTTATGTGATGCTTCACAACTAAAACTGCTTTATGTTCATCATAATTCCTTGTGTCATAAATCCAAGCATGTCAAACTCAAATTTAAAATTAAGCAACCAGTTGAGTAGCATTATTAGGTCAGTTTTCTAGAATTTATCACACTTGTCAGCACAAACTTTTTTTCCAAACATCAATTTTAAAACAGATAAGTGAGTGTAATTTGATGAAAACCCACATGAGCATTTATCAACTTGGGACATGCTAAGTATGGGCAGTATTGTGCCAATAACAAAACAGTTAAAAAAACAATTACCTTTAAACAGAGTGTGACATTGCTAGTCGAACAAATAAAATTTTTCGTCCACATCTAATAGAAGCTTTTTTTCTCCTCTGTAATCAATTGTCATGTGACCATCTGCAAACAAAAGCTATTTCAACAATCTTTCATGAAGCAACTATTGTAGAACTATATTTCAAACCACATTAAAATCTAGCGTAACAAATTAGATTTAAGTTATATTTATCGAAACACTGCAGGCTAATTAGCACAGTGTGGTGAGCACACTGAAACAAAGCTGGTAGGCTGGGTTCGATTCCTGACCAAGTCATACTGAAGACTTGTAAAACAAAACTTGTGGCCTGTGCAGCCTTGATGGGTGGGTGCAAGAATATGGTTCACATATGGTGCTACCATTGACTTGTCACCAGTGCAGCATTCACTACAAAACCAACCATGTGGCCAACAGCACAAGCAAGTGGAGATGGGGAACATTACAATCACATACAATTACAAAACAAAAAATGCCTTTAGATTTTACCATGGCAATTGAGATAAAGAAACAAAAAAATAGGAAGTTAAGAATGTCAAATACCTAGGCCAATGTTTTTCAACCGGGGTTCCACCAAAACAGACCGAAGTTGCCTGGAATGAAATTAGCAATCACAGTTCTACGCAGCTGTAGCAATGCCACTGTTTCACAGCATCCTTCCCACTATGAATTGTATTGAAAACTTTATCAATTGCTTTGACTTATTGTTCCCTTTGTGTTATGACACTCTATGCCATAGGGCTCCTTGAGCTATGCAACATTTGTGGAGGGTTCCGCTGCAGCAAAAATGTTGAAAAACACTGACCTAGGCATTGCCTTAGATGACAAGTTATCTTGGAGCTAGCCCAAAAAAACAAAACAGAGTTCCAAAGCTTGTAGGGTTTTATGTAGGCTCAGACATCACCTTCATTTATTTGCATCTTCAATATGCAATAACTAATTAGGGATCAACTTCACAGTGCCTTCTGAAGTTAACAAGTATGTTAAAAAAATAGTAAATTAGTCCATATAGATCAAGTATTGAAAACTTGTATACAACAACAACATTTACAAGTTGGAAATAACTGAAATGATGAATAAATTTAAAAATAACTGTCTTCCACCAGCATTCATAAAGTCAGACAATATACATTCATAAAACACCAGACAAAAGTCATCAAGAGCAGTTCCTAGGAAAGGGTTATCTACAGGAGAAATATATTTAGCTTATGTGAGGATTAATATATAAGTCTTCATATTTTTTGTAATCAAATTTTAAAAACAACCGTTTTGTATTAAAAAAAATAAAAACAAATTCATACTTTCTAAAGCATGAATCAGGAACCTATTTACTATCACAGACCACATGAATGGTTGAAGATCACTTGTAGGCTGCAACAATTAATTAATTTTTTATTCCACCCTTATCTTCTCAAAGGTAATAAGGAGAAAAAAACTATGTTGTGGGTTGAAAAAGCCTTTTCTTGATATACCATCTATGCTGCTAGACATGAAGTTTCATATTGGCACAATGTTGTGTTCAAACTTGGGTAACAGAAATTCTGATGCAGGCCATATTGAATGTTAATGCGGGCCGCAGGTTCCCCACCTCTACATTCTAAAGCAATATTAAGCTCTCTCTTTACATCAGATCAAATTTTGCTAAAACTGTCTGTTTATAATATTTAGAGATAAAATTATTTTTTGACTTGAAATAGAAGTCATTACAAGAGAATAAAGGACAAGTGTAATTCCTAATGCACTGCATCAATAGTCAATGTAGTGTTTTTTAACCAGGTGTCCTTGAGTGGCTGCCATGGGTTCTGCTGAAACAGACCAAAATTGCTTGGGACAAAATTTGCAACCACAGGTCTAAGCAGTTGTAGCAATATGGACACTTGGATCATTGCATAGGGTTCCATGACCAATGCCAACATTTTCGGAAGGTTCCGCTGCAGCAAAAACGTTGAAATACTCTGGTCTAATATCAACAGATTTTTAACATTACCCCATTTTGCTGCTAATCTGGAAAACAGGTTATTTTAGATGTCTTGGGAAAAACATAGCCAAGTTTATGCTTTGTTTGAAATAGGTTGACTTGTGCTGTTAGATATGATGAAATTATGTTGTAAATGTTCAATTTTACATCCACAATTGTATTAACACTGCATTTTACTATAAGTGGTGATTTGAGTTTGGAATAAGTTTCCAGATAAACATGAATGAATGAAACATAGCTAGGAGCAAAGGAACTTACGTAAACTATTGCATACCATCCAATATCACAAGTTGATAATTACCATACAACATGAGTCATATGTTTGTCGGTCAATACATTCAAACAATATTATTCACTTTTTACTTCTTGTTTTAGGTTAGTATCTGTCAAATAGAACCTTTTCCACAGCGTGAAGCAGACACTATTTTTTACTGAGTATTTGTTAGATTTTGGCCAATATGGCTTTTTTGGGCTGATACCGATGTTTTTCATATTTCTTTGCTAATAACCAACGCTAATATTTTTGCATTACTAAAACTGCAGGTGAATGATGCGGCAGTGTATTTTTTTCTTCAATATGTAGGCAACATAAACAAATGGAATAATTTTATAAATTAACACTTTCGATCCCAGATGGTTTTCCTGTGGCTATATCCATGGTAACCAGGCAGTTTTGGCAGAAAATTCAAATGCTGTCTGCTTCTACAGAAGGCAGATGCTGCTGGGCATTTTCTAGGTTTAGGCTAAAACGGTAAACCTAGCAAATGTTTTGTTGCCTTTATACAAACCGATTGTCAAATTTATTTCAGAACATTTTGGGCTACATACCACTGCAACAAGTCTGGGCCTACCAGAGCTACTTTTTTGCAAAAGTTTCACTTTTTTGAGACAGCAAAAGCAGCTATACATTGGCATCAAGGGATGAACCTTTTATCAACATGCCTAAACATGCTTACAGAAACATTTCTAATACATTCTTACATGCTTTCCTAGCATTTGGCAGCATATCAAAGCTCTTACATTGCACAAAATCACATTCACTGCTACCTTGGTCTCGCCTGGGTGGACTAACTCAAAAGAGGCATGCATTTACACAGCCTCTGAGCCACAAAGAGTTTAGAATCTCATTCCTAAACCTAATGTTCGTTTTTAGACAAAAATCCGCAACCCACAACCAAAAAAAATTTATTCATTGCAAACTACATTACTTGCCAAGTCTTTTGAGCGTTTGAACAGCTCTCTAGCGTTTACTGCAATGGAGATATTCCCATGCAAAGCCAGTTGCAATCCAGCTGTTTTCGCAAGAACCACTTGATTGAGACCGGATGTGAAAGTGTTAAGTGACAGATGACCAAAAACCCAGCTCCCTGTGCAATTGTGTTGATCATTTGGCAGCTCTTTACCACATATATGCAACAGTTCGATCAAAACCTGGTTTGTAATAAAACTGATCCAGCAGTCAAGGAGCAACATCTCAGTAAATATTTGTTTTTTCAGTGCCCTGGTGTTTTTTGCAATTGAAATGATTTCTTTATCATGTTGTAAATTCCCGATTATTTCCAAATAAACTCAACTTACGTAATAAAGTGCTACAAGTTTAAGTATGATTGCTTCAAAATTTAAAATTAATTTTCACTCATAAGCAGGAGCAAAAATAAAAATTAAAATTTTTTCGTAAATCCACATTGAGTTCATTTTCATAAAAGAGCCTTTCAGTTGAGTTTGTTTTCGCTTTTGTTTTCTGCAAAAAAATGGGTAAACACGCATTCAAAATTTGCGATTGAATGCGTGTTTCCGAAGAAATATTTTGAAAATGAATAAGTTTTTTTTTAAATATGCAAGACTTA
>JGI24158J21664_10006687_pt1 | contig 15233 bp, 6 predicted proteins | sample Ectturendosymbi3_FD_21664 | JGI IMG/M metagenome (IMG submission 21664) | reverse complement strand
TTTGAGCATATTGCATCCCATCCATGTCTTCAGCTCGTCAATACATTCGTTGATGGAACTCAATTTTGCTGCTAGGTCTTGGCTGCCCTCCGCTGCAAGTTGCCAAGAATCGAAGCTTGGCACAAAAACTAGAGCCAATTCAGCAAAACTAAGTGCATTTCCGGATTCAGCAACCCTGATTTACCTTAACAATGGTCCAGTATCCAGATATAAACATAGCCAGTTGCACTTACTGTGCTGTAAAGTTAAATCATTGATAAAAACAGGTCCGTCGCCAGCGGGGAGGGCAGTGGTGCCCAGGCCTCCATTTGAAATCGGTGTCCCCATTTCACGTTTGGCCCCTCGGTTGCTGCATACATCCAATACTGTATTTTAAAAATATGACCCCCTTTCTGGTTTTTGGCCCACCCTGTTGCTGAATCCTGGCGACGGGCCTGGATAAAGATGAAAATTTATGAAAATCATGCCTGTGTTTCGCCAGGCATATTCAGAGATGTGGCAGGTCGGTGAACGATCGATATCAGCCCAGTCGTGCCAGCATGTTGTCGCCATGAAGAAACCATCTGTTGTTGGTTGGAGAAACGTCGACGGTTCTTTTAGTTTTTGACGCCACTTGCACTAAAGGGCATCATTTGCCTCTGATGTTCTTGTACGTACAATACAAGTCGCCCACCTCACTTACAAGAAGCAGCGTTCGGTAAAATAAACACAATGAAGGCTCACTCTTAAACTATGCTTTGAAAAATCAATAAACTTGCGGAAGAAGCATCACCTATTTTTTGAAAAGCAGCATAGACTAGAGTAAATACAATCAGAAAAGGTGAAAATGTTGCTTAATAAATCTTGATTTTGATTTTTAGGGGGGGGCGATCGCCCTCCCCTAAAACCTACGAAAGTAACTTTTTTCACCATGATTTTGTGCAATTCGGAAAACAGCATTCGCGATATAAGACCAGTTTGCCGTAAATTGTTTTGTCACAGCAGTGTTGTGAAGTATACTTCATCTCTCTTACAGAAGTGAACCGGTGATGAGACTTGACTGCCAAACATTACTGAAGTCGCCCCCCCTAAACTTATTGGCTGGATCCGACCCTGTGCCGAATAAGCAGTGTGTGCCACAAACTTTCATTTCGAAACTGCCAAACTCGTCACAAAGGAGTTGAGAAAGTTCTCAAGCATGGGCGTCGAAAGTGGGTGGCAGGGGTCCTTGCCCCCCCTGGATTTCAAAATTGGATATTTTCCTATCAAAATTTTAGTAATGAAAGGATGTTCTCTTAGTTTCGAGTTAGCAAAATGAAACTTCATCACTTATAGGCCCCTAAAAATACTTGTGGCCAACCCTACAAAAATCCACTATTTTCCCCGTTGGAAAAAATCCTTCCGACGCCCATGTTCCCAAGTGAAGACATTTTGCTGAGAAAAAGCTTAAGTCGCGCCATTTCAGCTAATACCGTTAGATCCTTCTGTTCTTTCTCCGTAGACACCTTGCCCTTTTTGAGCACCAAATACTACAATCGATCTCGTCATTTCCCTTGCTGTACAGTAGACGGCAGGGGCGGATCCATCCCGTAAGATTAGGGGGGCGATTTCAGCAATATTTTGTAGTCAAGTCTTATTACGGATACTGTTTTCCGAATTATAAGGACTTTTTTGAAGTCTATCACAAGTTCGATAATTTCAATAAAGATAACTTTTTTTGATGGATCCATCGTAAATTACTAGAAGTGAAAACTCGACTACTTGACCCTCAAGCCGGCAATTTTTTCTATACACTTTCATTTCATCTTTCTCTATTTCTCTCCTTCACTTCCTTTCCATTGAGTTCCAATGGGTCAGTTTTCCCCAACAGAAATTTTTGCAATTCAAATTTATACATTTTTTGGCCACGAACTTACGCTTCACTGGGATGGAGAAATGAATATAAAGCTGTCTTAAGCCGTGTAGGCGCCAAAACTAAGAAACATGCGATTTTACATAACAGCATTTGTACTAGTGCCCCAATTTTTTAAGACGTTACGTTGTACTTTTCAAATAGTACATCTGCTGATCAGGACAATTTTTGAAATTTCTATCTGTGTGGGGCGGACTCTTTTTAGAACTTAATCTCTGTATTTTTTTGTCTGATTAACATAAACGTCACTGGGATGGTGAAGGATTATAAAGCTGTCTTAAGCAGTGTATGTGCCAAACACCCCGCTTCTTTTTCAAACACCCCGTTTCTGTGTGAAACGCCCCGTTTCTACGCGCAACAAAAAACCCCGTTTCTATGTGAAACAAATCTGTCTCCATGTGGACGGTTCCGCATCTTTGTGGACTAACCCGTATCTTTGTGGACGAACCCGTATCTTAGTGGACGAATCTGCATCTGTGTGGACAAATTTGTATCTTTGGGGACAGCTTTCCTTTCTTTTTCGATTAGACAGAATCGTTTCTGTGTGGACGGCTCTGCTTCAGCGTAGTTCAAACAAATTTTTCTTGTGTTTTTCTGAAAAGTTATTTTATCACGCGCTATTGGACCACGACTGTCACTGTCTCTTCAAACCACTGCTCATTCATTATTTCTTTGCAGGAACCCGAATTGCCACCAACAAAACAAAAAACTGACGAAAGAAGCAAACACGAACTCGCACACTAGGATAAATAAAAATTAATGTATTTTTAAAGCCAACACCTCCGTTGCAAAATAACACTCAGAGTCAGCAAGCACAGATACCAAAATCCAAACCTAATCTTTCACCCCCTCAAGCAATTACACGGAGAGGATCAATAGTAAAATCCAAGCTCTCTCCTTATATGCTCTATCACTAAATATAATTTCAATTTTTTAATAAAAACATACTTCATATGTGCTTTCACTTTATATTAACCTAGATACGCTTTTATTTTCCAGAAACAAAATATATCATAGGTACTTCAGAGACGACTAAATTAATATTACTGGCCACACTTATGGTGACATCACTAGCCTTAAACCCATGCACAACATATGCACAATCCTATAACATCTGAAGCACTAGCAATAATTTACAATGTTTCAGATACAAAACTAACCAGATTGGTAAGACAGACACCCGGAAAACATAAATTATAACAATTCAGGTAACAGCACAAAGCTTTGGCATGACATTGTTACTGGAAAAAGAAATGAAAGATTAAACACGATTTAAACATTAACCAAACAAGAGTGACAACTGCAAATTCCCACACTTATTGTGGCGAAACATATCTGGCACACTCCACAAGGATGGGAGCCCTTTCACACTACAACTTCTACTGACGATTACGCATATGTCTATATACCTGGTGCCAAGTGTAATAAATTGTCACAATAACGATTTCAAGCTTTTTTTGTCATGCAGTCACACCAATGATGTCAACAAAAATCACGTGGCAATCAAATAACAAATCAAGCTAAACTTAACACATTTGACAGAAGTTCATAAAATTATCATTCCCCAAAAACGAGCACTTTCAAAATTTGATACTATAAGACAAGCTTAAGGTCGATTCAGCTCGAGAACAACGAGCACATGTTAAATCCTTTGCTTAAAATTTGTGATCAATAAAACGATTTCTATTCAGTTGTTGCAAACTGTTCCCTACCTTGAAGCGGAACCAAGGATTCTATTTCTCACATGCAAATTCTTTGTCACCAAGACAAACAACAATATACGAACATCATGTTTATATACACAACCTCTCTCTTAATGTTAATTATTAATTCTGCATTTCCCAGTCCCTTTCCGGACCAGCGGCGACACCGCTGGGATGTGACACTATTCACATCCCAAGCCAGCAACAGGAAAGCAGACAAATTCCAATACATACGCTAAAGCCACACACACTCAAATAAAAACCGGCAGTGTCACTAAATCTCCGCAATATAGTTCAGTACGTTTCCAGAACAACACTTATAATCAGCAATACTTCCCACAAGGAAGGCATCACATTTTAATTCAAAATTTTGATCAACATTGCACTTGTCCACTTTCACGACAAATTATCTGGAATCCAGCAATGTAATGAACCATTTTAAAGTTCGGAAAAGCCCTATATAAAAGTAACAGAATTGAAATACTCAAACCCAAAACACTCAGATACACACGACATAAATTCTGAAATGCTTACATCAAACATTTCCTGACAGATGGAAGGATAAATGCTACAGAAAGCATTTATATTTGTGATATCTCTCCAACAACTGCACATAAAATCGCAAGATTCTATAAAACTTCTTCAGGGATAAACAAACAATATATAAATTTATTTCGACCGATACAGGTTCACAAAAAAGGTGCAGTAACTCTTCAGGACACATAATACAACAAACTTTTAATTGCTTACGCTAATGCATGTTTCCCACCAAACAATCATACAACACACGGAATTGTAATGTGAAACTACGAAACACCTAGGACAAAGAGAGAAGTTACTCTGACGAGTAGTTACACTAATCTCGGTCCTAGCAGATGCATTAGTAAGTAGCATAATCCAAGTTCAAATAAAAACATATGATGGTATGTCCAATGACAAATTTGAAGACTTGAAAAGTCAATTCATGTTATAATTAAATTAAGTAAAGGAACAAGTTACTGAGTTACAAACACAGCAGCTTGAATTGGCAAACGTTATTGCCACACTCTCAAGAGTGACAGCCAACTTGGCAAACAGATAACAAAAGATTTGAACATTTCATGTTTTCACTTAATAGACAACTTCTCGAACAACAAATAATCATCGCGAGAAGATCCCTTGAAAACAGAAAACTAATTTTAAACCAAAACGCTTGAGAAACACAACGCTCCATAGAAGAATATAACTCTCGAAGACTAAAATCAAATCATAAAAGGAATAATACACAATACGGGAATCTATCGACTGATACAACAAGAACATCAAAACTTTACTGATTGGGTCAAAAAGCACCTATTGTGACGTCGTGTCACAATATGGATGAATTTATTGGAGTTTGTTAAAGTTATATTCCTAAAAGTGTTGCAATTATGCAGACCCATCTGTGCATCGCGGAATTGTTGTTTTGTTGCTTCGAACGTGTGCGAACCACAGCGAAAGCTTCGTGACAGGAAGACAGTGCGCTTGATGAATAATCTTGTGACGAAAAACTTTCCGGCAAGCCGTTACCCGCACCGCAGCTTTGCAGAACTTTAAAAACACACGCTACGTTAATCATGCTCTCTTCCAATAACGCACGTCTCGGATAAGGAACTCTCTGCAGATAGTCTCCCTTCGAATCGCCGTACCTTTCTCACCTGTNAAGTGATCAAAACAGAAAGTTCTGACCGGTNGTAATATTTTGCGAGGCCGTTTGGCCTTGCGCTACTGATGTTATGAAGTTCATTGGTTATTTCGATGCAGCAAAAGTACAGCTTTGCGAGTCATAATGAGAACAATAAAGCACGATGCAAGAAATATTTCTTAGTTGTCAAGATGANAATTCCAATATGNGTCAATAGAAAGTTTCTTAGAATGAAGTCAACGGCAAAACAGGAAAACAATCGAAACTTTAAAAAGAACAGCTTCATCCCCTAANATGTTCAGACCCTGGCCCCGGGGGTCTGCAACATAATCAGGTTGGTTTTAGATAATCGTTCGAAGGAAAATTGGGTCAGGACAGGATGAAGGTATTTTTTATTTCTGTAACGAAATTTCACTGAGTAATTCAAGATCTCACAATCTTAACAGGTTTTTAAAGTGTTTTAGGGACCTGATTCTGTTCCCTAGAATCAGAGGAAATTATCAAGGGAACTATTCTGCTTCATCAGGCATGCCATTCACTTCACATTGTGACAGAGTTGCTTAAAATTGTCTTGTAATTCCATGTATAATTTTCTGGCTTAGTCAATGTCGTGGATAAATGTTGCTTATTTCAAGGGCATTAAGTAAAAGATAACTTCTGCAGAAAGACGTCAAAGGTCGAAGTAATGTTCGGCAATCATTTTTGTACCTCATCTGGAAAAACAATGAACAGTATACAAAGGTGATGCTCTATACAAAAATGTGGTTTTGTCCTTTTAAAGCATAACAAAGCACCAAGTGAAACTACTCATCTGCAACACCATATACATAAGTGCTCAGGAAGCAATTGTAATGATAGTTCTGAAAGTAATGAACTATAACCGACAATTTCAGAGTTTTTTAGTGTGAAAACAAACCTTTCAAAAGGTTTTCAAGGAGAGGTGAATAATCCATGTTGCAGCTTGAGACCTATATCAGCCTTTGCTATAAGACGGATTGCAATTTACAGTATGTACATAGTTTCATTATAGTTTTAACCTGTCTTACTCACTGTTACGAAACTAATTTGCCATGTCATTTTGAAAAACTNCCTGCAGTCCACCTTTCGCAGATGTTTCCAGTTTTGATGGTTGGAATGTCATTGCGAGAACTATGAATCGGCTGTTGCATGCGATGTTGCTTTGAAGTGAACGCAATGCTTCAGTTATCAATAAGGCTAATTTAATTCTCCTATCATTTAGCTATAGTTTTGTTATTTTTCGTTTTTCCAGATGATTAAGATGTATCAATTATGTGTGTTAAAAATGATAATGAAGTAGTTTTAGTTTAAGGCCTTTTTCTGGTTTTCATGCTTAATTTATATGTGAATAAACAACATGTGATGAGATTTTTATGGGTTGGGTCACAAAAATAACAGGGTGTTAAGGTGTTTTTGTTTTATAATGAGCCAGTGTCGTATTCGGATACGGATGGATATCGGATACTACATTTCTGAAATTTTCGGATAAGGATTGGATATGGATATGCAAACATTTTTCGGATATGAATCAGAATTAAAAAATCAATGTCTGCTCACCTCTGCTACACACACAGCGCATGCGTTTCCAGTGTTTATGCAAAAAAATTATTTCGAATCTCGCATCCCTCAAATCGTACTAACATCATAACGTGGGCGTCGGTCTAATGTAGCATTTGACTAAAAATATTTTCAAAAGTGGTGCCGAAAAAAATGGAATACGAAATATTTTTCTGCAGATGAAACTTCTGCGTAAAAGCCAAGCGGCAAAGTGAAAATTTTGAAGCCAACCAACTTCAAACGAAGTCAGAAAAAAGCTAAATGTAAATTTCTAGGACAGGCAACTTGAAAAAAGGCCACATTTCTTAAATCTGGCCTTTGTACTACTCGTAAAGAGTTTTATAGATAATTCACACTTTGTTTTGTTACTACACGGTTATTTCGTGAACTTTAAACTGTATGCATATTTTCCGTAAAGGGGCTTGGGAATGGGATAGTAGCCCAAGGAGGAGTGGCGGGAACACTTTTTTCCCCCATTTACTCACAGTTCTTATTACGGTCGTACGGTCGGCAAAACAGGGTTCCGGGATCCAGATCCCACTATTTTTCAAGAGCGGTCAAGATACAAGGGACCCCTTTGTTTTGCTGGATTTTTAGTTTTTCGTGGAAGTACATCATCTTCAATATTTTACTGAGCACCTGACCTTATTGAAACGCATGCTTATTTTCATTTCAACGTCATGGCGTTATGCCTTGAAAGTGTCACTAACTCGCCCCGTTTTTCACTGATACAAAACAACTCTGTGACAAATAGATGAACCGTTTGCTTGAAGCAAGGAAGCTAGGGATGGTGGTGTGTGCAGTGAAACTTAAAACTGTTACGTGCAGCAGTTTGAAATACGCATTACTCGCAGAAGAGGTTGTTACCCAGAGTTTAAGGATACAAAATCTTACAAATGGATTAGACGAAAACATTTTTTGAATGTGTTCGTTTCATATAGCAGGTTTGCTTCATAAATAACCACGTATCTTTTGGAACTGGTGTTGAGAAAATATCAAAATATTTGCAATCAAATCACAGCGAGTGATTTCCATTTTCGTATTTCAATATTTTTATGAATTATTTTGACCCCAGACTGTGTCTCACAATCTGGGATCAAAATAATCCATGAATCAGTAGCCTACATTAAATCACAGGTGTAGCAGGCAGGGCGTACGACAGGGACGTACAAGAGGTACGTCATGCCTGGGCCGGTAGTTATAGGCTACTAGGGCCCGGGGTATGAAAGTACGCACGCACAGTTTTACTGTAATCAAGCCCAAAATTACTAGTACAAATCAGTTGCCAATATAACAAACAATCTATTTATAAATCTTAGCATCTGGGGCGGATTCAGCCAGTAAGGTTAGGGGGAGGGCGATTTCAGTAATATTTTATGGTCCAGTTTCATAACGGCTTCCCTACTGTAGGAGAGATGACGTATAACACTTCTGTGACAAAACCATGGACGAAAAAATGACCTTATATCGCGAATTTTGTGTTCCGAATTGTATAAAATTATGGTGGAAAAAATTACTTTCGTAAGTTTTAGGGGGGAGATCTCACCTGGATCCGCCCCTGCTTAGCATGGTGGCTGTTTTGTCTAGGGGAAGGTGGGCACAGTAGACCTAAGGGCACAGTCGTATTTTTTGATTGATTCGAAAAGTTGAAAACGCTGAACTTTAAAATTTCCATGGTGACATAGTCTCATACCAGCCGTGGTACTAAAGTGAATTTTTCCTTGATAGGCAGCCTTTGTTAAGAGTTACAGAGCAAGTTGTGTTTTTGCTACACAAAAGTAATTTATAAAATCGCATTTAGATTTGGGTTTTGCACACGTCAATCAACATCTTCTGTTCTGAGTTTTTGTGACGTTGTAGTCGGGCAGTGCAAAATTTTTGATCATTTTTAAGTGAGTTGGTACTTCTTCATTTTATTTTTTAGATATGCATGGGCCACAGCTGCCAAAAAATATGGGGCACACTCAACACATTGTCACTCGGTCAGTCTGAACAAGGTAAAGCTTGAGGGGTTATATTGAAATGCAATACAGAATAATTGTAATCTATGTGCATTTTTAGGTTTGTTATGTGCTTAGAGCCACATTATACTTGTATGGTAAAGCATGAATTTGAGCATACTGCATTGGTTTCATTTAATGTTTGGTAGTCATACAAATTTGTTTTGCTATGCAGTGATAGTGGGTAGTTAGAATGTTCAAAGAGTGGACAGGCAGTCAGCAAGTGCCTATTTTGAATAGGATATCATGTGAGCATTATGCAATGCATGCAGCCCAACTTTCTATTGACCGGTCAAGTGTACCCCATGCTCATGTCGAGTGTGCCCGAGGCATGGGGCACATTCGACAGAAAAAGCACCCTTTTTAAACTGGGTGTACAATTTTTCTGAAGGGCGTTATTTTCATGTTTGGCATGAGATTGTGTATGTAGAGTTGCTCTATTGTGTGACAAATTTTGAGCTTGTTTGGACTTGAATTAAAGTACAGTGGCTGAAAATGCAAAAAAGCGTCGACTTTACCCCACCTTCCCCTATATTCCGATTACTGTACAAACAAGGTATGTAAGTTTCCACGACGGCCTCAGAAGTTTAGGGGGGCCCGGTATCGGTCTTCGTATTCCCTGGTAAAATTTCTTTCAGATGCCCTGGGTGCAGGAGAGGTAAAAGTATATTTAAACCTAATTTTCTCCATCCAATAAAGCGCAGGCAACTGAGCTCTGGATCTGGACACACAGATATGCGAAACGCTCCAAGCAAAGCTTTAAAATGTACCATTTGCCTTGATGTAAGTCTATCACAGTCTGCAAACGCTTTTTTCCAGCATTTGCTTGTATTCAGTCAGTACCTAATGCGATTTTAATCAATGAAAATTCAAATACTGCCCATCAGTCGTGTAGGCTACCAAATTTATTTCAAGTCAAGGCGATGTCAACATGTCACTGATAGTATCATCACTTACTGACTCCTGAAGGATTCTGAATACGCCCATAGACGGGCGGTCTGCTAAACTACATAATGCGAGGATGATTCACCAAAGCAGTGGTGGATGACACCGTGGTCTGCTAAATCCAAAGAGATGGCCTTTGAAGTTTTCTTGAAAACAGCGCTTGCACACTGAGAAACTAATTGATTCCTGTCTCGAGACCCGCTTTGTAAGTCTCAGTATCGAAGGTATCAGGTCTCGTTTCAGTCTTGGTATACAAAGGTGCAGGACACTCTCTCGACTCTATTGTCCGAAGACTTTGAATATTTTATCAACATATAAACCTTCCGTAATTGAAACTTTTCGCTGATTGTTGTACCTTCTGTACTGTATAGTTTATTGTTTAACGTCTTCACACCCACACACGATGCACAACTTACCCACACGCAGGACTAACAACGATTACGCAGAGGCATGAAAGAACACGAGCGTAGTTATGTGGCGGTATCAAACAAGGCATACGCATAGATGGTGCTATCACGATTACTTTGAAAGAACAGAAGCACAGACAAAATAAGTGGTTCCTCAGCAAAGAGCATACACATAGATGGCGCCAACACTGTTACTATACTGTTAGGCACCACTGCATTCATAAAATGTATGGAGGAATGGGAGGCTAAGAAAAACCATACGTAGGGGTCATTTGGGCTGCAGACCTACACGGGGCGAAGCTAATTGTAGTGTAAAGGGAACAGTTGGTTAATAGAAATAAGAAAAAGTCTGTTGCTCTGAGTATAAAGTTTTATATCATAATGCGTTTATACGATTAATGAAAGCAAAATGCGCATGCAATGTAGACAAAAGAAAAAAGAGACCAAAGACACACCACTGCATATTAAGAGAGTTTAATACAGAAAATACCACCGATTTGTGTTGAACGCGACAAGAACAAATCAGGCTAAGTAACAGATGACAGCATCAGGCGCGTGCCAGATATTTCGATATGGGGGGCAAACAACAACCGAGTCTGAACACCTAAATGTATACCCCTTGATTTTAAAGCATCATCCGTAAAATGTCCATTTTCCTGGCCCTTTCCTTCTGAATGATTATGCTCAGATTTAAGTTGGCAAATAGAAAGTATATTTTCATTTAATTGACCAGTTTTAAAACTTTATTTTTAGTTATGTTCCAAACTTCTACTTTGGATGAAAGCCCCCATTTGCTCGTAAGACTTTTCTGCAAAAACAATTGTAAAAATCTCGATGCTATAAGTGCAGTCTGCAGTATGCGTTTTGCAGCCAATAATGCGGTTGAGCAAGAAGTCATCGCGGCTGCCATTATAAATGCATTTTTGTAATTACACTCTTCTGATGTAAGCCTACACCAACACAAGTTCAATCGAAGCCAAGTAGCGACTTTTCTCTTATAGAACCCGACTCCCGAAGTATAGGTGTACAAAACTTACGCGCTTGTAAAAAGTGGAACTTGTCCAAATCTTGAGCGACTGGTTGACGTATGCAGCTGGAAGTTGGAGTCCCTCAACGCGCGCGTTTGAAAAATGTTTGGATTTTATGCCATGAAAATCGACGCTATGAAAATCGACTGCTGCAGCCAGTGGCGTAACTATAGAAGTTTCAGCCAGGGGTGGGAGTTTAGCTAAAGGGTCCCACTTGCCAACACTCAGAAAAAAATGAGAAATGAAAGTGAATACGAATGTAGATTTTTATACTAAATCCAGGAATCGCCACAAAACACTCTGAAAAACTTCCGAAAAACGCAAAACGCAACAAACTACTGAAAATCGAAAGAATACGTAATACCGAAATATAAGCCAAGGGGGGTCCGAGTTTTACATTTATAGTTTTTACATTTATATCCGAGTTTTGCGGTTCGCACCTCTGCGCCCAGTCAGTTACGCCACTGGCGGTAGCATTTTTGTACGCTACTTACACCAAGCTGGCTTCATGAAAACGATTAGATATTTATCTAACTACTTAGAGCTAACAGTATAATTCACAAATATGGTATGGACAATTTTTTTAATAACGAAAAGTTATTCATGCCCTCTAAACAAACTTGCGTATGTTTGACCCACTCAGCCTACACCAGTTACGTACAACCGAACTTGTTTACTGAGACAAAAATTATGTCACTATCTTAACCAGGGCCGCACATTAACGACATATGAAGGCCGCACATTCAATGACTTACTTTGATCTTAGCAAACTAGATTTACAGTAGTTAGGTAATGTACTGAAAGCGTTGGAATCCTAACTGCAATACTAACGACTCTTTGTTACTTTTAGCCACTCCGTAAGTGTGATTTTATAGGCATGTTTGGGGCCAATGGAGCAAGGGTAGAAATAAAAAAACTAATAAAAAGTGTTGCACCAAGGTGTTAGTGGACATATGGAAATCTCCCAGCACGCAGTACAGACGTGATAAAGTGGCACAGAGAATGAAAAATGTCAAATTTATGATTATCAAAATAAGGACAGGTTGTTAGTACGTAGGCTACTTATACTACAGCGAAAACCTAAACTGGACCGCACAAAACCTTTGACTGGGCCGCATGAGGCCCGCGAGTTTGACACAGCTGGTCTACATAAGTGCGAAAATGCTTGTGCATTTGCGAGAAAGTCGATTATCACCACGGCTCTGCGCTAAAGTTAAGAAATACTTGTTTCCGCAACTTACCACAATCATTGGTAAATTGATCTAGTCCAAAGTTCCCAAAGTACGGGTCGAAACCAGAACAAGGGTGGAGAAGGGTCAAAATATTGGTAGCGCAGAGGCGATCCAAACTGGGGTTGTGTATTTTCAGCGTTACCACTTTTTGTCCGTGTTTGCCTGTAGCATAGACACTTAAGAAAAGGGAAGAAAAGAGTAAATTTCTGACATTAAAGGCGAACTTTGCAACTCACTGCCAAAAAACACACATACAACCATTTTATTCATATTTTGTTTGAGGCATGGGTCGCGAGGTGTTTATCAAACTCAGATTTGGGTCGCTCTCAAAAAAGTTTAGGATCTGGTGATTTAGCCGTTCTAGCGTAAGCAGTTGAAATCCATTTTAAATCCATTAGTGTTTAAATAACAAAATCCAATCGACTGGGAAAAAATGCAACTTAGTTTCATTTTAGTCACACGCGCTTTATCGAGAAAACAGATTGCAAGCTATTTGTTAGTAATGACAGTCTCAATGCCCTCAGTAGTTACAAAATAGAAAGCATCATCCTACTCACGTTAGATTTTGCTGCTGACTTCTAATTGCAGCTGAATGATATAAATTATTTACTGTAGGATAGGGTGGCTGGCAATTAACATCAGATGAAAGTTGAAACACTTTCAGACTATGTACAGTTCGGACTCTGATTACTTGTCAAAACTGTTTTTTTACTTGCCAGCAAGGTAATGTGAAATCATTGATGTGATTGAACCGTCACAGTACATGTTTAATCATCGCAAATAAATATCTAGAATGAATGCTATTGTTGCTAAACAGCGTCTACTATGGCCTAAGTGCGCAATAAAAAAAGACTTGAAACTGTATTGCTTCTGTGCCAAAATTTGAGCTTCAAGGCATAAAAAACGTATACCACCGNCATGTTCACGCATTGAGTTTTGAAATTGTACAAAAACAAAAATTTACNATGTTAATTCAAGGCTACGGTTAATGNTACACACAACAGTAGGTTATACAGTATTTGTAACACACCAGAGTTATCAGAGAGGAATTTTTGCGATGGTCTTCAAATAAAGTTCGCATCACCTNTAGCTGGGATACAGAAAACTGGTACGTCAGAAACAGCTGGGAAAAGCGTTACTCCTTGTTTTACTTTCGGTTAGTGATTACAAGTGTGTATATAAAAATTAGTATTTCATTGTCACCAACTTCAACACGGAGCTTTAGGTAAAGATTAGCCATGGCATAATTTCTCCAGCATTTAAACTATACACAACGTTTGATTGATTGTAAACCAGACGGCTTTAATCAGATTCGGCTATAAAAGCTGGAGTAGTATAAGTTCCTCAAAGCAGTTTCATTGATTTGCACTGACGCATTTCTTTGGCTTACACANCAAAAGCATGACTAACCTGAAAAATGTTGGTGCTACTTTCGGAATTGGGGGGGGGGCAATTGCCCCCACTGCTACCACCCTGGCTACGCGCCTGGACANCATTACTTCATGAACTGTGAATGTCTTAACAATTTTGGAGTCCCTGTGCAAAATATTTAAAGAGCCCTTGTGTTCATGTGTGAAAGACTAAAAAAGCCATCAGTTTAAGACAATGCGGTCCTAAATCTTAAAGCATTTGAAACTTTTATCCATTATACAATATTTAACCGTAGTGTCTGATGCTCAATTTCACACCAACACATTTACTTTCTGTTGTAATACGCTATGTTTCCTATACACCATACACAAATAACACAATTAAATAACACGTACAACAAAACGTGACACATATAGACATTCAAAAATTCAGTTCTGCCACGAAAGGAACCTTAAGCAATTCATGTAATATTGTATCAGTTGTTATTCAATTATAAAGAAAACTCTGGAAACATGGGCGTCGGAAGAGGGTCAGGGGTCTTTGACTCCCTGAATTTCAATATTTGATATTTCCTATTAATTTTTCTGTAGATAAAATTGTTTCTATTAGTTTTGAGTTGGTAAACTGAAATTTCACCATGGTGGGTTCCCCTCTGGAAAAATGCTTTTGGTCACCACCTGGAAAAATTCACTACTGCCCCTCCTCTGGAAAAAATCTTTCCGACGCCCACCAAATATGAACAGATTTTGATTTTTCAAATCCAAGTCCAATTCAACAATTTCATTTCAAAATCCAATCCAAATCCATGCAAACTGACAGTTTCAAAATCCAAATCCTGTTTAAATGCAAAATTCTATCAATCGTGTTCTGCTAAAGGCAGAATAACTCTAGCACATTGTTTGTCTCATGAGGCAAAATAGACTCTACCTAAGCAACATCTTGGAAACAAANTCAAGTTAACTTATGCTCTATCTTTGTCTCACAACACTATGATNGTGAACACTTTAAAAAGACCTCATGGTAAGCACTATTAGCATGAAATACAATGAGTAGCTCAGTTATAAAGTGTAAAATATCAAATCCGACAAACAAATAGCCAGGTACGGTATACAGTAGTACTGAACGGATCTGAGATTTTTGCGATCCTAATCGAGTCCAATATTTTCATTGTGTAATCCAGTCCTTATAATAAATACTACGGCCAAAGCAAACGATACAACTGACATCTTGCAAACGTTTCGATAACAACTGTTGTCATCTTCTGTGCATAGCAATAGAACTGCAGTGATCTTGCTGCAGGTTCTTATTGGTTATTCAGGAGAAAAGCGGTGTAAAAAAGGAAAAAACGCAAACGGCTGTTTCGGTAGTGACGTAGTGGCGCGAAGCATACGTAGTCACATGACTCAGCTGGATACGCG
>JGI24158J21664_10006686_pt1 | contig 15233 bp, 11 predicted proteins | sample Ectturendosymbi3_FD_21664 | JGI IMG/M metagenome (IMG submission 21664) | reverse complement strand
GTTTTCAACCTTTTTGTAACGCGACCCATTATAGTAAACCACTACATGTATAACCCAACGACCCCAATTTCGAACTCTCATAAAGCAAATGTAACACAGCTGTGCACATGAAATATCTTCTCGCGATCCCTCAAAAAATGGTTCACGACCCCAGGTTGAAAAGCACTGGTATAGGGAGTTTTTAATGGGCTGGATACATTTGCCCGTTTTTTGACGATATAAAATATTAGGCCAAAGGTTTTGGTTAGCAATCGACAGTAGCAACGCATACCGTTGGCTGAACTCATTTTTGTTTCTCTGGACTAGGAATACTCACATTGCCAATTGCTGCAAAACAAACCTTGCTCACCTTTTCTGCTTCCCACTTTCATTGATGCACATGTCTTTCAGATGCCGAAAGGATGAAAGTGCAAATGTAGTTTGTTCGCAGTTGTCTTGCAACGAGTTTTGCCTCATAATTTGTGTCTGCAGGCGTCGCCAAAGGGTTCGATTTGTGACAAAAGAAGAGGGTGCCGCTACAAGCAAAATTTTCGGGAAAGCATACGGTAATAAGTAATTTTGAAATAAATGCAATCAAATCGTGCCAGCAGAGGGTATCGACAGTAGGTTGGATGACTTCTTTACGAAAACCACACCCTTATGCAAAAACTGTTCATGCTTGCTTCAAACACGGTTGTTTTGTTATCTTCTTGACATTGTTTCTATGTAGTACGATGCATGGATTCTGCAAGCAACTGATCATCAGCATCGGAAGAACCTCGTTGACCAGACGGTCTTACTTCACTCGCAACACACTGCATATTCACCACGTTGTGTTCTCGTCACAGTTTCAACTTATTGAGGTAAATGTACAGCAAACGCAAAGAAACTAAAAAATTAAGCATGAGAACCTACGTGTTAAACCTGGAGGAAACTGAGACTGAACATGAAACCCAGGCTAGTGAGTAATGGCAAACAATGGTGCGTAAAACAAGACTCATCTGTCCGTAGTACAAAACAAGTGACTAATCACTTCTCAGCATTTGAACCTTTGTGTACCATTGAAGGCTAGACTCTAATATTTTATAAAATTCTATCTACGAAAACAAAGTTGTTTCGCAAACCCCTTTTATTTAAATTAAACTTGGTCCACAAGAACACGAGTCCTCGAGCCCTTTGAGCGATTGGTGTGTTGCTGTTGGCCGTTTGGGCTAGCGACGCCAAAGAGCAATCCATGGCTTTTGAGCGGCCTTAAACAAAGCTTTACAATCCCGGTTACTTGTAAGCGACTTAACCGTAATCCGTCTTAATCAACCGGATTTGAATTGGCAGGGCAAAGTTTCACGTCTCTTTTTGGGACCGGGCGCACAGAAGAGCTCTTCATTCGAGAGTGCCTCGTGTCAAGTGTAATTTTCAACAGAAACTTTGAGCCAGTGCTTACTTATTCCCCACCACTGCAAAATGCGCTTTGTTGGAAATGTGAAGCGTCCTCCCTGAAGAGGTCGTTATGCCCACCAATTTGACACGTTCATCAATATGAAATGCTGCTTGTCAGTGTCAGCCAAAGCTTAGGGGCAATCCCTCGGCAATCATTCGCCGGATACATAGCAATCCACCAGCAAGGTCATGCATGACATTTTTATCATTCAAGTTATTGACGGAGCACCTCGCTTACAGGGTTAGCCCCGCTATTGCAGTTCCAGGTTGGATGTTCGCGAACGTATGAACAAGAAATCTGCACCTTTGAACAAGGTATTTAATGAAACTGCAATTGTTTTTGTCCATTACATACTGCTGAATTTCCAAAAAAAAAAAGAAAAAGAAAATGACAACAAATTAATACAATGGGAAAAGTGGATTTACACTTCAAAGAACTCCCACTAAAGCTTAATTTATGCGAAGCAGTGGTTGTACTAAGCTTGCAAACATTTCCATGAACCACAGCCCGATTTCCGTCAGAAATTAAAAAAGTGGGGATACATGTAAATTTCTGTATAATCTACTGGTGCTCATTAAGCTTAACCTAGATGTCACTCAATTTGAGGAACATTATTTCCGATTTGCCAAAAGGTGTATTTTTATTTCTTGCTGACCGATGTTTAACCGCAGGATCAAATTTTCATCCGTTGACCCCTTGTCCAGAAACGAAATTATGAACATATTTGATATGATCAGCAAAAGCTTGAGCAACATTTATGAGTGAGATAGTCTTTTTTACGTTTAAATCACAATATATTTTTGCGCTGTTCTCTTCCAAAGAACACATTAGAAAAGTTTTGTTTATAGCTCTTGTCGTCATTAAGAATTAATTCAATTTATTTTTGCTGTGAAGTTTCTGTACGGATTCTGAAAGTCAAATCACGCGTTTCCTGGAGAGTTTGTACTATTTTGCAACAACACCAGTGTAACCTGACTTTGTTGTGTGATAATTGTGATTGCAGCACACACTGCAAAAGATCTCTGTTCCTGTTTTTTTCTCTATTGCTGATAGTTAGTTTAAACAATAATGGGTCGGTGAAGCCTATTGATCGCTAAAAACCCTTAGTGGTTTACTCCTTCAGCTAATAGCTACTGGCTTGTTCAAGCATCAGCAATAAAACTATGCTTGAATTAGGCATTGTGCACATTGCGATTCTGTAAACGCAGTGAATACTTTTGAAAAAAAATCTATCTTTTTTTCTGCTACATCAACATTCCTACTTCATGTGAAAACACGCGGTACACTTGACAAACCATGTGATATCAAAAAAACTTCAAACGCGTTCAGTGTTAAGGAAAAATTGTATAGTCAATAATGCAAATCGTTTCAATTTTTAATTCAAAAAGCTAAAACCGTCGATGTAATTTTTTCGTTTGAGGTAAAGATTTGTTAACCTAGGAACGTAACCATACTCAAATATTTCAAAGATGCTGTAGCTTGAAGGTTGTCATTCTGATAGAAGCATTAAAAATGATCTTCTCGTACCTGCGTTGTGGTGTACCGCGATATTTTTTAAACTAAAGCCAAGATTACTACTTTAATTTGCAAAAATGACTGTTTTTGAAACATACGTAACGCCAGGTGTTGGTTGTTGGGGGAGACAAACAGCAAATGAGGGGGGATCGCCATCCAAACCATTCCAGTGAAAACAAAACATGGAGGAGAAACAAGGAAAGGGAAACAAGTTTTCCCGAGTATTTGCCAAAATTCATTTTGAAGTTTCAGTGAATGACTCACAAGATCTTGCTGGCTTCGATTACAAAATTATGCCAAAATTCCTGCAACTGTAACTCCTGTAACATCGTAAAACTTCAATAACCCAGAAAGTACTCCAAAAATAAATGTTTGAACCGACAAAACAATACGCATTAAACAGGGGTACCAAATTCAAACGGGGTTCCCGGAACCAGTGTGTCCCACTGTCGATGTTCCTGCTTCACAGACACCTCCAAAAGCTTAAGCTGAGGGCCACGTGATTGCCTGTTGTTTTTTACAATTTTCTGCCTACCGAAACAGATCAAAAAACCAAACAGGCTTGAGGTATATCTTCAGCTGTCATTAGTCATTGCGAGCACATGAAGAATGTTTATATCCTTGTTTTCATTCGTTGCTTGCAATAACGTATGGGCGTTCTTGCGCGTTTGAGCACGTTCACAGAAAATTGCGATCCAATCATTTACCAAAACCCGTCTGTTACTTAGTAACAACTCACTTCCGAGCTTTCGCCGCATTTGCAACAACAAAAGCTGTTGCTTGAAAAGTAACCATCACAAGATATTTTTGCTGGGTACTCAGAAACGTGTCTTTTTTCAAAAGATATCCAAAGCTTTTTGGATTGTACCCTGTTCATAGACCTCTGCAATGCTTTACTATGGCTAAAACAATAAAACAGTCTGTATCATTTTTAGCGGTTGGAACATTACGTTGGTAAAAAATCTCTATGATTTGAAATATTGGGTGCGTTTGGTTTCGAAACCTTCGAGAATCGTTTTTGGCTGTTGTGATGACAACGCAACTACATAAAGGCAAATTTGGGAGCATCTTTAATAATCATTCTAAAGCAATTTCAGTCAAATGGTACTGTGCGATGCTTGCTATGTCTGATACAGTGGTTCATAGTATAAAAAGCTATTATAGATACCTTGCCAAAAGAAACCTTATCCAAGCTCTTCTTGCAAACACTATAGGTCTCATCTGAATCTTTCGCTTAAAGCCAACAAGCCTATTTATCTATATCAAATACAGAACTCTAATTCAAGTTCCAGGCGTTGTAAAAAACTTCCCTTCATTGCTGTCAAACAATACCTTTGAAGTTACTTGTGTTTTAGATCTAAACTAAGTCAAGATTACGTAATGTGTATGTTGTATGATATTAAAAAAAAAACTTTTATTAATAAAAAACCTGACTGTCATCTGACTGTCATGATAGTGAGGCCGTTCTCATAATATTTGTTTTCCAAGTAGCTGCTTAAAATATTTGTTATTCAAATAGCTGCTGCTTAAAACCTGTTGCTGTTCTTTTTTTTTAAACTTTGTTTTTCAGAGACTAACTTCTGATAAATTGGGGCTGTAGTTCGGGTTCACACACCACTAGTCAACCAATTTCGGTTCCACTCAAAACTGAAGCGCCATCTTTATTACGCGTCTTGTTTATAAATGTCTAATCAAAGGGTCAAACCCAGGGCAAGAGCGCTGCTCGACTTATCGACGGTTCAATTTGTACGGTCGCCGTAGTTCTCACTGTTATCGGAACTGCCAAGAGTGGCTCCCAAAGCGCCATTTGCAGCACAGTTACCGCGTACTCCCTAAGTGACTTGCTACCTAAAATGAGCTTCAGCCTATCTGTTCGACCACTTCAAGCGAAGTTCGGAATGAACACACAGCTCATGTACATATGTAACTTGCCTTCGGGTGGCCAGCTGTGCTCAGCCTGCGAAGTGATAAAATCAGCCTGCCCACCTTTTCACATTTTATAACGAAAAACAAAATCTTCTTTTAATAAATATGACCTTTATCTTTATTATTCATGTTCTTTGTCCTTCCCGATTTTCTTTTGAAGTGCCGCGAAACGTGAATCAAACATAAGTCAGTCACACGTACCATGTGCTGTATAAGCAACTGCGCACTGCTAGCGAAAGTTTTTTGTCATTGATGTATGCATCAAACAAGCCGCAGATTTGAAAGAATCGAATCAACGAGCGCATTCCTCTATAACGGCAAGTTGGCAAATTGCGCTAATTGCTAAAATTGATCGCTATGTTTTTGAAACAGTTTAAACAAGTTATTTCTTTTTCTGGAACATAACTCAGATTTTTCAAACTCGCGTGACAAACAGCAAGTTGCCCGTTCTTCCGGCGTTCAGCAACAGTGTTGAAGGTTGTTATTGCAGGGCAGCAATTGCTGAATCCGATCGGTTCGGGACGCTGTTTGCGGAGCACGGGGCGCATGAACCGCCGATGTGCTTTTATCGCTTCACATTCATCAGTACCGTTTTTGTTTCAGGCGTGGCGGTTGAGAGTTTATGAAGATTAATGAGGCCTCCTTCTACAGTCGGTTGAACCTACGCGAAGCGCTCTGGCAGGACGGTGGTTACAGGGTGGCCTCACGGAATTCTGCAAGCGCTTACAGGATTGCTTGAGAAAACTATAACGGCTTAAATGGATTGCGTGAAAACTTATCAGAGCAATTTTTGTTTTCATCGGGCGCTATGCTTCGGATGAGAGCAATCAAGTTAAGGGACCTCGCTGTGCAAGAAAAGATTCTTTTGCTGTGAAACGCTAGATGTCAATATCTGACTGCGTTGTGACCGTTGCAAACCTCTTTATAGCTTATGAGATCCATATTTGAACACCACATGAAATACGCATCGCGAGTAGGGCTTCAAAAACAGACCATTCCTTTGTCATTGGAGCGATTTATCTTGAACAGAGGCGGTGAACCTATTTACGATCGTGGGGCGCATGAACTGTGGAGTATCTCTGGCGGACAGCAAGAAAATTAATTATATTTTAAACTTCAAAATTTTTTCTTCGCGAAGAGATGAAGGAGAGAAAACTATGAGAAGCGAAAGAGATTCTTAAACTTACTATCTACGTATCTCCTAATGGAGCTTCATTTTGCCATGATGTTGTGTTCTAACATGGGTAACGAAAATCTGATGTGGGCCTTATTGAATGTTCACGCCGAACGCATTTGGCCCGCCTACAGTAGGTTCCCCACGCTTCATCTAAAACATCCGATTCTGCTAAAAAGAGGCTGGTGGTGCCGCGCAATCTTAATCTTCTGTTTCCTTGTAGTGCGGTGTATTCAAACTTTTCTGAGCTTCGCCCCAATTTTCTGCATTGAAAAAAGCTAGTGGCACACCAACAAACGAAAATGTTGCAAAAGGACATTCTGCATCCTAATACAGTATACTGATTGCAATTTACAGTTTCTCAATCTACTTCAACTCAATCAGTGTGACACCTGGTCTTCTTTAGTTTTTCTATTCGTTGTTTTTATTNCAGTTCCAAAGGCTTGAAAAGCTCAGCTTGCAGTTACATGAATATGACGTGGAAAACACGTGCGTCGCCAAAATCGTATTTGCTTGCCAGAATAGGGAACTCGTTGGCAGCAATCAACCAAACACTGGCTTTCAGCCAAAATCCGAAAAAAGATCTGCAAATCTTAGCTTTGGGAACCTGAAGGAAAGTATTCAGTTGGTTTAGCTCATTACCATATGACTAGTGGATCTCGGAAACAGGCATCTGTGGTTTTGTATTTGTATTGGCAATGATCAAAGTGATGGTAGAACGGTATCTTTCTTCACCAAAATGACACTAGGTGAACCGGCTGTTTTCGTATTTCATCACCGTGTACGGCCAGCTTCGACTTTTTCGTAGTCAGGACGTTTTTTAATTCAAAAATAGCGGCATGGGCAGGCCCGTAACCAGCTTGGAACACCAAGGGGGATGAAGAGCTTTCTGAGAGTGGCCCAATTTTTTTGAACTGTGGCCAATACTTTCAAACTATGTCCAACACATGTTTTCCAGGAGGGGGAAAAATTTTTTTGACAGGTTCAAATTGCAACACAGTACCTTTAACTGAAATTGAAAAATAAAGCTTTTGTTTGAAAATTAAATCTGTTCAAGACCATGTAGTTTCTTTTTCAAATTCCCAAATTCCAAAACTCGGTCTTCAGACCTGGTTGGGTTGTTGAAGTAATTATTCTTTTTACTTGGAGCTCCATGACGGAGGGTGTACGTCCTCATATAATACAACAAAGTATTACTGATATTCCAAAAAGTTGTTGTTTATCACTGGGCAAGACATATGCTTTTCTCTCTCAATAGCTTGGGTAGCCCCCTTTCTTCCGGTCTTATCGATTTCCTCCCACATAAGTTCAACACCCGGCTTAACGCTACCCCTACTTGCGCCACATCGGTTTCAATAGTAATTTTCTGTCGAAAATCGTGGTTTTATTCTTCTATTATTCACTTATCTAATCGCGTCCGATTTTTGATCTACCAGACTTGGGGGGATTACAAGTACAAGGAACGCAAAGTGTAAACATCACCTTTCTATGCTATCTCACTGGGTCAACAGCAGGGAAGGGTTTCGACAATTATTACGTGGCGCCACCTCACAATAGGCCGGTGTCGGCGCAACCTCATCGTTCTGTCTGGCTGTCAGTTTCCGAGTGGTGCGAGGGCTTGCTACAGCTCTCTTACAAACTTTCTTCCATTTCTGTTTTCCGAATTTAGACTGATTCAACAACATGGGAACCAGTTGGCGATATTATCGGATTCTTTTCAAAGTTCGACAAATTAAACACGACGTCTTGAGACCAAAAACTGATTAAAAAGCACCTTTGCGTAGGTCGCTGTCGTTTCTGTTCTTCTATAACAAAGAACCGGGTAACTTGCAGAAGTTTCGATTCATTAACGGCATACAAAATAGAGTTTCAAGTTTGATTTTTGCCTTCCATCTTTTGAAAAATCACAAATCTTTCAAAGATCAATACTTGCTTCATGTCCTTACCTAGCGAGACCTTTTTTACTGAAGCCTCCACGATGATCTGGGTTTCAATGACAACCAAACTGGGTACTCGCATAAAAAAGAAAAAACACGTTTGCCTGGGGGCAAGACTTTAAGCCAAAATAAGCTAATTTTGCAGCAAAGGAGAGTAAAAGTGAGCCGATGGCGTCTGTGCTTAAAACTGCCCGATGCTTTCTATCTGCATCCTTTATCATGTATCTTCGACAATAATGTTTCTCATGGGGCATAAGGTAGGGTCTAATGTAGTTGTTACAAAGACCACCATAGGTTTCGTACACGCAAAAGGTTGCTTTTGTTTGGCGTGGATGAGAAGAATTGCTCATTTTTTATAGTTTATGTACTTGCAGCCATTTCAGGAATGCAGACATCCCAACGAAAGAAACAAAGTCTATAAGTGTTGGGCTGATTCATGCGACAAAGCAAGGTATACCTCGTTAAGTGCGAAGGGACACGTTGGTGAATTGCCTGCAGCACGCGTTCGAAACAAATCTCTTAAAACCGCATAACATGGGAGCCCTTCCACAGAGCGAAGAATAGTCAGAAGCAGTTGCTGGCGTATGCCTAGGTAGGAAAACATTGAAGTCGGAAAGAAGCAAACGAACATTCACGCGGATGACTAAAATACTTAACGCCGCGGAACTAAGCCGACTGGCAAACAAAGCTCGCACTTCGGCCATAATTCCTAGTTGATCACTGGAACTAAGAACAGTATTAACTGAGCATGTAGATATGAGCCGCAGCGCTGGCCTAAGCCAATCACCCAGCGCGAAAGATTCGAAGTGTAAATCCAGCACTTAACTTGCTGTAATTAGAGCGTCCCGGGGAGCGTTTTGGCGTGAAATGTCACTGAAGCGACAAATTCGCTTTCTTTTTTAAAACCTGGCATGTTGTCGCAAGCAGTGTTTGTGACCACATCAAAGAAATTACTTTGTTGCAGATAAATTTCGACCTGTAGTAAAGATTTAACGTTACTTTTGTGAAACCACCCTTTCGTCCAACTTCATCTTCATGAGCCACCAGCTGCCACGAGTGCGCAGAAGCAGGCCTTTCCTTGCGTCGTATCGAGTTCAAAGTGCGTTGCTATTTGCTGCCAATCACAAACACACTGTTTGATAGTAAGGTTTTGTTTCAGTAGTATGTAGTTGACTGCTCTTGCGAATTCGAAAGTCGATGAGCAAGCAAGTGCTCCAAAATAATTGGGTTTCATTACCAACTTAAAAAGCATCAGCACGTTATAAAGTCCTATCAGGAAATTAACAAACTTTTAATACTTATGTATGCTCCTATGAAAACCAAACATGCATCACAACGATGTCAACCAACATCGTGAACAGAAATTGAAGTTAGATTTTAACGGGAAATATTTTTAATTAAGCACTGACAAAATGGTTTATCAGTTTCTACACATAATAAGAACACTTGCTCTCCAATTGATGTGATGCTTTTCGCTTTGCGGATGACTTGGATTTCAAAACTCTGAAATTGTCTGAGATTTATTGACACCTCTGCTCATGGTTGACATTCATTTACACTCGTCATTGCCTCATTTTCTTCGTTTTATTTTATGATTTGTCACAAAACAATTCACTGTCTTTGTTTCTGTTCTGACTCCCGGTCACTTGAAGTTGAAAAACAGTTTTGATTAGAGTTTTTACTAATTGCACAACTATGATTTTTAATTGTTTATTGAGCATTTTATAATGTTGTTTTTATAATTTCATGTTTTTGTCGCTTGATACGATGCTATCTACTCGAGTACAAAACCGAAAAAGCGAAATTACAAGACAACGGCCTTCAAAAAAACAAATTTTCAAGCTTTTTTTTGTATTGAAACTAATCAAGCCACAAGGTTTTCAATTGTTCCGGTTCATCCTATTGTACTAGGCTGCCACTGGCAGTTGACCAGATTCAAATGATCGTGTTCATGGTCTTCCAGACCCGACGACTACCGGCACCAGAAATACATGCAGCATGAATGAAAAAAAAACAACGCTACATCAAGTTTTGAGTTCTTTCACACTTCCTTCCTAGATCATGTAGCATTCTGCTACCTTGCTCTAATGCCAGTTCACGCAGCACGCCCCGACACTGTGTTGTTACAATCCTTGTTTGCCCAACGTGACCAGAGCCCGTAGCTGTTTCTGCACTGTTGATCGGTTCATTTTATCACCTCTTGGTGTACATCAACACGGGACGTTCTAATATATGTTGCTACTCTATCCCACCGCTCTACGCGCCACGCACCAGTTACGTTTTTGTATTTCGCCTTTCGCTCTGTTTTATCAAAGCGAGGATCCCGTAAAGCTGTTCCGAGACCTCCGTCAGAGGCTTGGAAAAGCACGTTCCACAAACACAGACCCTGACCTGATACCAGCCGAGCCTATTTGGACTCATTTGCTGGAAGCCAACTGTTTCTTCGACGAACTGAGAAAAAGCGTTTGTTGTACGAAGCGAGGGAGCCGACAGATCGTGACTTCTCACGAATTCGCGTCAACAGTTGGCGCTGAATCTTGGTTGGTTGACGTGGGTTTATCTTTCGACGTGGTAACTTCGTACTATTGAGTGATTTTGTCGGCTATGTAATACTCACGTAAGCGTCTGTTTTGAAAGAAACGTAAAGAGGGCAAGGAAGTTGTCGCTCATCAAAGAAGTTTTAGAGGGTTGAAAATTGTTCTTATTTGTCTATAAATTGTATATGCTCAATCTGAGAGAGGTTGAAAGGTTGAAAAGAAAGTAACTTTTTCACGTGACACTTTTTTTTGAATGATTGATTTATTCTATCATAGGAGTCAGTTAATAAGCAGAAACAATTGCAAAAAGCCATCATGCCTACTCCACTGCGATTACACACGAGAAATCCGAACAAAGCACTTGTCAAACATATCTGGAAGGATTACAAAAGAAAAGTTTGTATCTTCCACTTTTTTGCGAACATTTTTGAACAGTATTTCTTCAAGACCTGCTGTTTTTCGCCGCGGACCATTTTGCTTGTCAGGCACATTACAAACTGCGTGTTATCTTGCAATACCTTACAAAAAGCATTGCACAAAGCTGAGTTGCTCGCAAAGTAAAATCAGTTGACGATCTCCAAACGCTACTTTCAATTGGGATCTGAAATCAATTTCGAAAATCTCTCTTGAGATACGCATTGAAGCTGAAATGTTCTTTCCTAAAATTGTACGTTTTGGTTACTGAAAAAAATTCTAGGTTCGACTAAAACGGTTGCGATTGCTGCGGAACTGAAACTTTTTGATTAAATTCTTCTGATTTGCTGTTGACTTTTTCGGAAGATGATCCCTTATATTTTGAACCTTATGTTACTCCGAATCAGGCCCCAACCAAGGGAGGGGGCAACTAGGCACTTGCCTCCCCGAATTTTTTGAAAACATATGTAGTTGTTAGGTACAACAACAAATTATAATCATTCCCCCCCTTCTCCCCGAAAATATCAGCTGGTTGCTGCCATGCTCTGGTTTATGTATACACAAAAAAACAAGCAGTTATGCAGTTATTGCAAAGCGGCCAGTGTTTGTTGTGCCATTATCACTACAGAATTTTTACTTCTGTATATTGGTAAGAACAAAGCGAACTATTAACATCGTTTCATTACCTTTTGTTTTTGAAGAGCGCCACGACGTAACCATTTATGTCCCTTTCCTGGATCTTCTCCGAATTAGTGCCAGTGCGTAAGATTAACTGAGCTGCTAACGATCAGAAAACAAAACATCTTTGACAGATCGAAATCATTTCTTGTTTGTGGTCGAATGTAGGTGACGATAAAAAATTGGAAACGTCAGTTGCCATTGGCACAAAGGATTTGGTGCCGCTACCCAAATCATTGCAGTTCGGTAGTCTCAATTAACGAAAGGAAAATCTGTGGAAACATCCACTGCGTAAGGTAACAAATTAATCGTTTTTTGACACATGACGCTAACATGTAAGGCAATTAACAATAAAGAAAGAATATCTTATATTCAAATAAAATTTGACGATAATGTTGCAGTGTTTTTCTTATGTTTACTTCCAGTAAAAATTTGAAGGATTTGTGCCTCAACACTGAAATCATAAGCCAATTGATTAATTGATGTCTTATATTTACCATCAAAAGATTTGTGAAGAGTGAAGATTTTTAAAAATTCCTATTAAAAAACAACTGTTTCAGCATAATTTTTTTCTAAAGAAAACTGAGCTGTATGTAAATTCCAAAAATCGTTACCGAAAACTTTTATGTGCTTTTGTTATAAACGTTTTCAAAGACCTGCGGTGAACGTTCAACATTTCCATAATATTCACCTAAGAAGCGAGATAAACACATTTTCAAAATCTAATGGTATATCGTACATCACCTATTTCTGCAATTAATATATAACTTAGTTGCCTAAATATATACCTGAAGCAGCCACTATGTGCTGAAAACAAGCACGCAGTGTGCCGCCACATCTTGCATCTCACAAAANTTATTTTGTTAGGCACCGGTTTGGCAATGAAGAGCGTTCTNACTCCGAGTTACCAACATACCAACACATCTTTCATTTCGCTTGCGTGCAATTCACATTTTAGCTGCTTTTGTGTCTCGATGTGTTTGATACTTTGCTCCTGGTGGCAACAAGTGCTCCCCTGCTTTTTTGCACGAGGTCACGCACATCAACCTGCGCTGCGCTTCAAACTTCTCTGAACATCTGGCACAGAAGTTGAAGGTCAGGTTGAGGATCAATTAAAACATTTTTAGTGGTTTCGTTCTTGCTCTCGAAGCACGTACGACTGACAGATTCAGTTTTCTCTCCATGCGCTTTTTGACTCAAGAATCAAACACTCACTCGGCAGTTGCATTCTTTCAGTTCTGAAGGTCGCCTGATTGTGACGAACAAAGTTTTTCGACAGAAAAGACGTTTTCACCTTTTGTTCTTGGGTAAGATGCAAACAAGAATAACAACGAGCCCCAGAAAAGCGTTTCGAATTTTAGCAGCTAAACATTCACAAACTTCGATGCAGAATGATCGCACACAGATTGTACCTTTGCTTTCTAGTCTTCAAGTTATGGCGTGTAATACGCTAAGCTTACTTAGCGTAATAAACTATTTGCCACAGGCAACCTCAAGGATAATGCATTTTTGTTTGGTACGCAGTGGCTAACATCAGATTTTAGGATTCTTTTTAGTTAAAGTGGAATAAACATTTCCTGTACCGGAAAGGCATCTAAAATAATCCAAAAGTGGTGGAAAAAACAAACGCTTGCACAAGTGGTAATTTGTGAAAAGATGTTGGTTGAAGTATGGCTGATGTATTTTTCAAAGAAAATAAACAAAGTAGCTTACAACAAAAAGAACCTCCGAATTGACAAAAGTGCATTGAGGAGGTTTTCGAGAAAAATAGGCCGGACCACAGAAAGGGATAGTGCTTATGATTTAGAAATTCAGAACGCGTTTCCTGCAATTGTTGTTTAATGTTTCTGCCTGTTCTTTAAATAAGAGTACACCGTCTTAAAACAAATGCCATCTTTAATGTGTTGAGCAAATGCCATTTTTAAAGTGCTCCGCAAACAGTCTATCTGGGCTGTGCGATTGTCAGAAATAGGCAACCAAACTCGAAAGTCATTAATTCATTCCATGGTAACCAACTGCGAAGAAAAACAGTCATTCTGTTGTTTCAATGGTTTCAAGCTTCAAAGCTGATTGAAAGCATAGTTTTTATAGCGTAGCTACTCACAGTTCAATACCAACACCTGTATGTATGTCTGTCAAAAGTGAAAAGCGTTCGGTATGTTTCTACATTTGCCAAACGCTATACGTCAACAGATCGAATATTTTCTCTACAACGACCAAATAAATAGACTGCTGTAAAGTGGCCAAGTTTGTGCATACTTAAGCTGTTGCCAGCAATTTCTTCACGCTTGCGCAGCAAGGGACTTGTTGCTAGTGTAAAAGCAGTCGTATATAATTTGCACGAGCGTTCAGGCAGGCGAAAAAGTAAAACTCCACTTTAAACACAGTTATTGGAAAACTCGACAAAATACGCTTTATTTGTTTCGGTAACAACCAATGTGAAAATATCTAAGATTAAATGAAAGATTTTTTAATGCAACCGAGCAGGTTTCAAAAACACAGCAGTTGTCGAGAGAAAATTCATGTTGCTCCTGCAAAGGAATATCGTCAATGTTTCAACACTAGTATCAGTCATCAAGCGCCATATATCTTTACTCACTCTTTACAATCTGGATGCAATTACAAATCGTGATTAAAACAAGTTTGAGTTAATTGGCAAGGATGTCAATTCAGTATGCGAGAACAAAGNCGCCCTACTNNAGAACTTTCTGATCCAGGAGCAGCTGTCTTTACTGAGAGATAACATAGTTGTTGAGCGCACAAGCTAGAGACAGTTTGCTGCGCACACGTATTTCCACTAGTTCTCGTGGCAGGGGCGGAAATCCTTTGTTGAGAGGCTCAGGTATTTTGTTAAAATTTTGGAAACCGCTCCTGCAACCGACTAAGCGGATCAAACCGAGCACAAACTTTTTGAATTGAATGACATATGAAATCCCCGCCTTCACCGCAGATAAGTTGCATGCTCTGAAGACATTGACAACTTCAAGATATTTTAAAGTTGACATAGTTGCTACACAAAGTCCTGCTTAACGATTGTTGGCAACACAACACACCACAGAAGTGAGTAAATTATTTTCATTCTCTACAGCGATGCTAGTTTTTGATCTATGGCCTAGGACAGCACAACCTGCGGCCGTGCACATGTGATTTCAAGTAATATAAGTTATGACTGCTTTACATTAACAAAAATTGTTTGTCTACCTGACTCTACCATCTGGTGATACTCTACCATCTGGTGGCCGCAGAAAGACGGCCAAATACGTGTGGAAGCAGGGTATGCTCAACGTGTGGAAGCAGAACAGAAGCAATGCACAAAAATAAAATTATCCTGGAATTACTGGTAGCCGTAATTCATAAAAAAACGTAATGCGGCCGGCAATAGCGAAGAGGTTGTACTCCTGGCTTAGGTCATTCAACAGTATGTTGCTACGTCGAAATGTGGATAAAACTGACGAATTTACCGGAATTATTTCAAATCAATCCGCATATCGAGGACAGGTTTCACTAATATTCTTCAGAGACCTTAGCTTTTTCATAAGTTGATTTACGGCTGGTAACAAACTAAAATTGTTTAGTAAACTGACTTGTTACGCTGCAGTGTATATCAACCGGAATAACAATCAGTGGCATGTCCA
>JGI24158J21664_10006684_pt1 | contig 15235 bp, 7 predicted proteins | sample Ectturendosymbi3_FD_21664 | JGI IMG/M metagenome (IMG submission 21664) | reverse complement strand
ACAAGCACAGCAATATAGTAGAACACATCATTTGGGTTTTATCAGAGCTGTCAGTTGGAGTGCACAAAATGCTGAATCGCATTGGTCGCACGTGCATACCACTCTAAAGAGTAGAACACTTCAGTTTTCATGCATTTTATAAGAAATGTGGGTTACAGCGCGATTTGATGTCTTGTTCAAGTCGCTTAACGTTACAAAGACGATAAATAATTTTCTTGCACATTTCCGTTTTTTGAAAAAGCTACAAATCTGTTTAATGCTACTGGGCATCATACATGCAGCCCTACCCCTACCAAAATCTCCATTGATATCCTCTTACCAGCAGCAAGAACATTTGGCCTAAAATTAGCGTAGCCTACTTCACAAAATGATTTCAATATGTTTTTACTGTTGGTGGATGGAGGGTGCATCCTTTCAATCTCCCCTTGTTGGCCCTTGCCTACATACCCACATAGAGCCTCATTTTGAAGCCTGAATCCGAGCCGGAAATCACGAAAGAAAAAACTCGTTCGTCCTAATGTTATAAGAAAATTTTCTACACAGGCCCGAAATTGACTCGAAATATTTGGACAAACTTAAGCCCGGCCCGACTTACAACTCCGCACCATGTCAAAAGTTTCATTCTAAGATTTCTGCTTGCATAACGACACAAAAATGTATTTGAGGTTAAATCAAAATGTACAACGGCGAATTGGCAAAATAGTACCAAGTTTCACCTGCATTAACACGAAAAGAATGTCCAACAAAACTGGGTGTAATGTATCTGTAAAGCAAACGTTTTCCACTTGGATGGAAAGATTACTGCATTGTCAGTTTGGTTAAACTCAAGTAAATCAGATGACTTACGAACCAATGCATTCAGCACAAGCACAAAATGTAAGAGTCACGGAAAAAATATCTTTTGGATTTGTTGGTCACCATTGTCGCGACATTACAAGAAGTTAGGATAAGTGTAGGCCTATATTTTATCCTTATTTCCGAGTCAAGTCCGTATATTTTGAGCTATAGGTCAATATACACCTAAGCAAATACTGCAGGCTATTTCCCCAGCGTTTTGATTGAAATCCTGTTCACTAATGGTTGAAAACAGTCTTGCTAAACTCCCCATCCCAAATTTAAGTCTCTACAGTAGTGCTCCTTTTTGTCTTCGACAAACGCTTCGCAGAGATTTGCCTGAAAATCTAACTTTCTAACAATATATACGCTATCATCATTAAATTATATGCTGTCTGTTTCTGAATACGTGTCAACCAACGTTACAGCAAAACCCGTTAACTGTCTGCACGAAACAAATAATGCCCCTGTACTGTGGTCTCTCATATGTCCAGTTGTAATACTCTCACTGTTACAAGAAAATAAGCTTTTTAACAGTATACCACACAGGGTAAAATCTCGGACAGAAGCAGTTAACCATCTTTCACGGTCACTAGATACTTGAAAATCGCTAAAAATTATTTTATCGAAGCTTCTTTTTCCGTATGGAGGTTTCCCTCCGAGTTTGCATGCTTTGTATATTGCGGAAAGGCGGGAACAATCACGACACATGGATCACAGCAGACGAAGACGAAGCATAGTGAAACGATGGCATACGGACACGATACAACAGCGTGATACAGCACGTAATTGCACAAAGCGCAGTCGCAATTTTTGGGCCACCGCGGGCGGTAGCAGCATCGGCCCATGAGCTAAGTGCTAGGTTCCTTGCTCAAGGAAGCAACCGGCGAGATCGAAATCCTGCCTCGCAATTGTTAGGCCAGCTCTTTACCGAAAGAGCTAACCGGCTACCTTTCGGAAAAAGCTTATTGAAGCTGAAATTTATGAACTAACAGAATCAGTGATACCATACCAAAGTCTGTTTCAACATCAACTTGGCTATGTGTGGCCTACCATCTAACATGAAAAGCTCTTCGCACAAAACGTGACAAACATCACTTTTATTTTTGAAACCTCTCCAGATACAAAACCTAAGGAGAAAAAGGTAGGGGGGTCATGGCATATTATGTCCCACCGTCTGAAAAAGTGGGGGGACATGTCCCCCGTGTCCCCCGCCAAATTGCGCCCATGGCTGTCAGTGCTCAGCTAGTACCATGGTAGATCGATGCAGTGGACGCGTGCTGGACTGCATTGAATCCACCTACTCAGAGAATAGACGTTGTAGAAAGTCCTAAGTTGCATAGATACTGATGAGATTCTTCCAAAGGACATGGTGATAAGCCACCCTATTATTTTAACAACTTTATTTTTGATGTTTTATAACAAGCTAAATGGAAGAACGAGACGCTTGTGTGCAGTTTCGGTTAGAAAATCAAAACAATGATACTGTAGCGAAGATTAATGTGTTGTAAATCACTATTTGTGCAGATTGTTTTGAGAAATGTTCAATTTTTGACAACGTTGAGTCATCACCTTATTGATGCGAGGTTTCAGCTTAGTTTGTTCTAAAACACTCAAATGTTCTTAGTTGCTTCTGGTGCTGATGTTATTATTGATAAAGAAGTGGCGTCAGGTTTCAAAGAATGTGAACGGATGAACCGTTTCAAAACATGGATTCGAAAAGAGCAAAGTAATGCTGAGAAAGCCTAGTGCAAGTTTTGTTGCTGTGAAACCAGAGCACATCGTTCAGATTTAATTAGCAATTATCCTTCTAATAAACACCAGAAACACCAGCGTGATGCCGTTCACCGTTATACCATGCGGCAGCATGGTGACTTGTTAAACTTTGTTTTTCAAAAATGTTCTGACAGCAGTAATCAGTTGTTTCGTTTTGCATTTGTAAATAGTTTTGCAAATGGCTGAAGCTGTGGATGCATGTTATAACCTCTACGTAAGGTGCGATGATATGTAACCATCTACAGCCACTGCCTTTATAAATTGGCCTTGCAAAGATTACATGGTTACTAAATGCGCCAGAGACTAATTTTTTGAAGTCCGCGGAATCGACAAACTGAACTTTTTAGCGACTTTAATGTTTTAAAATGTTTTTCGTTAGTTTTCAGACTTGGCTATTTTCGCCTACAGGTTTTTGCCAATTTTGGCTAATTTTTCTGAAATTTGGCTATAAAGCTTTTTGAAATCTGGCAACACTGGCCTTGTTTTTCAGCGCGCTTGGCAAATAGTGTTGGATGATGCACCACAGAAAGGGTCCGGAGCCGGAGCTGCTAAATTAGCCACCAGCTCCGGCTCCAGCTAAATTTTTGAAATAGCTCCGATTCCACCGAAAATGACCGGCTCCGGCTTCGCAGCCCTGGTTGAAATGGTACAAGTTCTTCCGAAACTGTTATTGAAAATGAGAATTCTTGCCGTGCACCACAATTTCTATTGATTGCTGGTTCCTACAAAATTAGCTAGCTTCAACTCAGCATCACAGGAGAAGGGACGGTTCGCATTGCTTGGTTTTCACAATTACCTCACCCGTAATTGCAACCGCTTTACACGTCATTGCTCAATCGACATCATGCACTTACTTTGAAAAGGATGATGCTTGGCCGAGCTCAGCTGATATAGGCCTACAAGCAAATGTTGTGGTTATGTTTTAGTGAGAAGAATAGGGTCAGTGCGGTAGATAGTTTCGAACGGTTGATTACTTTGAAGCTGTGTGACGTTGGGAAGTTTTTCGCCGAGTGTGGCAGACTGATGCATTTTAATTTTTATATATTACACAGCTTGCATGTTCTGAAACAATGTGACACTGTAGCTAACTTAGTAAAACGTAAAAGTTAATTTGGTTTATTAAGTTATGGTTGCAATTGCAAATAGTGGCAGACTGTCAACTAGAACCGATTAGTGAAAGTTTGAAACTTTAGTTGCTTAAACCGAGATTTGAAACTCCAGTAGTTTCACTGGGTGTAAAAACAGTATTGTCTAAAACATGCTTCCAGAATGCACAAAAATGCGTATTTTTAGGTGTAATTTTGCAAAATTTTCTCGGGGGCATGCCCCAGGACTCCCCTAGAATGGTCGTGCCTTCGGCACTTCCCTAAAGTTAATTTGTGACGTCACAGGATTGTGACGAAACTTGGCCCTCCCCTCGGAAATTTTCTGCGTACGCTACTGGGTGGAAGTGTAATTTATTGCTCAAGAGTATGTTTTTTCAGCCTGTTTCCCCTTGACAGATGCATAAACTCATGCATATCAATCATTTAATAGCAAGATAATCAAACGCTTGGCAATGGTTCGAAAGGAATTTTACTGCAGTTGAGCCCTGGGTGAAAGTCTCTTTGAGCATCTTTGCTTCGCACTGAAGTGATTTCCCTTGTCTCTGAATGTTTTTATGAAAGAAAAATTAAATAACCAGTAAGGCATTTTTCTCTCTACTCATTTATAGAAACGTGAAACAACTCTCAATCGTGCAGAAATAACTCATTAAAATTTAAACAATTTTTGCAGTTTACTGCAAATTTCCAGTTTTTCAAAAACTAAAAACATTTTGGTTTCAATGACCGCATAGACTTCTGCGGTTATGGTGCCGCAGGCGCACTGATTTTCCTAGGTCATGTCATGTTTTTTACTGTAAGCGCAAAGAGCGACGAGGCAGCGTGAAACTTACGTATCTTTTTCGTTACTTCCCTGCCGCTCATCCTATTGGTGAAGTGTTTGCTGCATTGTTTACTGAAGTTTGCATTGTTTACTAAAGTTTCCCAGATGAATCTGTTTGTATTCCATTCTTTTCTTCGTGAAAACGATTCGGCGTCACTGAAGAAAATTGTTATTGAGATCGATACGATTGACTGGCTTTGACGACAATCACTAAGCGTCCCAGTCATTGAGAACTTCGAAGGACGCGAATCTGCGTTTTGTTTGGATAGACCGCGTTGAATAAATAACTCCGAAATTTTTTTCGTTGTTCTGTGCCGCAACTAACTTCGAGGTAGCGATGTTTAATATTGCCGTATTCGCATTGTGACAATCTAGGCGTAATCATAAAACTAAGCGTGCCTACGTGTGGACCATAACCTAACGATGACGGCTGTTGTAAAATAACCCAGGATTAGATCACACACGAATGGACAGTCAGTGCGATGTAAGCTAAAGGGTAAAGGATGTTCACGTGCGAAAGTCTGCGTATGAGCTGTCGTATATTTTCGTCTTTTCATGTGCTGTAACGTTTCGTGATTTACTGCAACATTTCAGATGATGTGTGATTTATTAACTTATTTTGATTTCATGTGATACAGTATTGTTTGGAATGAATAAATAACAAGTTCCAGTTGGCCCATAAGAAAAGTACTGTAGTGTATGCTCACGCTGCACTGTGAGCTTCGTTAACAGGTTTGAACCAGAAGTGCCTTTCTGGTGCCTGAAAATAATATGCTGTGCACCTAAGTATATCGTAAAACTTACTTTGTTTAAGGGGGTCTAAAACATTGCTCTAGAACAACGTCTCTGTCTAATTTAGTGGCACTTGTCTTCATTCAAATGCATCTGCATCATCAAAATTGTAGTGGAATTCTTATAAATTTTCTTCCAGGTATGTGAGGAGCAGATAAGGAAAAAATTCATTTGATTTGCTGTTTCCAAGCATAACATTACCAAAAAACATCAGTTATGATTTAGTTCCGCATCATTTTCTCTTCATTCACTCAGAGCCATTCATTGTTGTATCATTTCCCATGGCTACTCAAAATTAGTTGCACACCAATAAGCAAGTTGTGCTTTATGTCATGACAGTTATAAGTTATATGCGCACCAAAATGCACTATTGTACAACCAAATTTGCTATGTGTACTTGACATGTGCAGGATTTGTTGCTTTCTTTCTAGCCAGTGTAGTGGGTTTAATCCAATAATTCACTGGATGGATTGACTATGTGGTACACAGTCTGTGTGGTAAGGTCTGTTGTAAACTTCTTACGAGATTGTGCTGTTGATTGGTTCAGTGGTCGCATTTTTCATTTCCAAAATAGTCACTAACACTATTATAGTGTTTTATAGACATAATTTGTATAGGTTTATGGGCAAACGAAGACCTACATTTGGAACATTAGTTAGTCTTAGCAGCACAACAATATATCCTACTGTGCAAGCTAAATATTGGAAACAACTTTAAAACTTGGCTAAACATTTACTAAAAGCCACCCCGTTTTATCTAACCCAATCAGTTGGGATGGAGTGGCCTAGTCTAGATGTACACGTGAAATAGCTTATTTTTCTAATCTATCAACCTCCTCATGGACCACATGGCCTGACAGTTACCGATAATGAGACAATCTGATCTAATCTAATAAATAAATGCGGTCGTGCAGGATGCTGTGGAATTGTAGTAAAATAGTACCTATCTTTTTAATAATTTGTGTTAAATTAGAAATTGACTTTAAAACAGTACATTGTGAAATGCATTGGTTTTTTAAAAGGAAAGCTGTTTGAAGGTTATCATTGTTAAAGAAGTCATTTTTTCAATTGAAGAAAAAATAGAATCAGACAACAATTTTCTCAATGACAGCTGGTTGATGAAATAATGGTATTTATCACATTTACTGAAAAAGGTGAATTAACATAATTTGTTCCTTTTAGGATAAAAAATTAACTGGCAGTAGAAAAAAAGCAGAAAATTATTCTTTTGTTCATATTTTCAAAAGAGTTTTGGCTAACAATGATGTGAAATCTGATTTGATAAAGCTGATTATAAATACCCATTTTCATCATGTTTATTAAAATTTTTTGCAATTAAAAAAAAAAAAAAACCTAGAATTAGACATTACTGAATCGGATTGATTCTAAAAACCATTTGTCATACAAAAATAAGCTTCAGTCACCTTTCTCTTAAATGTCAAGAAGAACTTGATTAACTCACTCTGATTCAGTTTTGCAGTATTAATTTTTGGAAAAATTTTTTCAGTTTTTGACTTGCTCCTAAAATAGAGTTTCCAGCATTATCTAATATAGCACCAACTGTACCCCTGCAATTTGTTTCAATATATTTGTATCAGCCTGTTCTTTCAACATTGACAATGATTGAAACAAGATACTGTTAAGCCTAACCAACACTGTCACTTAAACCAGGGCTACTCAAACTGTGGGTGTCGACCCCAAATGGGGTCGCGAAACAAATTGGCTTGACAAACCAGATAAAAATTTTTTTGTAAACTAATGGGACGTTTGCATGTATCATTGACATCTAGACTATCCATCAAGGGGTTGCCTAGAAAAAACTTCTTAAAAATGGGGTCACAGAACAAAATAGTTTGAGAAGCCCTGACTTAGACCAACATTGATGAACTTTGAGCTACAGATAAGTTTAATATACAGCAAAAAGCAGTCGCACGTAAAACATTGAATAAATCAGTGGTGTTAATGATAATAAATTCTTGCTAGTTCTACTTTTTTTGTTAATTGTTTACTCTACCCATATCTCCTTAAAAAGTCTGGTCAATTTCTTGGTGAACACTAAATCAGAAATGGCGTTAAGAAACATCTGGGCTACTTGCTACCATGCACTGACATGTAATATATGCATTAAAACCATCTGTGGTAACAATTTACAAAGATACGCGCAATCAAAAACTTACCTTATATAAGGTACCTTTCACCTACCAATGCTATGCACAGCCACAACTGTTAACTCCAATGCTCATGAGAACTGCTATTCCTTGTCAGTGCATGCTAACGAGTAGCCTAGACGTTTTTTAACATCATTTTCCGATTAGGTGTTCAGTAAGAAATCAAGCAAAACTCCAGTTTTAAGTTCATTTCTTCATAAGAAAAATGTTAGATTATGTTTGTTGGTAGTCATTACCAAACTTGCAAGTTGTATGGACGAAGTTTCAGACAGACTTGTTATTTTTGTTAGTAGCAATAACATTGAGAGCATATGAATAGTGACAGTGGTTTTGCACATCCTCAGATTTTGCTTAGATATATGTTTTAAGAGCTGAAACTTGTAAATTTCATCTTACAAAATGTGCCACATAGCTAAAAGTAGGTTTAGCTTAATCTGCAGATTAACGTCAACGTTTTTATAGTAGACATAGTTTAGGCATAAGAGTGAACTCCTTCACACAAACTGAAGATGTAAGCATCGAACAAAAATAACCATTGCCTTTTCCTGTTTAAATTTTCATTTATTGTGGTACAGAATGCTTAACACTTTTATGCATAAAAATAGACTTAATTGCTCATATTTCTGACCTTTTTGAAGGGCTGAATATTGTCTGAAATGTGTCTGCTCAAAAAACATGGATGATAGTACAAAAAGATTGACTCAGTTCAGTTTGCTACAGAAATCAACTTACTTCAGACATTGCAAAATTTAGGTCAGGGAATATTGCAGAAGTAAATACGCAAAATGCTGTAATTTAAAAAGCTCGAACATTATCAATTGCCAAAAGCAAATCAATTCCAGTGGAAACTGCCTGGTCACTGCTCATGGGGCGAATTACATTCAAAATTCAACATATGCATTGTATGATGTATATGTAATATTTGTAACATAACATGCATGAACTAGCAAACTGCTTTCTGCCATCTTATCAACTGTATTCTGCAGGAAGTCTCCTGGTCTATTCTAAATGTTGTATGGTCTAGTTAGGCATTTAACACCACACACTAGAAGTTGTTACATTTACAAGAAGTGTGTTTTAACTCATGGCATGTTTCAGCTCCAGTAAATCCAGTGCAACATTGGCCTTCATAAGTGGATCAGAGTAGCAAAGTGTGATTGATTAATGTTCTTTAAAATGACATTTATTACTTTTAGTTTCTGTTTTGCTATTATTTTCATTTTTGAAATGTTTTGTTATTGCTTCAAGCTTGCTAATCACACTCGAACGTAAACAAAGGCACCAATTCTTCAAGTGATATGCTTGGTATTTGTTAGTGATGGATCAGATTTTGTTCAACATAGCATAGAATTGAATGAAAGTGTGCTTGGCCTAACGACCTTCAACAAATTTTTGCATTATTTCAATGGAAATGCCAAAAATTTCAGCTTGTTGACATTTTGTAAAAATGTGTTTGGACCAAGTTAAGTGGGCTGCTATGTACAATGTAAAGTATGGTTTTGTTGCCTCCCCATACATAGTAAGGCTGCATTATTAGCTCGTAAGTCCTAGTCAAATCTGAATCCTGTGAGTTTTGTGTTACCTCACAGTTATTTTATTTCCATAGACATGACAAATTTAAGTCTACATCAGCCAATTAGGTTGAGATCAAGTCAATTATGTTAGGCTACAAGTCAATAACAATTTGCATGTTGATATAGTTAAGATAATTGAAAGAAACAACCCTTAAACTTAATACAGGAGTTCTGTCTTTCATAAGAAGTTATTTCAAATGAGTTAATCTCTAAAATTTTTACACAAATTCTATCAAGTCTTCCATCAGCTGCCCAGTGTCAATCAGGTTAATTTCCTTAAACATTGAATTAACATCAATTAAGATTCCGAAACAGTGCTTAAAATAGTGTTGTTTTTATAGAGCTACTTCAAAATATTGCTTGACAAGGTGCAAGGATTTTACCAGAAAAGTTATTTTTGGAGGATTTCACAGATGTTTTCAATATCCTTGAAAAAGTACAGATAAGCTGTTAGATTTTTCCAAGGTTTGAATGTATCTTATTGATGCTTGTTTCTTGCAATAATAGTACTGGTGTTTTCAGGTGTTTGAACTAATTTCAGTCAGTCTGCCTGCACTGTTATTGTGGTCCTGCCATTCAAAGATTTGGCTGTTTCTATTTGTCTTTGGCCAAAGTGTGTTCTCCAGAATTAACTGTGAAAGATGGCAGATAATGATCCAAAAAGTGTACAGGATTTAACTGGTTTTGTGCAAAAAGTATTGCAGGATATGCAAGGGAAATTCCAAAATATGTCTGACAATATTGTAACCAGAATTGATGACATGGGTGGCCGAATCGATGACCTAGAAAAAAACATTGCGGAGCTTCTAGCTCAAGCTGGTGTTGATGAAAATGACCTAAGTCAAGCTGAATAACAATATTGCTCAATGCAAGAGAGCATTTATTGAAGAAATGGTGAACATCTGGAATAGCTGATTAGTATCAGTACCAGTTGTCATTACAGCTTAGGTTCATGTATTGTAACCACCAATTTATGTAATTTCAAGCTGATCAATTATTGTGAAAGTTACTCCTTTCTTTTGCAAAATTGTTTTGGCAGCTCAGCAGTACGTACATCATTTTTAGTGTTGCGTTGTGACTGCACATATATATGCTTTCTAAATTTTTTAAACATTGTGTTGTGAAAACCAATCCCGCATGTGGTATAGCAGTACGATTTATATTATCAGTATCCTCTTATATTTGTCTTACTGTAGAGATGGAATAGAATGCTTGCACTGATAAAATGATGTGAAGTTGGAATTCGGAGTTCGTGGGGGGAGATGTTAAGCTGCGCATTTAATTTAAATAGCAAATTCGTGGATGAAATACAGCAAAGAATGTGATTTAACAGGGAGTGTTTGGTTAAGTGCTCAAAGCAAGGGTGGCTACACTTTTTGGTATTGCTGACCTTAGGCCTTGTCTTTCCGTTCCCATATTCCGTCACATAAAAGTAATCGTAATGAAATGTTGAAACGTTTTGATAGTTGGATGTTACTGGTGAAAAAAGATTTGGAGATAAAGTTTTGATCTACATATAGTACTGATTGTTTTTAAGTATTGTGCTTTTGCTAATATAAAATAGTTTGAAATTGTTAATGGTAATAATGGGTCTGAAGAATCTTTTCCTAAAATTAAAGTCTTACGAAAGTTGGGAAAACTCTAGAAGTTGGTTGTGTTTTTCTGTCGAACCGTGTCCTATTTTTTAACCTGTTATCTGCTGTACTTATCGACCAGTCGCAAATATCTCTGCGACAGTGCACGAGAACTCGTTCAAAAGATGAGGAAGAAGGCAACCCAAAATTTACCAACTCAGACTATTCATAACTGACAGAATCTCACGGTTACTACGTCTGGTATGTCAGTGTAAATACATCTGTAAATTCGTTTCGTTCCCATGGAATTAGGTTGTTAATGAGTTCAATTTAGATGATCTTAATCGACATTACATCATGATGTTAGGCTAGAAACAACGGTCTTCGGATGATCTGGATCTTCACCTAATTCGTATTAAAATCGTTGGTGAAATTCAATCCGAAATAACCGAAATTTGCTGTTGTTTGTTTTCGACTACTGCAAATGATGCTTGCGAAATATTTTGTATTGCACATGTGTTCCAATGATTCCTGCATATCTGTGTTTGATCTCAGACATTGTAAAGTCGCTGTGTCAACGGTACACTGCTTTGGTTTCACGTGCTCACTTCATTAAACAGCCTCAACAACTCGCGCTGTGCTTGGTTTTGTTCACTTATAAAGTTTGATACGATGCGACGCCTGGGTTTGAGACAACAAAGTTGCTCAAAAATTCTCAATGGTAAAAAATATATTCAATACAGTAAAAATTTTTAGGACAAACTGTTTTTAGTGCAAGTGCAAGTGGCTCAAAAGTCCTGAACGGTTAAAAAATTTTCAATACAGTGTATTTTCACTTGGGGGTAATCCTTTTAATTTGGGCCAGTGTAGAGTGTAATCTGGACCAAAGTCGTGACTGCTTATAATGACTTTGATCTGGACCAAGCCCTCGTTTTCTGTAAAAATTGAACAATCCGATGTCGGTAGGTCAACAGCTTGAAAAGCATTCGGTAACTCTTTCTTTGTTCGTTTTTGAGTTTGCGCTGGGTTGAGGTAGAGGTGCAGGGTATTAAAGATTTGTTTGATTAACAGGAGTTTTAAAGCCAGGATGCCAGGATTTTTGTGCTTTTTTGGAACTCTTCAGTTATCTGTTGCAGCATTGATCTTAAAACATCAAATTTTAGCTGACTGACTGAGGTAGGAAAATTTTGAAGTAATTTTTGTGAATGCAGTGTGTAATTTGAACCAGCCCTTGAGTTAACAGGCAAAGTAATTACAGAATTTGCCTATAACGGCACCTCTAGAGGATTGCTTAAAGAATGTTATTGACGCTATAAGCGAATTGAAATGCATGTAAAAGATGCCATCGCGACCGAATAAAATATAACGTTACAGACGAAGCCGTTATGAACAAATTGAACTGTATAGAACAGATTTACAAGAGGTTTCAGGCCCCATTCGGATTAAAATAAAAAAGTTTCAAATTGTTTATTTTTAGGGCAAATTGTCATTTTCAGGGCAAATTTCTTCTGCCCTCCCAGTAAACTGCTTCCCGCACGCCTATGTGTAGCATAATAGCCTTTTTCCTAACTCTACCTCAGACCAAAATTTGCCACCCAACAACAGAATTATTTTTTAATTTTTTTCGTTTGCACTTCCTAAAAGTTTCTTTTTCTCCATGCTTGGATTGCTGCATGCTCAACATTTTGCTGACTTTGGCGTTGACGAAGCCCAGAAAAAACTGTTTAGTGACAGAGACGGATTCATGGAGCGCGGGGCCCAGACCATCTTAGTTTTGGGAGCCCCAAGCAGGTGTCACCTATTTGACTGTTTGTCTGAAATGCGTGAAGTATGCCCCTCTTATGTGTAGTGCCCCCTCAAAAATGTATCTTTCGTTGTGCCTACTTTGGTTATACATTTAGCTTAGATGTTCAACAGAAATTAAAGCCTTTCCTACGTTATTCTAAAGACCAAATGGCATTGTGATCTTATCTTGGAATTTATAGCTCTTTCCTGTAGTTCAAAAGTTATCTTCGTTAAATTTCCGTAATTTCTAGCGTTTTTTGTAGGTTTATTTTTCGGATGTATACATTTTCATGCGGGACCGTGTTGGCGCCCCGAAAAATATCGTCTAGCTGTCGATCTGATTACCTGTACGTAAATTCCTTTTTATAGTGATAGTATCCNCATATTTAATGAAATAAACAAGTACAATCCATTCAGTGGACACAGCTTATTTATGCCGTTTAAAGTTGTCATTTTCCAAGCAATACAAAGTATAGTGTTTCAATCCTCTATCCCAGGGCTTCTCAAACGTTTTTGTTCTGCGGCCCCATTTAAAAAAAGGTTTTTCTATGCGGCCCCTTGTTGGATAGCCTAGATGTTAATGATACGTGTAAACGTCTCATTAAAAATCTCAAGATGCATTTTTGTCAATGGCGAAATCATACAAATGCACAGAATCCTCGAAAGTAACCACACATTCATAAAAACTACCAGGCACTGGAAACAGTAAGGCGAAAAATAATTAACAAAAAACAATTCAGTTTATGGAAGTTATCAAGCACAACTAATGGGATGGATGCAGTTGATAATTTTTACACAGATCAATCATTCGTAGATTTATACAAGACAACGCAGGACAAAGGACATTCTTAACATTTTTCAAAAAGGATCGGTTTTTGGACTTGATGATTATCAATTTTGAGGATACCGCTTCACACAAATATCGTGTGCAGAATTCTAAGAGTTTATGAATTGCTAGATCATAAATGACTGAGCATTCATTTCTTGTTCTTATCCAAAAATGACATAAGCTAAACCAGTGGTTCTCAAAGTTTTTTTCACATTCCTCCCTTACAAACCCAAGCACTGTCAATTCCTCCCCAACAAAGATCACAAATGATAGTTGCAAAAATTTCACACTATCTACTCTGCAGAAACAATAGACGAATATGAACCAAATGGACTCTTTTATAAAATCAGTCATTGCAGTCAAAGCAGCTTGTACCAGCAAGTTACTGCGATTTCTACCTGACAGGCGCATGGTCCAGTTGATCATGGAGCTGGTTGGCAATCGCAGCTTCTCTCTTACCACCACTAACGGCAAACGGAGTTAGTTACGACGCCTCAAGAATGGCATCCTTCAGGGAACCCTTCTCTTCAACATCTACACCTCTGATTGCCAACCACTGTCTCCAGAAAGTAAACATACACCAACGACCTTGCATAACCATGCATGCTAATGGAGACTGGCAAACAGTGGAAGCGGTGCTAAGCAAAGACATGGCAACCGTGGGTGAATACCTCCAGAGCTGGAAAAAGCTCAGTACTAAAAAAGCAGTTTTGGCAGTCTTCCACCCCAACAAGGAAGCTAAAGGTGAGCTGAAAGTCAACCACAACAACGAAATCCTGCCCTTTTTCTCAAAGCCCACAATGGTACTTCGGAGTAACGTTGGACAGGACACTCGCGTATCGCCGACACTAGAGATAGACCGATATATCGGCCTGGCCGATATTTGCGTTTTACCGATATATCGGTATCGGCCAAACTGGCCGATTTTATCGGCCTCAGTAGGTGTTGACAAAACGCTGTTATATTCCTCACGCATGCAGACAACTTGCGCAAGAACGCACAAAGAATCGAGTCAAGACAGTTATCTTGCAGCAATGTTAGCAGGTGGGTTTTCATAAACAAGCAAACAAGATGAACGATGAAGCATGCGTCGCCCGTCGCAGCCGAAACAAAACCATCATCATCAACCAGATCATTTATAAATCATAGCAAAATATTTAATTTGCTGCAATTTGAAAAGTTTTAACTCATAAATCCTGATTTGTGAATTTTTTTTAAAAAGGTAAGGCGTAGCATACATTTTTGATAATGAATCAGAAAACAAGATTTAAAAATTTTGCACATTGGCCTATCGGTATCGGTGGCCGATATATCGGTATCGGCCCCAAAAAAATCATATCGGTCGATCTCTAGCCGCACTTCGAGTCACCACAAAAAGTTGACATCACGGGTTGCACTCTTGAGGCGTCTTGCTGGCTCTGGCTGGGGTGCTGCAGTAACAACGTTGCGAATAGCCACCTTAGCCCTAGTCCATTCAACAGCAGAGTACTGCGCTCCTTTCGGTGTAGCCGTGCTTACACCCGCCTTATTGACCCTGCCACATTTTGCGAACTATGACTGGATGCCTGCGTCCTACGCCAGCTGAGCTTCGGCGTAAAGGAGCCACACTGTCTCTAGCATGCGGTCCCAAGGCGCCTGGACATCTCGGTGGGAATTCACGGCATCTCATATCTAGACACCCATTTGTACCTGCTGCACAATCAGTTCATCTGACGACAATAGCAGAAGTGTGGCGCTCTGGGCGGATCACCGATGGAATGCGGAAAGTTTGGAGTGCACTACGAAATTCCGTTCTTTCATTCCCTACCCACTCCCTGAAATAGCCCTACCAAGAACAGCGTGGGTCCGCCTTAACCGCCTCCGCACCGGTGTCAGACGTTTCTGCTGCTATAGTGGATTTAACTTTTCGCATTACGACTTGCCGTTCCCTACTCGCTATTGCATTCCGTACGTGAGATCTGGTTTGTATCAACTTGTC
>JGI24158J21664_10006682_pt1 | contig 15237 bp, 6 predicted proteins | sample Ectturendosymbi3_FD_21664 | JGI IMG/M metagenome (IMG submission 21664) | reverse complement strand
ATAACATCTCTGCATGCAGAGATAGCTATCTCTGCCAGAGATAGCAGTTTTTGTGCTAAATCTGTCAGATATAATATTTTTACAAACGGCGCCCCATACAGCTGCATGACACAAATGTGCGTGACAACTGAGAATGAAAATTGCAAGAAAGGTGTCTGATCTCCCTCCAAACTTTCACGCAAGATTTGGATGCAACATAGACTTTAGACCAGCGAGCCTTCTCTAAAGCTTGGTTCAAAACAAGAAACAATGGAGTTGCGAATGTTTAGTGGTCGTGTCTGTTACTTAAAACAGAGGTACCTTGAAATGAAACGATAATCCTAAAGTTAATGTCGTACTTGGGAATAACTTCAATGTTAACATTCAACCTGATGCAAGGAACGAGCTTGATTAGTTCAAATAAAGGGGATACCAGCCGAGACTAACCAAGGAAAACAAAATGAAACCTTTTATGAGAAATACAGTTTGACCGATATGGCGGTTTCGAGGCCGATACCGATATTTCCAAAATTTTTAAATGTTGTTTTCTGCTTCCTTATGAAAGATGCAACCTATTCTATGCCTTGCCTTTTTTTCAGTAACTTCAAAAATGAGAATTTATGAGCCAAAATTTTTCAAAGAGCAGCGATTTCAATATTTTGGTATGATTTTTAATTAAACTGATTACCTTGTTAGCATAGTATACACTGTCTGCAAAGAAAAAACACCATTCCATGAATAAAAACAGAATGTTAAAAATAACAAACAATAAGAACACAATACTGAATGAAAGAGCTGCTTACAGTGCTTACAACAAAAAGCAAAAATTGTGCTTGAAAGTTGAAAAATGGCGAACAGTGAAAAGGAAGAAGTACAAAATAGAGCGTCCGTCAAGTTAAGGAGGTTAAAGCTAGTACAATACTGCGTTCAATTAACCATTGGCAAAAATGAAAATTTTACCAAAACAGCAGTAACTTTTTTGCAAGATAACTGTCTTGACTTGGTTCGATTTGCTTTCTTGCGCAAGTTGTCTGGATGCGTGAGGAATATAAGAGCGTTTTGTCAACACCCTCTGATGCTGATAAAATCTGCTGTTTTGGCCAATACCAATATATCGTTGAAACCCCCAAATATCGGTTCATCTCTAATAAGAAACACAAGTTATGAATGAACAGCCACAGTTTAATCTAAGAGTGATTGAAGCTGCATGAATTTAAGCACATTTGAACACGACCATAGTTCCGCAGGTTCCAGAGAATTCATTCACCGGCAGGTCTTGGTGAGACTTTGTCTCTACATTGTATGCGGTGCAACCAGTCTCATGTTTTCCTCCGCCAATCACCAGTATCTTGCCCATTTCTTTTGGATAAGACGCTATCAAAATAATTTGGTGACAGGCTAAGCAGTAATAACAAAAAAATACACCTGATTTTTTGATAAACGAGTTGATATTGTGCCTATTTCATATTAGACTATACATTCACCCAATCTAACATAATAGTTTACTGAGATTAACAGGATGCAATCTGATTTACTTCAGCAATTGTATTGGGAAATATTATCAGCACGATGAGTTCGAAAAACGCTAGAAAAACGATCATGAGTAATAAGTGAAACAAAAATAAAAGATAGGTAGCATATTTGTATTGCAAGCGCTACCTTACACCCTGAGTTAGTTTTGCATTGATTTGCCTGGCAGGTTTAATTACGTCATTGTTTCGTAGTTCACTAAAAAAATTGTTTCTGACCGATAAATGATTTATCACCTAAATAAAACAGAATGATTCTGATGATGCAAAATCATACTATGCTAACTTTATCTTACCTGATGTTTTATTGGTTAACTGCAGCGCTGATGTTGGACTCAAAAGGTGTTGCATACACTGCAAGGAGTTCGTCACTAATTTCTGATGTAACAAATGAAACATACATTTAGAATCTTAGATAGCTCATATTTTCCATTTTGTCTTAGAAAGAAACCTTGTGCACTTTACACCAATTTTCATGTTTTTTTGAAAGACTAACTTCAGCTTGTACTGTGGCAAAAAAATTGCAAAACCACATTGCCACAGGCGAAAATGCTTGCACACATCGAAATAGAAAAAAACGATGTCATAAATGACATGGCAAAAAAATTGCAATGTCATAAATGACATCGTTTAAACCAGGAACGTGTATTTGCGGTCTGCAGGCCACATGTGGCCCGCGGAAGCATTCAGGAAAAAATATTTTTTTGTCCGACTCCGACTGTCCAATTGGATCATTTTTTTACATCACGCTCCTAACTTGGTGATTCCTGTTGAATGGTACAATTTCTTTTGAAGCTTTTGTTGAAACAGAGATTTCTTGCTGTGCACCACGATTTCCATTGATTTTAACAGCCAATTTTCATTCTCTTTATGTTAAGGAGTCGGAGTCGGCAGTCGGAAATTTTGGAAAGGTCGGAGTTGGAGTCGGAAATTTTGGAAAGGTCGGAGTTGGAGTCGGTGCTTCCGACTCCGCAACCCTCCCTCAAATAGTAGCTAAACATGACTTCGTAACGTTGAAATTTAAACAAACCACTTTCCCGATAACAAGTTCTATTTTTACGTGAAAGCATCAATTTATTGGCGACATCTTTTCAACGCATACAGTTGAACGAGTTACCGACCTACGCACTGATGTCAGATGATGTAAATGTGAAATACAACATTCTTACTGAAAAACTTGCCTCGCTTGGTTCAGATTAAGCTCGAAAATAACTAGTCTCCACAAAGGCGACAAACAAGTGCATCTATCAAACAATTTTTTCTCTAAAATGAATAAATCAGAACACAAGCTGCGGCAATTAGGAACTTAAAAAAGCGGTTGCATCTTGGATGGGAGTAACATGTATTCTCTCTTACATCTCATAAGGCAAGATTTTTTCCTGACCTGAGCACACTTCCAGAAAAGCTGAGCTAGCAGGGATCGCTCTTCAGGTCAACGACAATTAAAAACTCTAGGTTTGCTGTCTGTAAGCTTTCCAGAAATCAACCGACTGGGTTCTGCTTTCTTCTTTTTGAATAATTGCAGAGTAAAGCAGAGCCCATTTGGTTGATTCCTCGAAAGCTTGCAGCAAATCTAGAGCTTTCAGTTATTGTTAGATTAAGCTAAAAAGAAAAGACAAGTTTTCACATAGCCCGGCCCTGTGTCTAATGAATCTTGATACAGCAATAGAAATGATAACGTGAAATGCTTGTATCTTTCACAACAATTTCAGGAATTTATTGTTTCACGCACTAAACTGCACCTCTGCAATCATTACTATCACAGCAACATAAGCAACCTGGATGTGATCTATTGAAAATTATGTAACGTTCAGTTGTTACAATACAGGCTTTAGCAAATAAACAATGAAATATTCAATTGCGATTTTGGTTGTAATTTTCGTCGAAGCACAAATATCATCGTCGCACGCAATTTCCTGCACTTTTACGTGGGTTTTAGGTAAAAACAGACGAAATACCAATGTTTGTCAATAAAGACAATTGTTTTGATCCACGAAGTTAACTCTCACCTCTCTAACAACTCTTTCATTCAGGAAATTCGGTGATAGTGAAGATATATCTATTTGTAGAAACAAACTTTCAAATACTTTCTCTCGTTGATCAGGATTATGATTCACCCACTGAACAATGGCCACAAATGTCGCATCTTCATGACTCTGAAAAAAATATAAATGATAGTGATGCGTAAAAAACAAATATTCTTTTTTTAACCAATCGCAATTATTTGCTACGAACGCCATGCAAACGTTACTGAAAACGTAATTGGTTGAATGATTTAATATGCTGCTCAGCAACTACCCTACATTCTGTGTATAAGCATCAACTTGAAAAACAAAAATATATGAAAAAACAAATTTCTATTCATTAAATATAACAGCAGTGGAAATATCATCTGAGACAGAAGATGTTTTCAAAAATGATTACCTTTTTCTTTTTGTTCGCGATGACTTCACATACACCTTCCACGTCCAGCTCCATCCAATGTGGAAGTTTCAAAACTTCTAGAAATTTCTGTTTCATCACATTCTGCACTGCTTTCAAAACATCTTGAAGATCATATTGTAGAGCATAGGAACGGAATTTTAAACAGTTGTTGACAGTAACACCATGCAACAAGTAATTCTTGCATTTCGCTTTCAAACCTGAAAACCAATCAATTGTTCGTTAACCCGTATAGCACAAGCACAAACCTAATGAACAGTCCTAACTTTTGTTTGACGATTACAAGCATTCCTGACTAACATTGAGTAACGATGGAGTCGTGCTTTCACGGACAAAAAGTGATGCATGAAACAATTTTTAAAAAGTATTGCAGTAAACAGAATTTTACTAATTTTATGAAATTTTGAGCGAACACAAAGTACAGAAACAAACAAATTTTTAGTCACAAATGCACACTGAAAAGCAATCCTTCTACTGGTCCTAATAATCTTAACGATGTTTGTGACACCATTACAAACATTGGTGACCAAAACACAACTTACTGTGCCCACACAGTTTTAGATGTCTTTACAGCAAGAATCTGTACTTAATAATCGGGCTGCCAACAGCAGCAATCGTTTATCTAAAAATGCGCGGTTTCAAAACTGAATGCCAAACCTGTTCACATTTACTTGCTACTTGAGCATAATCAGAATTCTCAAGCAAATCGAACACATTGTTGTCTGTAATTCTAGCACAGCCAGTGTAAATAAAATCCAAAATACTCTCGAGTGTATCCTGCTTCATATTTTTGATATCCACCACACCTTCATACTTTTCGCGCATCTTTTACAAGAAACAAAAAGCAATGAGACCAATTTCAAACGGTGTGCGTTACAGTGGAAAGAAGACGGGTAGTTCAATAAAACAAAAATTAGCCACTTTAGTGACAAACGTTTGCATGTTGCTTAGGTCCATAAAAAGACATCAGAGCAACGGTTCCCAAACTTTTTTGAGCACGACCCAAATCTGAGTTTGGTGAACACTTCGCGACCCAAGCCTCAAAGTGCGATTTTTTGGTAGTAAATTGCTAAGTTCGTCTTCAACGTCAGGTCAAGTATACCTGTGCTACAGACAGACACAGACTTTTTTGGTTCGCAACCCACACTTTGGGAACCACCGTATTAGAGGAAGACGAGGCAAAGCAGGATAAAGCGGAACATATCTTAAGTACTTCAATCTTTAGCTCCCTTTAGCCAGAAGCAAGTTAAGCCTAGATGCTGAACAAAACCGAAGGTTCAACCTCCAGCGGTGATTTTGCAAATTCAACTGATTATACGGCAGCTTTGTTAATTAAATCGCCTTACAGAAGAAAAAAAAAAGCTCTAGTGTGACTAAAAAAGTTTTGTTGTGCTCTTAAGGTCATGGTTTGGCAGCTTTCAGACAAACGTGTTCACAGCTGCATTGCACAGTCCAACGCAAGCAGAAGATTAGTGGCTGCAAGTGCGGGCAACGTTCCACAACTGATACAGACGATTATTACGTTACACGCACAGTACTATGCACGTTACAGATAGCACGCAATGCACGCCACCGCAATAACTTTTATTTGATTGCCGTTGCAAGGTTGCCAGGTGCAAGCAAATTTGGAAAATATTGCACAAAATCACTTTTCTAAAAAATTTGTCACCTTCATTTGGCAATATTTTTTATGCCAAAATTTAGCCATTTTTTATATACCAATTGCCAGTATTGAAAGAACAATCTATTTTGGATTATTTATCAGATGAATACCAAAGCTCAACATTAATCGTTGTGAATAACCATTCTAATGCTTTACAGTGGAACTTCAGTTCAATTGTCAAAATTAAAAGTATGGAAAAAAGAATTGCAAAAAACATTAAGTATCGAAAATCCAAAATTGCCAATAACACTGCCATTGTCAAAAAGTTTTTGCCACAAACTGGACAAACACTTGCCATATTCTTTGTCAAGCATCTGGAAACTCTAGACCGTCGGTTTGCTAAGCACAGCAGTATTTCAGAGTCAGGGACCAAGGGTTTGTTAGAACTTCTACAAGCATTTTTATATCCCGCAGTTCTAAAAATCTCCGTGCTCGGTGCTGTTTTTTTCGGTCATAGACCGAAAGTCTCTTCAAAGAAAAAACTTAAGTCAGTTTGGTCACAATGTCTGAAAATTTCAAACAATGTGTATACGGCGAGTTTCAATACTACTATGAGACAATGACCGAAATGTCTCAGCGAAAAAAACAGGTTCGGCGTCAAGCTACCAGATATCAGCGGTGCCAGGTAGCAGGCGTGCAGCAGCACTAGGCGGTAAACTTGCGGATATTTGTCTGATACGTACAATTGCATAAAAAGCTTGGTAAACCGGCTATACGATTAACCAGATTCTTCTGGATTGGAGAAAGTCGTTTGTTTGTCTTACGTTGTTATAGGCAAAGCATAGAAAGAGTGCACAATTCCGTTGAAATAGACAAATTTTTTAATAGTTTGGTTTTTGTCTCGTACATAGTCTTAATGCTTAAATGCAATAAAATAACTTTTTGCCTAAACTTTAGTCTCAAGTATAAGTGTTATTTTCTGAAAGCTTTACTTTGGGAGCAACTGGGCCAGTTTGCCATGGGCATGGGCAGGAAAACATTTCTAGATTGGTATTTGGATTCCTATGCTAAGATCATGCTGGTATGAACTTGCTTTTTGCCCGTTTTCGTTTGTTGTTACTTTCTACCGTGAGTAGCATTATCAATACTCCTTAAGTAACCCTTTAAGAACCACAAAAGTCACTGTAGTGGCTTTTGCGCGGGATTTTGGCGATAACTCGGCAACCGGTTCCGCTAGAGAGTCAAGGAAGACATCATAAGAACCAGATTTTTCTGTACTTTCTTATGAGCAAACAATGAGTGCCTTTACATTCGAACTTTTTTTGTGATAAACACAAAAATAAAATGTTTTATTTCGTCAAAGATTTAGCCAGTTTATTTAGTAGGTTTATCATACTTGTTCCCAGGCATACCAACAGAGGTTTTACATCCGTTTTTTTCACTAACGAGTCGTCTTCTCTTTTGGCCACATCTTCCTTTATGGGTAAGTCCAGTTCCCCAAAAAGGAAGACGTGGCACAACTAGATGCGTCTAAACAGCGGACACTTTCTAAGTCTTAAAGTTGAAAGTTAACTGGCCCAGCATTAATGCCTATTAGCATTCCAGCTAGCAAACTCTAATTACAGTAACATTCCTGTACCTTTTAACGCAAACAAGGAGCAAGCTGGCACTGGACCGCTGGAAGGGTTTCTGAGACAGCATCTTAGTTTCAAGTGAATCAGAAGCAACCAAAACAGCTTGGGATGCCAGTTCAAGCCGAGTCCAGGCTGGACGGTTTTTTGATGTCCTTAAACAAATCCAACTGGAGCACAAAATTCCACAAAAATAAATGTATAATGTACATGAAACTGTAAGTAGTTCTGAGATACAATAACTTCTTGGTAGGTGTATTTCATTGAATCAGAAAGCACTGGAGCGATGTGCTGCACTTTGATACTTTGCTGGGGAAAAATGATACCTTTTTTGAATTCCGGGTTTCATAATGATACAACTTTCTTCGAGCTAGAATAGTATGTACGGTGTAAAATATCAGGTAAAACGTCTGATTTTTTTCTTTCAACAATGTTACAAGAAAAAATCTATCAAATACCTCAGAAACAAACGTTTTTCGAAGGAAATCCGATGCAACTCCAACGACACATTTGTGTATATCATACGTTCTGCCTTCTGCACGCAACTTCCCATCACAAAATATCTTTTCAGATTGACGATCCCTGAAACAGGGACCACTGTTATAATGCTGAGAGTTTTTAAATAGCATTGAATTATATTAATATGTCTATGACAAGTGCTTTGAATAAGAATCATACTGAGTGTAAGAAATCAAAACAAAACAACACAATTATGATTCCACTGGCACTGTACTAATGACCCCATGTTTTTTCAATACCCATTTCTCATACAGCTTCAACATCAAGTCATGAGACTGCATCTAACTCTGCCATATACAAAAATCGATTGACAAGTTAAAAACACCTATGAAATTTTACATACTGCAATGGTTTCACATGGAAACCACCCCTTCAAGTGGCACAAGTTTAAAATCTTATCCAGATAGACATGACATGTAACGCCTTAATCTATGTGTAATCGACATGTCATTGCCAAAAACCTTGGCTCCACTTACAACTCAAAACCCGGTTCTAAACCTCAAGAACTTTAATTTCCAAAGGTCCAGCACTGTACAGACCATCTATACTGAGGACGACCCAGGAGTTGCCAAATTTAATCCTTCGTTTGTTTCAATTGTATGGGTTAATTCTGTGCTAAGCATAGCTAAACAACTCCTTGATGCAGTAAAACAAAGGATGGCCCCTGGCAACTCTTGTCTCATCCTCAGTGTACACAGGCCTCAATGCAGCAGTTTTCTACAAGTTAAAACCTTGGAAGTAACATGGTTAATGATTTTAGCAATAAGTACCACAATGCAGGGTCAGCTTTCTACAAACAGACTTGGAATATTTCACATATGACCAAAATAATGAAAATAGTATGACATCAGAACATTTCACCATATAACAGATGAGTCTCTAAAATAATTTCTAAGTGCAAAAATATTTTACAGAAGTTTACAACAAACGTCTTACTCAAAAGTCTTCAATAATCTTAGCCAATTAAAACAAAAGGTCAGCAAAAGTTGTTGGTAATGAGGATGAATGTATCTTTCCTGAAGAGGTTTGGGAAACTAATGTTCCATGCATTGAATTGCTCATGCATCTACCTAACATTCACTATATAACCAATCTGCACATTGTTTTGTTGGTTCTTTTTCAATATAAAAAAAATTTTAAGTTCTAAACAACACCAGCAATAAGCAAGATGTCAACCTGCAAACTATTAGCAATATTACATTTTTTTTAAACTTCCAAATGCTATAAGACTTCGATTGAAACAAAGTAACTTTTGATGCATCAATTTGGATAGCACTTGGTAAATTTGCAAGATTTTTGAAGCACTGAATTACCCTGTTTGCTTGTTTGCTTAAATTTAAATAAAATACTTTTAATGAGGATGGAAGTGTTTCATGCAAAAAAAGCAAACAAACAACATTTTGAAGTCTTCAAACAATGCCCAATTTTAAGATTTGATTAGTTTGAGCTAAATCTTTTCTCCTTATCAATCACTTCGGCCCTGCCGTCTGCAAACACAGACCACAGTTTTAACTTAATAACAGTTAGTACAGAACTTGTAATAAATCTGCTGAAGTCAGTGTTTATAATTTCAGAAATTGAAAGTAATAAAATGATATATCAAATTTTTTCATTAAATTTAAATGTTCAGTGACCTAAAAAACATAATTAAGGTTTGAAAAACGCATCATTTGAAGGTAAGCTAAAGTAAACCGTTTTTCATCAGGTATCATTTGGAAAAGATCCACATAGCATTTGATGGGATTTGATCCAACTTGGTGCATAGTGTCTAGAAATCAAAACTTCCAAATCTTGTGTTTGTCATTTTGATTGAGTTTGTGTTTAGTACAGTAGCAACCAAGTTTCACTCATAAAACGTAATAATCAGTAAGACTTTTAAATGGCATAAGTTCACTGAAATCAATTTAATTTTGATGTCGCCAACAGCTGTACAGATTTATCACATCAGCTTTGAACTAAATATGCTGCAGACAAATTGATTAGGTCTATTTCCACATGAAGAGGCCAGTGTAGTAGCATAAGTGCAAAATAAATTGTATATAAAATGCAGGCCACTTGCTTGTTTAAAAGCTTCATTATTTCAACAGCATGCTTTTTATCATACTGGAAAACATGGTCATTTACAGGCATAGTTGCACAATGGTCAAACGCTTACAGATATGTTTTCAAATACGTTCAACTCCACAAAATCAGGAAACTACCAGACTCTGTTGGACAATGTCACTCCTAAAAAATGTATTTACTTGATTGCCACATTTGTGGAAATTAGCTACTTGAATACAGATAGGTGCAAGTTTGAACCATCACAATAGGAAAAAAGCAGAACCTATTCAGCTGATTCATCAAACACTTACAGCAAACCTAGAGCTTTTAATTGCCTTAAAACCAGGTGTGGGGAACCTGCGGCATGCAGGCCAAATGCGGCCTGTGTGAACATTTGATAGGACCTGCATCAAAATTTTTGTTACATACCCAAGTTAGAGTACAACATTGTGTCAAAATGAAACTCCATGATGAGCAGGCACTTCAATCTGCGCAGATGTCCTCCACTTATGACGTCACTCACAAAAAACCCGCAACCCCAAAGCAAAAAATTTTTTTCGAGTGCAGACTAGAAGACTTGCTGCGTCTTTTGACGTTTCAACCAGGTCCGTAACCCGTACAGGAGCGGAGATATTCCCACGCAAAGCCACGTGCGTTTAGGTGTTTTTTTTCCTAAAATCCCCGAAACAACCCAGATGCCAAAGTGTTAATGTTTTATAAAATTCTTTTTCAACATAAGAATTTGTTGTACCTCATGAAATGCTTCTCTCAATATACAACACAAGAAGTTCTATAAGAAGTTTCTCTCAATATACAACATTGATGCAAATTTAACAAAAAAATGATTGAAAAATATTTGGGCAATTAAAATGTTTTCTTTTTTAGAAACTGTTCTATAAAAAAACATCACCAGCAACTCCTACTAAAAGCAATAGTTAGATTGATGAAGCTATAACAAAATTTTTATGAGGCTATAATAGAGAATAATCAAGGCACACAGTTGACCAAATTTTAACTGCATAAATAGATGAACAATAAAGCACTCTGAAAATGATTTGGCAGTATTGACTACAAGCAAGCAACACTTGGTAATTATTCTTAGCTTTGTGTTATAATTCTAGATATACTACACCTGCACTGGATAGCTGTTGTTCAGTTTAGCTCTTTTCTATGTACGTTGCTTACTTTTTATGAATGTAAGTTAATGCCAACTTAAATCTCCACCCTTTCTATGTGTGGTTACACAATGCATCAGTATTCAAGCTTTTGTTAAATAACAGTATAGGATTAGGCAAGGAGTAATTGAGCTAATGCATAAACTTGACATTCAAAATTTGCATCCATTCACATCTTACTTTTGCAGTTCCACATGAAAGATAATGCTGCCCTGGGTTTTTAGTTTAGGCAAATGCAACTAATGCGTGGCAAAAAAAGTTGCCGAAAACCTAGCATCATGAGCAGAAATGCTCAATTCCAATAGGCAGTACAGAACATACAATCTTATGACAGAATATGAAAAGTGTTTTCTTCACTATCAAAACCAATACAGCCAAAGGTGAGATCCGAACTGGCAACCCCTCAGGTCAGGTAGCAGGAATAGTCACTTCCAACTTGACCATGTTCACAGTAGTGGGAATGTCTCAAACTCAGTCTTATGATATGTAGCACAAAACCAGATATCCAGCCCGTCATGCCCCAGTTTACAGCCTTGAAGCACAACTTTTTTAAATGGCCTAATTTTGTAATATGACCAGGTGTGTTTTTTCATGGCCAGCGCACTTCAAAAATGACCGAATTTACCAATTTTTGGCCATTGTGGCCAATCTGGCAACCCTGGCAACAACGTTAAATCTCTTGGTAAAAATTTCACAGTAGGTTGCATTTCATGAAATGGCATATTTGCATAGTTGATGTTAGGTGCAAAGATTATGCTTAAGCAGGTTATCCCGACATCAAACTCGCTGCAATAAAGTGTGTTGCATTTGAAAAAGGAAGTGGCTATAGGTGCCTTAGTTGACCTTCATTTTTTAAAAATTGTTTGTTAAAATGCTGAGTTTGTCACACTAATGCCACCATGTACTGTATGTAGTCGAGAAGCACCTACGCCCTACATTTTTTGTCCGCTGTGTGAGTGGTTTTAAGTTTGACTCTCATCATTGCAGCTTTCACTTTGGCAGTAGTGGTTACACTTTTGATGGGACCGCTGTGTATTTACTTTTCTTAAAGTATCCAAAACTTTTGTGATTACGGTTTAGGTTTGGGTCATAACGTTTAGGTTTATCGTTCAGGGTTTAGATTTGAGAGGGTTTATGTTGAATGTTTAGGGCTTAGTTTTGTTTTCTTTACAAGCAACCATTCAGCCTCTCATCCAAATTTGGTTGATTAAACCAAAAACACAATACAAAAACAATATATAAAGGGCAAAAAATAGTTGATATAAAAAATGTATATAACAAAATTGCTTTACAGTATGAGTACATACACATTCAACATAACACTGATGATGGTGGGCAAGCAATGGGTGAAGAGTTGAGGTATGTGCAGATGAGCAGGTGAAACATGCACATAGGTAAAAGAAATGAGCAACAACAAGGGTTAGGAGGCAGAGAGCAATGCATTAAAACACAACATTACTTATAGTACAAAAACAAGCAGCAAGGGCAGAGAACATGGTTTATATAAGTAAATCATGAAGAAGTAACACATTTAACCACAGACCATAATGGAGTGGGTACCATCATGGATGAAAGTAAGTATGTCCCACCAGACACGTGGCGTCACCAAATGATGTTGAAGAGACAAGGGCATAAACAAATTGCAAGAAGTTTAACAGCAAACATTAATTCAATAAGTGTTGGCTACATGAAAAACACAATATGTTTAGTAAATGAGAAGAGTTTAATTCCCGTAGAAAAGGTACTGTAATAAATATCTCGCACATAATGTCATGACTTTTAAGATTTATCCAATATCCATCTATTGCACAAATATAACTGGTATCATGTCATTGACACCTTACTAAAGTTTGTATTCTGTATGCCTAGAAATTAAACTGAAGTCGATGTCTGTGAGATCCTGGAGGTGAACATCACTTCGTTTGCCTCGAAATCCTCGTATTGCAGCAGGGTGCTCCTCAGTCAATGGGGCGAATCTGAGCTTTGTTCTTATGTAAGTCATGACTCTCTGCTTAGGTTTAGTTTGTTACTAGCAAGCGCAGTGCAGTCTAGCACACACTCACCATGCGTTAGTGTCGCGTGACAAGTGGCAGACAAACAATTTTTCAAAAATTAAAAAGGTCTCCAGTGGACCTATAGCCAATGCCTTTGAAAAAATAAAATAAAATACTTGAAATCTCCTGTAGTAGAAATTCATACCGGGAAACTGCACAATCAGTAGATCACCGGTATATAGGATTTTTGGGGACTTGAAGTTTGTAACAGGTTTCGGGGTTTTGAGGGGCACTGAGTCCAAAAATCATATCCATTTTTGTCCATCTGGTCAGGATTAGCCGCTACAGGGCATACGTTTTGCAGTTTTTCGCAAAACATTGCAAAACCTCACCAAAAGTTTCAAAAGTTATCTCCCACCATTTTTAACTTGAAAACAGATTTTGTAATCACTAGTTGTGCTTTCAAATGCTGAAATGCTTTATCAGCTGTTGTTGAACTGCGTAGGCCCACAGGGAGTAAGCTAGTGGTAGCCTGTTAAAAGCGGTAACCACAATAAAATCCTATGTCAGAATAGTCTGTGCCTGGTGCCATAGTTGATGAGCATGACTGGATGATTTGCAGTAAATTAGAAGAATTTGTACATATTGGTTGGGCAACAAAGTGGATACACAAACTTTCCGTGTTTCTTGTGTCTGTGGGACAGCAGGGCTTGCCAGGAGCATTGGACTAGGGAAAGTTGGCCAAAGAGAGAAAGACTTGAGATTGGTAAAAGAAATATTATACACTTTCCTTTGATTAATCCAAATGAGGTGTTACTTCCTCCTTTCTATATCAAAGTATGAAAACAGTTTGCAGAAACTTTAGGTAAAAGTGACTGCTTTGCATATTTGTGTGAAAAGTTCCCTGCGCTGAGCACTGAAAAGTTGAGGGCTGGAATTTTCGGTGGTTCTCAGATATGACGTTTAAATGCAGGACAAATATTTTCCACTTACCATGACAACCCTGGTAAAAACGCTTGGCGGTCACTTATAGTCGAAAACATTTGCCGAACACTTCCTCGGATATTTAACAGTTTTTAACTATCACAACCTGTTAAAGCAGCTGTTAAATTCTTATGAAAAATTAGGATGCAATATGAGTGTGAAGGTTCATTTTCTTCATAGTCATTTAAACTATTTTCCTGAAAACTTAAAAGCAATGATTAAAGAGCAAGGAGAGTCCTTTCACCAAGATATAAAAACAATACAGTAGAAAAGATACCAGGCATGCTCGAATACCAACATGTGATGTTGGCAGACTATTGCTGGTGCTTAGAAAGACGTTGCTGGCAATAGCTACTGCTGAAAATCACAGAAAAGAATATTTCTGGATTAGCAACCGTGCAATCTTTTCTGTCATGAAAAAAGAATATGCTATCATGTTTGGGCTATTCTTTGCATTTTAACGCTGTTTTGTCGCCACAATCTTTGCATTGCAAGGCCATAATATCTGTATAGTTTCTCACCTGTGCCTTGTAAGTCACAGTTGCAAGTATTAGTATACAACAGTATACACTAACTGAAGTTTTGTGTTTGTTTAACCTCTGTATGTTTTCTATGCTGCACATTCAATTGCTCTGCATAAGCTAGTTTACAAATCACGGTTATTACAAGAAGTCACTAGTGCTTACCGTAAATAACATGTTAGCCAGTTAACAATTCACAAAATGTGCAACCCTCTTATGCAACAGTACTGTATGCTTAAAATGCTACAACTGCACAAATTTGAAATATTAAATAGCTTAAAAACTTGACCACATACCATAGGCAGAATCTGACAACGGTTTTGAAATGAGCGCCCCAAAACTATCCCGAAAACGTTCTCAAACCCCTATCCCCATGATATTTATTTAAAATTGTAGACCTATGCATTGTTGCCACTCTGTTGGTACAGAAAAGTACTACATTTCATGATAAAAAAAACACTAGATTGCAAAAGCAACTTACACACAGTGGAAGTGGCCAGAAAATGCATTGCAATGCCAACCACAGACATTGTGCAACTCATTGTCAACCAGAGACAAAGAAACAAACAGGAGATGCAGCAACGCTTGTGTTTGTTTGTACAGTTGACTGAAACTTTTAGCAGATGACCAAGTGACTTCGCAGCGGTTTAACTCAAAACAAATTTATAATATTGTCTTGCATAATTTAAAATTTAATTAGGTATAATTTGTCACGGGTCTCGGCAAGTTTAAAAGCCCGACCATTCCTACTATTCTCACCACGCGCCGCTCACTGCCTCTCAGCGCCTCCAGGCGCACAAAGAGAATGCTCTCACAG
>JGI24158J21664_10006680_pt1 | contig 15237 bp, 17 predicted proteins | sample Ectturendosymbi3_FD_21664 | JGI IMG/M metagenome (IMG submission 21664) | reverse complement strand
CCGTCGTAGAAAGAAAACTTGAAATATTAGCACATAAGCATTCTAGCTCCAGTCACTTCACGCGCATCCAGGTTGCCAGCTCTTGACACACATGTCACGCGCGATTAATATTTCGATCAACAGGCGCGTTTCGCGGAGGCGACGACACCGAGTAGCGCGACTTGCACCGAGTAGAGTAGCGCGACTTCGTATCAAACGCGACGCCGACGTCACAAAGGCTTAAATCAAAGATAGAACTTTTCCAGGTTCAGCTCGAGCGCCGCTACCGGTGACGTCAGGTCGAAGTTGGCGACGACTTCCGGGTGAAGCACGCCCAACTTTCCCACCGCTGTTTCGCAGTACATGACTTCAGCGCATCTGCGAGACGAAAAATAACGTCAGAGCGCTTGGCAATGAACGGTCACGCGATCGGAGAAAAACAACCGGTCACGTGATCAGCACAGCTGACGTGAGACACAGAACAAAGGCGCTTGCGGTAAACAACCTTCTCGCTCGAAGTTGCTCAATACAAAGGCATGTTCTGCATGTCACGGCTTTCGAGCACTTTCGAGTGTACAACTATTACCCCCCGAAAGGCAAAATGGCGTGACACTGGCGCCTCAAATGAACTCTTGCTTCGATATAAAAAGCGCGATACCAAGCTGAAGTGAAAGTTTTTTTTGCGCAAGTTTGCAGGTGGGCATTGTAGTTTCGCCTCGTCAAGTCTCACACCCTCAAACAACCATGACGCGACCTCCACAACTTAAAAAATTCGCAGATTAAGCCTCTACCAAGCGATAATTTGCATGTTTTTAGAACCAGGAAAAGCGGTAGAACTAAGACGCACCAAGAAGTATTGCTAGGAGGGGTATCGCCCTTGCACATCGAGAACGCCGTACAGGCGTCGCAAATATCTTCAAGTTCAGGTTCCGGGCGAAGAAACGAGGCATTCATTCAAAACACAAAACCGCGTGTGTAGACATAGTCCAAGCTGGGCAATCAGACGTTTCTGCATCAAGCTACACCGTTCCTACCTTCCGTGAAAATAAGAAGGATCGTCTGCAGTTCTGATGTAGTAGCCGGTAGCCTTGTTCTTCGGGTCGGTCGTACCGCACTTCACTTCCAATATTTGCATCACTCGATCAAGCAAACCGTGTATGACCTGCGAACGACAATTTTAACCTATGACCTGCAGACAACAAGTCTGACCTTCGCCAGCAAGTAACTTGAAATCGACAAAGAGGATCAGAGTCAAAGAATCGGTAACATAAGCAAAATCAGCAACCATCACTGACAAATGCTTCGCACGAGCAGTGACGTCTGCAAAACGGTCCGAACCATGCGAGCAAGTCGCAACGCAGTTTTCCGATTGCCAGTCGCTTCACTATCCGTGCGCATGTAGGGTGGGAGCTTAGTAACAACAGAACTATTGGGAGCGGCAAATAAACTAGGGCCTGGCGAAACGGACAAACCGTCAATTCATGCGTCCAAAGATTAAAACACGTTGGCCAAGCAGTGAATTGTATTCATCCGCCGCGGAAGCACACTGACTGACCTCGAAACCGGGAGTTTTGTTGTAATTGACAGCGGCGAGTCTCCTCTCGTTCCTCGCGCCGGTCTCTCGGCTCGCGTCCTTCACGACCACCTCCTGGATCTCGAACAGCTTGATCGGCAGCGGCATCTTGCGGTTGGACGTGACGGTCTTGAGCAGACCGGGAATCAGCGAAGTGCGCACGACCTGGAGGATGGGAAGGGAAGCGTGAGGCCGACACTACGCGCAGTCGAGAGGCGAGGCGGGAAATAGCATTTGGAAGATGACAACGCGACGCTATCCAGATTTTAACTGTCCTGCCGTCGCTGCTTGCAGTAAACAATCGAAAGCTGCTAATAGTAGGGGCTGTGTAATAAATTGAGACGTCATTACAGCAACAACGAGGTTACAACTTCGATATCGCTCGACTTAGTGGCTTAATTCCAAATCGATTTCCAATTACAGAGCGATCGAGATTAACATCCTGGTGGAAAGCGCATTCCGGTCACAGCCGGTTTGCGATTTGTGCACAATATTCTTAGGTAAACATAAAATCAATTCAGAAACGGATGAAACGACAGTGAATTGAGCAACCGCCTACAACCACCGCTCGAGAATGTTTTTCTCCAGTTCCAATACACGCTTCTGTATCTCGACTGAACACACCTTCATCAAAAAAACATTTGGAAGCAAAAGAAACGGATCTACCTCAAATTTCCACTGTTTTCGGTGCTAAACTCTGTTTTTTTAGCGTTTTCTGATGTCCACTGTCAAACGATTTGTCTCACATTTCGCTTTTCAAAGACCAAGTTGGTCTTTGGGAATGCCCTGCACATTTTTGAATATCGTGGCACATTTTCGAACGAACCTGAAATTCCAGAGTCTTCGGGTTGGCGATGCGAACGGCAGAGTTCGCGACCTCGTCGCTGTCTCGCCGCATCTTTCGGCCGATATCGTCGATCGCGCACAACGAGAAGGTGAGAGCCTCCGTGAACCCGGCAGCGGCGAGCTCAACCCGCAGCCGCTCCGATATCTTCATCGACAGCTGCTGCCCCCCGATCGTCATCGACCGGGGCAGGGTGAACTCGATGTTGTTGAAGCCGTACGCGATCGCGCAGTCTTCGATGATGTCACACGCGTGTATGACGTCGGAGCGCGTTGGTGGTATCGTGACGGTGAGTTCGCCCGTCTCCTTATTGGTAACTTCCGACCTGAGAACATTGCGCGGCGTGAGAAATTTCAGTCTCGTGATGAAAGACGGCGTTGATGTCGAAAAAATAATTTGGGATTATGGTGTCACACCTGCTACGATTATGGCGTCACACCTGCTACGACCTTTCGTTGCACGGTTCAATTAGCACTGAGGACATTGGCTTCGAAAGGGGGAAAGGGAGGCCTTGACCCTTCTGGTTTTTGAAATTCGATATTTTGCTATTAACGTTTTTTTAGTAGAAAAATATCTTTATGTTTCGGCGTTGGCAAAATGAACTTTCACCATTATCGCCCCCCTGGCAAAATCCACTATTAGCTCTCCCTCGAAAAAAATCTTTCCGACGCCCATGACTGAGGAGTGACAATAATTGTTTTTTTGTCCACAACACTCGACCCCATGTGTGAACTTTACTAGTCAAAGGCAAAAAGGGGGGAAGTAAAGACAGATCGTACAAGCAAAGCTTAAAAGTGACGTTAGTCATCTTGACCTTGAGTAGTTTCCGGCTTGTTGAATGGTGCAAGTAGCCAACAGTTGGCGGTGAAAAATAAAAACTCTAAATAAACAAGCTATTGCGATGTCTTGAAGCCGTAAACTATTTGTTCTAACAATTACCAAAGGTAAAACAAAATGTCACTGACTTTTATACAGTATCATGAATGTCATAATCAGGGTTTTTTAAGGAAAACGTTAGGTACCCCGCATGGACCTGTAGCGGCCCGAAAAACTTCCGATAATATTGATTGGAGTTTCGATAATATTGATTCCGAAAAACTCCCGAAAATGTTGATTGCCGTTCAGATATTTCTCTTGATAATTTTCTCTGATTCTAGGAACCCGATTTTCAATTCAAGGAACCCGAATCGGGTCCCTAAAATACCTTACAAAACCCTGGTCATAATATTATTCTTCCTGTTAGTTAACAGATGTTTTAGGGTAGCAAGAAAACTTTCACACATGGAAACCCATTTAAAACTAATATTTGCTCCAAATACGGCATCTGAAATGACACTTTTATTAAATCCACGCATAACTTGAAAACAAACTTACTGCAGGCACATTCTAGTCAACAACGTAGCTGCCTCATCAGCAGAAATGTTGATTCCAATTTTGCGATTCATTTCGTCCGAATGAACAATTTCCTTCCTGGATAAGACAAACAAAGTACCAAAAAAGATGTTTCTAAAACAATATCGTGCAAGCAACAAAAATTACAAATGGGAAATAAACTGAATGATTTAAGTTAAAACCTTGACATATGCGTAAAACAAGCAACCATGCAAAATTTTGATATCTAAAGATCATGCATCACATCTCCATTCACAAGCCTTAAGCTTGAAGACTGCGCGACCCAACCTACTCCGTGTGTTTCGTCAAATCCCTACAAAACGAGATAACGGTAAGATATGAGCGCTGAGACATAGGAATGGCGCAGACTTGGTGCGTCGTATAGAAACTTCAGTCTACAACTTTGCAAGTCGAGTGCGATGATGTCACAATGCACGCAGCAATGCAGAGAGAGATAGACTGATATATCGGTATCGGCCAAAACGGCCGATTATATCGACCTCAATAGGTATTGACAAAACACTGTTATATCAAGGCCTCCTAGAAAACACTGTCCATCTAGGAGGCCCTGGTTATATTCCTCACGCATCCGGACAACTTGCGCAAGAAAGCACAACGAAGCAAGTCAAGACAGTTACGCTACAGCAACGCTGGCAGGTGCGTTTTCATAAACAAGCGGACAAGATGAACCATGGAGCACGCATCGACCGTCGCAGGCGAAACAAAAGCATCATCATTAATCAAATTAATCAAAAATCATAGCAAAATATTGAAATTGCTGCAATTTGAAAAATTTTAGCTCATATACCCTGATTTTTGAAGTTTTTGAAAAAAAGGTAAGGCATAGAATAAATTATATTTTTGATAATGAAGAAAACAAGATTTAAAAATTTTGGAAATGTCAGTTATAGGTGTCGGCCCCAGAAAAGCCATATCTATCGATCTCTTCTCCAGAGTTATTCCAAATCCGGAAAAACGACGTTCGTTGAACGGTGGTGAAAAGGAAAAACATAAAAAAACTCTCGCAAAAAATATCAATATACACATTTATAACAAACTGTCTCAGCAACGAGATTTAGTAAGTTTTCACCTGTACTGTAACTCCGGTGTTACCATTTTCGTACCGTCGTAATATTCCACATCAACAGGTTCAACAGTGAAAGGCTTGGCGCAATAACACGAAAACATTGTAACGATCGTATCCAAAGTCGTCTTTGCTTTGGTGAGATCGGTGGCCGTTATTTCAATGAATATATTTTTAGTTGTCAGCTTAATTTTACTGTGATCACCGTTTATAATTGGAGGCATCGACAGCACTACGTTGTTCTGATCATAAATTATCGGGTACACTGGACTGTCCTTGATAATCGGAAGGAAAGCCTTCAGATGCGAATCTTTGGAGTACAACCCCATCAACTGAGAAGCCGTGTATTCCTTCTCTTGGTTCAAAGCCACAAACTTGATATCTTCCGGAGGTTTGGCATCGTAAATGAACGGACCCTGAATGGTGTCCAGATCATGTGTACCTATTGATACCAACGTGCGCCGGCGACCGATGTTGTGGTGGAGTTTATCCTGCGCGAAACAATCACAAATGCAGCCAGCTACAGAACAAGCAGCGCAATGGCAAAACGTTCGACAACACATCTATGTTTCTGCATAATTTAACAGATGCAGATTTTCTGTCAAAAAACTTATGAAGGTGTTTTCAGAGGATTTGTGCAAGGCAAGCCAAGCTATGCACATATCCAAGTTCAAAAAACGGTCATCATCTACTAAATTACAGCAACACAGTGTCTTCAAAACTAAAGCCAGAATGCACATAACACTTTTTACCACAACAATCGGGAAACAACGTGGTCAACCAGACCAAACTTCAGTAGCATAAAGTTCCTGTTGAAGCTTACTGCACGAAAGCAAGTTTACAACACGGCCAAAATGCACATTTCAAAATTTGCAAATTTTGTTTCCCTTTACCTGCAGATCAATGAAGCTGTCATAAATTTCCTTTGTCAAGGATATATTACGTAAAACAGCTGCAACACAAAATGGTCTAATCTGCATTGTTGGTTTCTTCACAAACAGTCTTTGCCTTTGTCCATCACCTGGCTGAACTACTTGGTGCTTGGGAGCTGGGCACTGCCTTAGGAACACTTTTAAGGCAAGCGTCAATCCCTCAATGCATAATAAGTCATACCTGAAAGTATTAAGTCCAATTTAAAGCAAAAACCACAAACTCATAGATCTTTAAAGAAAAACTTGTCAATATCAAATTAAATAACTATCAAGAAAAATTAAAACAGTGCCAATGTTAAAAATACTAGATTCCAGGTATATATCTGTGTGTTCTACACACACACTGACTTTTTTGAAGCCAAGTTGAAGAAAACAAAGCACCTGATCATTTAATTATTATTTCAGTGAGGACATTTGCACTATTAAAGTTTGTCAAGTTTCACTACTTTTGTCTGTTTTTTACATGTGCCAGCAGTAACTCACTTATATACTTCACACCGTTTTAGTACAACCACTAGCCACAAACGTAAGTTGTACCTGTTGGCAGGTATATCAATTTTATATACAATTGCCTCTGATGCATTTATTGCTTTCTCTTCCCCTTGTTCTTTTTCAATCTGTTCCTTTTCAGATGTTACTTCATCAAGTTCAATTCCATACTCAAAACAAAGCTCATCAAACTCTTCTTCAGAATATGTTTTGCCAAGTGCTTCACAAAGTTGGTCTCGATAAACACTAACTGTCGGCATGATATCACTACGCAATGCTAATTAACCATGCATATAATGTTAACTTATATCTGCAAGGAAATCATGCTTAAAGTTATCAGCAGAACCAATGAAATTAGTGAATGTAGCTACTTTCTGAGTTTTTATGCATGGCTTGTCTTCTGAAGTCATTTCAAACTAAATTATGACCAATAACAATACATATTTATCAACACATTTTTTATCAGAGTGTGGTGATTATGTTAAGCAACCTGCAAGCATCTGCTTTGTATATTTTAACTAATCATTGCTTACTGTGGTCGACTGTTTCAATGAACAGCAGGTGCCTAGTGTGATTAAATTTGAATCAAACTGCTCCAAAATCATGACAAAAATATTAACTAGACAGTAAATGTTTATCTCAAAATACATAGAAACAACAGAAGTCATAAACGCAAGAGGCAACTGATGAAAATGAAAAATAAAAAGAGGCATCATGAATTACTAGCTTAGCTAAGGCAACACTGAGAGGCTGTGCATGTCATACCTCACTTGACAAAAAAACAAAATGAAAGTAAATCAAGTCTTTTGTTAAAACTGCTCCAAAGCCTTAGTCAATAAGCAGCAATGGTTCTTGCTCTTTACTGCTCAAACACAATAACCTGAAAATTAGTCAAGCAAAAATTTGCAAGCATACGGATAATCACAAACAAGCAGTAACAAAATACGCTTTAGCTTTGTGGCCAGCTTGTGAGGAATTTGCCTGCTTGGCTCTGCTTTCATCCTTTTGCAATGATTCAAACTTGCACCTATCAGTCTTTCAATAGTTGTAAACCACAGTAGTGACGTATGCAAGTAAATACATTGTAATTTATTTTGCGGGAAACTCGTTTCGTGAATTTAACACATCAGTCCTGCAAGCAGTATCAAAACTTACTAGCAAAATGTCGACACTGAACAAGAGTTGATAAAGAAGGACACACAAGGTCACAAACAAACAAAACACATGAGTTTTTTATTTTACTCATGGAAAGCAACCGTATAGCTTAAATCTTCATATTTTCAATATTTTCATATATCAAGTTGAATTAGCTGAGCTTAATTAATTAGCACATAACACTGATTTCATACTACAGGAATGATACTAGCAACACAGAAAACCATTGGAAAACTTTTAGACATACCAAACCACTGCAGGCATGATAAGATACCAACACAATGTCAAGACAACAATCCTTGTGTCTATGTCACTGCATTTGACTGCATCACCTTTGTAGCGACTAATTACTTGAACACTTTTATATTCATTGCATGATTTAACAAGGCTCCACAACAAAGCCTCATTGACACAGCATGCACTTAAACTTGCCTTTACAACAATATATGCTGTAAAACCGGCTTAAATCAACTAGACTTAGAAGGTAAATAATGAAGTACTGTTATAGTCACTACATTTAATGCACTTTTCTTTACTTAACAAGTCTAAGCACCCTAACATTTTTTTGAAAGTAAGCATCTAAGGAGTCAACTAGCTGACTGCAGTTTTACCCTAGTTGCAATCTAAGTAGTAAATAAGGTTTTGATAACATGACAACCAACTAGAAAAATGCTATTTTGAATTATTTCGCTTTTGAATACTATGTTGCATTATGTTAACAGTGAGGAAACCAACAATGAGGTGGAGAAGAGCATTTCTGCACATGTGACATTTTCAACAACATTTTCCAGGATGTGGTGATTTTGCATTTACCTTGGCACTCAAGGCAAAATCTTGTCTTTCACACAGAATGCTGAAGTGGCATGTGTATGAATGCAATTTTATGTTTCCACAGTTCACATTGTAATTTTCTTTCTGGTCATGTGCGAAACCTTTAAATTCTAGTCAGGTCTGTTGGCTTAAGTCAGATTAACTTTCCACTATTACCAAACTATTATTTTCCTGTTGAACAGTCATTCATGAGTAGCAACAAAGGCAGAACAAAGTGAAGTATATGGGTGTGAACAGTAGACAGCATTGAAACATGACAATACACATCAATGAACACAATATTCAAAATATAAATATTCAACAAAGCTAAAAACATCAAATGCATTACATAAATAGGAACTACAATGCAATTCAGCCATATACACAAGAAAGAAGTATGGAGGGCAAGCAATGTATAAAGAATCAAGAAGAAACACACCGATGAAGAAGTTAGTGATGCTCAGAGGTGAGAGAAGTAACAATGCAGGTTATGAAGAAGACATCCACGTAGCATCCATGATATTACAATGGAGGTGTATGAAAAAGGCAAAACACAAATTTTTACAAGACAGAACGTGAAGCAGCACAGTTAATCTTAGACCATGATGTAATACTATAGTTGCACATATTTTCCACTTAGGGATACAGTAAAACCAGACAAAAATGGAAAAACAGAGGAAAGGGTGTTAATCATATCAGCCACTCAAAAGATTTCAGATTGATACACGTTACACAGAGTTAAAACTAAAAATAATGTTGAAGGCTATACAAAAAAACAAGATTCTAGACGATTAAGTGAGTGAAGTAAATAGGTTTGAAAATAAAAGCAAATCATTAATATTGCCATAACAGTAGAAAAAAACATGGACGTGATGGCCTTTCAGCATGACAAATATATAAGTTCTAAAATATATCTCATGTGTGCACTTGCCACAGAATTCAGTAGGGGTGAGCAAGAATTGCATTTATATGAGAACCAATGCAAAACCAAACAATTTTAAACAACATAGCCCAGTAGTAAGCATAAGGTATTAGTTTAGCTCAAAGCAGTAAATATCTGGGCAATAAAAAATCCGCCATGGGCCATACAAAATAGTCATACAGGTTCATGTAACCCATAGTTCCCAACTACCCCAAAACTGACCAACATTTTGCATCAGAACCCTTGTCCACGGTTGCCAACCTGTCTTCACCAAAAAAGTAAGACCTTTTCCCACAAAAGCCAGATAGCAGTCTTAAAACATAAAGATAAACATATAAAACATGCATAAACAAACACAAAATAACTATTGAAACTCATCAGAACATGAGATTTAATAGACTAATAGTACAATTTCAATAGACAAATAAGACTAATGCAATACCAATATTTAGAAATGATATCAAAATGATAATACACAATAGAAAACAGTACCCATCAGTTACCCATGGCAGGAAAACATACACAACATTAAAAAAACACAGGAAAATATAGAAAACAAGACATTGTAACACAAAACATCAGATGCAAACAAAAAAATGGGAAAACAAGCAATATACTATAAAGTCAAAAATAGCAAATAAAGGTGGGCCATGGCAAACATGAACAAAATAATCCCATGACATTTCAATTAAACAACATATAATACAGAAACATATATAAGTGTTACAGTAAATCATATACATAACATTTATATTCCAATCTTTAACAGCATTTTTCACCATGATTACACTGTCATCTATTTGTTTCTAATTAAATACGTCAAACATTTTTAGAGCAACAATAAAATCTTTGCATTATTCTTTGCACCCTGCATGGTCATAGTATAGACTCTTATCAGAAGAGATCTGTAATGAATATGCAGCTTAAGGCAATGTTTTCTATTGCACAAGGAAAACGTTGTTTGAAATGATAATTGCTTTAAGAACTTTTAATGTCCTTTCAAATAACAAGCAGCATAGTGATAAGTGTGTTACATTTCACATTTACTACATAATGACTTAGGAACTCTTGAAAAATAGAAATACCTAAATCACACCTCAGGAACCATAGTGATTATTCATATTGTCTGCAGATTATGAGATAGGTTTTCTGTTGAATTTCTCTAGAGATGGATGAAAGTAACATGATACTGATTTGTGTAAAATACAGGGACTTTTTATGAAATTTTGGGAAGTTTCAGCTCAGTTTTGGGGAATTTCTACAGTAGTAAATATTTGTGGGAACCCTGATCAGATCTGATGTTTTGAGACAAATGTCTGATGTTTTGGCAACAAATCTGATGTTGACTTAACTGCTGTTTTTTCCCAATTTTTTTATACTCTTAGGATGAAAATGAGTTAGAATCATGATTTTTATGCTTCTTTCATCAATTTCTCAACCTCAGCTCATGCATGTTTGGCGTTCGTTCCAAACTGAAGAAGCTATCTTTTTATGGCATTGTTGGGAATAGAATAACATGTACGTTATGTATAAATAACCGACTTGGAAGATGCTTCTTTCTGTTTTCGGATTCAATGTGGGTTATCGTACTTGAGTAGAAGGAATAAGGGTTTGATCTAGCTTTATGTTATTATTAAACTGCAATGTAAAAACCTGATGCTATCTGATGTTGAAAAAGGCAAGAATCTAATGTTAACAAGACTGATCCCAGTGGCAACAATGGATGTAATACTTACGATAAGTGTGAGAAGGTTTGCTAATTTAGCCCTTTTGATACCAGATTTTGAAATTCTGACTTTTTTTAACATACTTGGCTTTTTTCTTCAGTCGGAAAGACTTGGCTCTAGCAAAACATTCATTGTGTCTGAGCTGCATATTCATCACAAACTTCATCTGGTGAGAGCTTACAGTATGACCATCTGCAGGGTGGAAAGAGTATTACAATGATTTTACTGTTGCCCAGGCCCGTAGCCAGGTTTTAAGATTTAGGAGGGCAAAATGCATTTTTAGTGAGGCAAGATTTTTTTGTTATATATTTGAAACAAACTTTTCTGGGCGCAACAAAATTTGGGAAAGCACAAAAAAATTAGGGGGCAATGGCCCCCATGCCTGCAGTTGACCTAAAAATGTTCGATGTATTTAATAAGAAATAAATGTATGGTAGTACGGTATAATTACGGGGAAAGAAAATGCTTCTAAAGATTGGAATTTGATACAATCAGTTTTTCTGATGAGTTTGAATGTCTATTTTATGCTTGGTTATGCATATTTTATGTACGCTACATGTCTTAAGGCTGATATCACTATCAGGCTTTTTTGTCATTTTCATGACAAAGTCTGGCTTTTTTTACGTGATACAGGTTGGTAACCCTGGGTGTGAGAGACAAGGGCGGGTTGCCAATTTAATTAGGCTTTTTTGAAGCCAGATTTAAAAATTCTGGCTATTTTTAACGCACTTGGCTTTTACTGAAAATTGAACAACACCAGACAAATTCTATTTTTTTCAGTCGGAAAGGCTTGACTCTGGCAAAAGAATACCAATACATACCATTAGTAGATTAGCTCAGAGGCTAACTGCTACAGTACATGTGACACCACAGTGAGTATTAACATGACTTTCGCACAAATGACGTAGCATTAAGCTTTACTTTTTACTGAAACATGATTGGGGTCTACTTTTGAGGTTCTCTCTTATGATGATAATTTCAGATATGCTTGCCTTACGCTTCTTTAAAAAGGAATATACAGTATTATATTGAATATAGGTTTGATCCATGTGATTGTGCACTAGACTACAGTACTTCTTTTTCCTGTAACTTTTTTTAAACAAAGTGAGGTTAGTCAGGATGGCTGAAGAGGGGAGCAAAACAACATTGCACAGGGGGTTTACAGAAAGCAAGCATAAAAAAACATACTAAAGACAATATATTGAATATAAAAAGCTCACACAAAACACAGACATTCGGAAGGAGATGGCTATTCATTGAAGAGAGGCAAGTGACGGGCAGGAACACTGGTTAAAGCACTGAGGGTGGCTAAAATGAGATCAAACTTGCACACAGACCAATATGCTAGCATTGTTCCCTCTGACCACGGCCAGAGACAGGCGCAGGTGGAGCCACTGTCCCTGCTCCCTCCCCACTCAAGACTCAACAGTAATAAATCACAGCCTGATTTTCACATCAATCAGCAGAAAACGCATGACCACAACTTCTCCCAGGTTCATCCCAAAAAATGCAATTGCCCAAAAAATCCCTAGATTCCTTAATTCACAAAATTTTTCCCAAAAGATGCATGTTGAAATTCCCAACCTATGGAAGCGGGAAGGCTGGATCTCATCAAAAAAAACATCAGAATTTGCAACACTGATTACATCAGACATTGTCACGCATCAGTAATAGTGTCACGGAAAGCTGGAGCTGCCATAGAGGAAAGGAATAACGGTTTTATGTTATTCATATCCAAATCCGATCCAATAATTCCATTTCAAAATCCAATCTGAATCCAAAAACTGACAGTTTTAAGACCCAAATTCAGTTAAAATAAGTGGTGGGATTCGGCCGGCTCGCACCGGTTCGATAGAACCGTCTCATGGAATATTATGAGATCAGCGAACCTGCTAGCATTACTGGTTACTGTCAATGGGTTTTTGCATCGTATCTGATATGATACCGCGATTTTTGAGATCCAAGTAGCTCACGTGTGTTTTTTTCAAAATGTGCAATGGTGAAGTTCGCACGTAACAGTGAAACATTGTGTTAATTTTTATAATCGTGGTAATTTTCCTTTTGTGATTGGCAACACTGTGTAGTTATTCTGGAAATTGAATTGTTGCGTCATAGGTATAAGTTATGAGACGACTGCTGTTTTTTAGTGTGGCTGTTAGCAGTGATGAGATTCAGCAGGTTCGCACCCATTCGCTGGAACCTGTTCTTGTAATTACTTTAATCTCGAGAACGGGTTATTAGATAGTTTGCTTTTAAAGAATGTGATAGTGAAAGAAGATGTTGTTTGCAAGTCATGGAGTGAGAGAACCTGTTCCTGAAAAAATTTAATTTTACCATTGGCTGTTTGGACAATTGTGCTATTGGATTGCTTTTTACTTTTTTTTATTCTTTATAGATAACAGCCCTAAAATGAAGAGACAAGGAAATATACTAAATTTCTTGCGTAAAATCCCAAGAACTGAAATCTCGGTGGAAGAAGCAACTAAGATTGCAACAGATGATATACATCCACCTGTTGAGAATAATACTGATGCAACGTCTGCCTCTGATATGTCTACTGTAAATACTGTATCACCGGGAGATCAGACAGATGCTGCATCATCTCTGCCAGACTGCTGGAATACGATGCAATACGAGAATTAAAAAAAGTATGATGGATTGATTGCTCGTAACAAGAAACTTGGTTGTGATCACTGTGCCAAACGTGACTCTGTGAACATAAAAGGAATTCGAGTTTCACCTGACTGGGGAAAAACTGCAACCATTATGCAAGCGTCTCTCAGGAAAAAAATGAAGGAGCATTTTTCATCAAAGGCACATAGGCTATCTGTAAAACCAGAAGAGAATCATGCATGTGATGCAGTTACGAAAAGCGTTGATAAAATGAATGAGATATATTGCCTTTGCTTGCAGAGTTTTCAATACAGTCTACAGTTTGGCAAAAAGGTGCAGGGCATTTTCTGATATTGAAGATGAGATTGAACTTCAAATAAGAAATGGAGTTGATATGGTTGTTGGACTTGATTCTCTCAAAACTGCTGTAAAAATAGCTGATCACATTGCAAAGGATATCAAGAATGAAATATTTACCCAAACCTAAAAATTTGTGTCATCGTGGATGAAGCTTCAACCAAATCTAATAAGCCAGTTCTCATAATGTTATTGAAGATTGTGATGTCCAATAATTTTCTTTGATTTGGTCGAATTGGAAGGACAAGGAACAGAACAAGTATACGCATCTCTGTTAAAGAGTTTGCATGATGGAGGGTTTGATAATGAATATTTGAGAAAGAATTTGATTGCTTTCTATTCTGATGGAGCAAGTGTAATGCTTGGTCGCAATTCCGGGGTAGGCACTAGACTTAAAAATGATTATCCTGACATAATCCTTTGGCATTGCTTAAATCATCGCTTGCAACTTATCTTGGACGATTCTGTCAATGACACAAAACAGGTGAAACATTTCAAAACATTCATGGATAAAATCTACACAATTTTTCACCAATCAAACAAAAACCAAATACAACTCTTCAAAATTTCAGGAATGCTTGGGCAACAAATTTTGAAGATAGGTAGAATTTTAGGACCAAGGTAGGCTGCTTGCAGTCTAACATCTGCGCTTGCTGTGTGGCGTGCATATCCAGCATTGTACAAATATTTTTCTCGTGAAGCAAATCATTCAGGTATGGCTGCACGTCTTCGCAACAAGTATTTCTTGGAGAATTTGGCACTAATGATAGATATACTTCAAGAAATTTTCTTACTATCTAATGCTCTTCAAGCCAGAAATTTAACAATGACAAAAGCTGAGGAGCTAATAAAAAGGACCATTAAAGTATTTGAAATGCTTAAAGAAAGCAAGGGAACCTATGAAAAAATTCGATGTTATATCTGTTTCAGATTCTTTTAAGGATATTCATTTTGTTGAAAAAAACAAAGTCGTTAGCCATCCTCGTCAAAAGCTACTTGAAACAGTAACAGAAAATATGAAGGAAGCTGATGAACTGTGACAATTTAATATCAAAGAAGAATGAACAAGATGACATATTTCATGGTCTGATTAATTTTCTCGATCCCAATTCCTGGAATATTGAGGAAGTAGTTGTGCTTTGGTTAGCTGCAGAAGAAAAAACTGAGGGAGTTTAGTAATGTTTTTCATCATGAAATCAGTATCAATGAATTTCGGGACTATGTGGAAAGTGTCTTGCAAAATTCTAGCAACCTTACAGAGGCTGAGGTTCCTTCAAGTGTACAGAAAGCTAAAAATATTATCAGTGCTATTGCTGTTAGTTCTGCAGAGGCAGAAAGAGGGTTTTCAAAAATGAATATC
>JGI24158J21664_10006679_pt1 | contig 15237 bp, 6 predicted proteins | sample Ectturendosymbi3_FD_21664 | JGI IMG/M metagenome (IMG submission 21664) | reverse complement strand
TGGGTAATAAGAATCAGAGCGAAAAGATTCAGAAGAGCAGAATACCATGAATTGACTCGCAAAAGTTGTGGGTTTTCTAATTGCTGCGTAAGGTCTTTCGTGTTTCAGAGTGCGTTTCACGTCTATCCGAAGTTGTTATAAGACAGGAAATCATAACTATCAAATAAGAGATGACAATCAAAAACAAGAGAACAAATCACGGAGTAAAGCAGAAAAACTTAAGCAAATAGCCAGACAAAAAATTTAAAAAGCTTACGGAAGCAAACGATCGTATGAAAAAAAAGGTAAACAAAGCATGTTTTGTGGTTTCTGGATTTTATATCGCGATGATAAAACTCATCACTAAAATCAAATTCGAAACAAATCTTAAACAGTTTGGAATGCCCGAATCACTTCGGAACAGCCTTAAACAACAGCTTTTCATTTATACTGTATCGCCGATCGGTTTACAGTCGGATCTCATAACCCTCTTGCCACCAGTCACTCAATGATGGCCCGCAAAGATGTATCACCCACCCATTGTCCAATCCATCTAGGGCAGTGTTTCCCAAATTGTGTGCCGCTCAAGAAGCTGAAGTGTGCCGCGAAAGTTTTATGTTTTGATAAAACCTTACACTTTTCATCTCAACTTAGGCTATTTGTTTCAAAGTATGTGTGCCGCAGCCAAATTCAGAATGTATTAGTGTGCCGTAACATAAAAAAGTTTGAAAAGCGCTGATCTAGGAGCTTCGCTAGTGAGGTGTTCGTGGTACAGGTACCCCCATTTGCAGTTTGGTGTTCCCCTACTGAAAATAGCTAATGACCTTTTCGTGAGTCTTTTCGCTGATTGTGACCCTAATTTTTTCTTGGTTTCTCCAAAACCTGGCGACCCGCACGAATCCATTTCAGGCAAACCTTATTCTTGTCGCCAAATTCTTTGTTCCATCGATTACTCCGATCATTCGATTGTCTTCTCGTGCGACACGCAACAAAGCGGCATCGCAGCGCTCATGCATTTATACAACGGTATTTTGGACACTCCGACCGACATGCCGTACGTGGCATTGAGGAAGTTCACCAAAACGTTGACGCCGCCACCGCTGCACTCACGCGCCGTCACTTTAATTAAACTCACGAGTGGCTGACGAGCGCTTTGACAAAAAGCGGTCAGACAACAACGGCCGGTCATAGTCCATCGCGCTCGCAAGCACGACAGGCATTTCTCAAAGGGGATAGGAAAGTCACTGAAAATGCAACGCGTTGACCTTCGCCAACCATCCGACAGCAAAAAAAAACAACAAGAAAGTGACCTTGTGATTCGTGCGGCACTCCTGTATTTGAAAGCCACCCCAACTGGTGCTTATAATCAACTTTGCTTAAGAGACGGGCAAGGAAAAATAATTTCGTAGCGAAGTGCTTTCAAATAAGGTTGAAGTTTATAGGAAAATATTGCAATAAAAAACCACAACGGGAATTTGCAAGTTTAGGCTGCAAACTTTAGGCGCGTTTAACGATCTAAATCGCGACTTGGTATAATTCCTTGCCAGCGATCATTCCACGGTTTATTTACGGCGGCGATGAGATGCGACGCTCAAGACTGACATCAGAACCGTCGCTAGAAAGTTTTCAATAGCTGGGCTTGGCGTTTGTACGGGGCGGCTTGACATTCTAAAAACTGTCAAAAACTCCTCTGATTTAATAGTGCTTCATGTTTCAATTTGGGGGGCTTGGAGGTTTGTTTGGGGGGGTTATGCCTAACAAAGTCCCCCGTGGCGACGGGACTGACTGACATATTTAACAGTTAATACCAAGACACTGAAGCGCAATTTGTCGCTGCCGTCCAGCACCACATCATTCTCAGCGTGCGCTAAAGCGAGCGCCAGTGAGTGTTGTCTCACGAAGAGACACGCCAGCACGGTTCTGGTTAACAAACTTGAAAGAGCACTTTTTGCAACAAAAGCCGGTCAGCTACAGCAACTTACTGTAATGCCGATAAACGACAGAGCTCTCGGGTTCGATCCGAATCGCGTCAGAGTAGAAACGTTCAGCCTCGCCGACCCGACCAACATCGCTGAGCAGTCGGGCGTACGTCAGGTGCGCTGGCACGTGATCAGGTTTCGCCGCAAGTGACGATTGGAACCAGCGCTCGGCCTCGACAACTGAGCCCACTTGGTGCAACGACTGACCTGGAAATGTAAAAAAGTGACGTGTTGCAAGGTCCTGAAAGCAGAGCGCTTCCTTGTTTTTGATGGGAATAGATTGTTCTTGGTGGTTTCTTTTTATTCATGCCGTAGAATTTATTCATACCTAAGACTGATAGGTTCACTGTGACGTATCAACCAGCATTACGCAAGCATTATGTAACAGCTTACGTATCAATCAGCATTATGCATTATGTATGTAAGAGTAAGAACGACCTTCACGCTTCATTTTGCAACAAAACCTATAGAGACAACCAGAACAAATTTGATTTCGATCACCATGAGACGAACTAACCTGTAAAACAAGAGCAGCACGTACCTAGCATGTTGTAAAGACTGTGTGGCTTGTGGCCAAATGGTCGACGCGCCACAGCCTCCCGGAAGGACGCGATGGCTTCGGCGTGATGACTTTCATCCGCCAATAAACACCCAAGATTGTACAACGCGGAAACCTGAGCGCGGGCATGCGCTCGTGGGTCGCGCACGCCATTGTCGTCGATTAGAGATGTTTTTCTGTACACCTAAAAAGTGAACAAGTTAAAAATAAATAATTAATTGTCCTGCCAAGAAGAAAATGCACACAGAACACATTAGCAATTGCATCGGCTTTTGACCCAAGTCATTCTGATTGGTTTGGCTTCAAGTACCAAACGCAAATACAACGCTCACTTCATACTGCATAAGTTTGTGGATAGATACGTTTGCAATCGATAGGCTTTCTTGGCAGAAGACAAGATTTGGGCTGAGAAACCAATATTGTCTGCAAGGTTTGACTGAAAGTAACACTGACAACACTGCTGTTTATCTTTTAACTTTTTCTGAAACTGGAGGTTTATCAAATGCTGGAAGCAATTGTTATCATTGAGACGTTGACATACTGAACTACACGTAAACACATTTCACTGCAGTAAAATTCTTAGAATCCACACTCAAAACACCCATGGTACACGCGTAGCTTGTTACGAGAGTAGATACGTGGAATAAAGAAATCAGTGGCAGATATTCAAACCTATATCACTTTTTATCGAGCTTTTAGTCGTAACGCGTCAGGAAAATATATCGCAAAACTGAGATGAAGCACTGTTTCAAAAATTGCTTTGCACTAGTTTTCGACCTGACCCAGAGAAAAGGCATATTTTCCTCAAAAAAAAATTAAAAACCGTTTATTGTGTTTGACACCAGGGTTAATCTCATAGCTTCACGCAAACGGGAGAAAAAGCGAATCACGCAAATTTTATTGGCGACATTAAAGCATTTCACATGGTCCGAAGTATGATGCAAGCGGTCGAAAGAATCTTAGATAACAGCAGTTCAGCTTCATTTATGCTCGTTTACCTTTTCAGGAGTGTCACGAGTGGTCTGCGCAGGGGGTGTACCGAGGTTAAATGGCGCCCGGGGCAAGAAGCAAGTTTACCGCCCCCATGTTCGAGCCTAAGGTCTTTCGGGAGGAAATGTACTGTATTGAAGAAAGTACCTGCGATGTTGTTGTAACTTTTCGGCGCTCCCCAATGATTTGGCGCCCGGGGCATTTCCCCTCCTCGCACTCCATGGTCTGCGGCGCTCATCTCCGCTTGTTTGCATCATAGGCCACGCGACTGCTTCCGCAGTGAATGCTGCACTGGTAGCGTGTCAATGGCAGTATTGCGTGTGAACTGTTTCCTTGCACCCACCGTTTAACGCCGAGCACGAGGCTGTATAGGCGGCCAAGTGCTGTTTTTCCTGTCTTCGGTATGACCCGGACGGGCATCGAACCAACCCTACCAGTTTTGGTGCTGCGTGCTCAACCAACTGTACCACTTAGACCAGCGGTTCTTAACCGGGGGGCACACCTGCCCAGGGGGGGCGTCAATAAATTCCCAGGGGGACATCAGCTCTTACACGATCTACCACATGATAATTTTGGAACGGAAGATGTTCGGCGAATTTACTCATTTAAAGTCAGGGGGACTTGAAATAAAGAAAAATTACTTAGAGGAAACGTAGTAGAGCAAAGGTTAAAAACCACTGACTTAGACGGTTAGGTGAAAGCAATGAAACGAAATTAATTCATCACAAAACGAGCGGTTGGGCAAACAAAGTGCTGCACAATATGTCCCAAAAACAATTGTACGCGTGGACTACCCGTGCTCATTACGCATCTATGCCAACAACAGCGGCGTACTGAGGGGGTCAAAGGGGGCGAGATGGCGCGGGCGTTAAAGTCAAAGGTCTTGACATCCCTTGCAAGAGTATTGGAATTGACCGTGGAAATTTTGAAAATACTGGAGAAGTTACACCAAACACACGTTGATGGATTTCACAACGATAGCCAGGCACATCTCCGCACCTGATCTGAATTACTCCTATACCACCGTTTGAAACAGCCGTCATCATCGTCAACCTTGATGCTGCGTTTCTTCTCGCTCGAAAACAAAACGAGCGGCAATAAACCAACTTGTGCGAAGTCCAAACGAAGACTTGTTTCAAAGATGGCCACACGTTAATTTCTCGTTGGGTGTCGCACCAGCGACGAGAGTGTACAAAAACTTTTGCACTCATGCTGAATTCGTTTCGCAAGTGTTCAATGATGTTTAATATAAAGCTTCAAGGCTGTATCGCAAAAGACTGCGTTTTTTTCTGTCCGTGTCATATAGTTCAAGTTTTTATTACATCAGTTTTATGTGATGGGCGGGGCGCCGTTAAAATTGTTTTAAATTGCAAGTTGCTACACTGTTTCGTTGCGGCTACACTTTTTCGCAGAAACCCTGATCACCACGCATTTGGGTTCTACGATGTATTTTGTCAAATCTTCAGTAGCTTTGTAATGAAGTGCAGTTTTCGTTTTTCGTTATTTTCGTTTTTAAAACATTTTAAATAAAACTCTGATAAAAAGAGATTCAACGAATGGCTTAAGTGACACATGCATTTCTTGCAGCCACGGCGATGCTCATTGGGAAAAGCGTGCGTGTTTTTATCATGCACCAAGTCAATTTTCAGCTTTGTAAACAGAAACGGGTGTAGCAGTGGTTCTTAGCCGAGGGGCATCCTCCCCAGGGGGGCGTCAATAAATTTCCAGGAGGGCGCGAGCCCTTACGCGCCCTACAACATGGAAAGTTTGATCAATAAATTTACTAATAATTATATTTGTATTTACAACTTATGGGCCTTGAAACAAAGAACAATTACTTAAGGGAGGCGTGGTAGAGAAAAGGTTCAGAACCACTGGGCTATAGTTCAGTTAAGGGTCTCCAAGCTTTTTTGTCAGAAGGCACACAAGCAATTACACAATAGTCCGAGAGCCGGACATCTTACGTAATATGGCTGTTTCGGGATATGTTACATTTTAGCAAAGCAACAATTTTTTCGTAAGTATATTATTATTTTATTATTGACATATCTTTGCAGCCAGATGAAAGGGCTTCGCGGGCTGCAGTTTGGAGACTTTGGGTCTAGTTTTTGTTCATGACACAGCATGCAAACTTCCAATCTAAACAGCAGGGTTTCTGACGTGCACCAAACGGTTGCTTGTTTCGCTCGAAGCGCAATTAAGCAGTAACGAAATCAAGTCGTCACGATGACACTGACAACATCCGATGCGATCGCATTCGTGAGAACGATTGCGCACAACACAGTTCGCCCAGGTGCTGCGACTTGACGCGGGAGAAAACTGCTGCTCGAAGATAAATCAATCCGGTGAAAACGACGCAATACATTGATGCGTTAAACCAGATCGGGAAGAGTTGGCCGCATTGTCGGGGGTCAATTTAGTGAAAGTGGACGCTGCATAGTACGTGTCCGTTCAGGAGTCGCACGAGGAAGTAACCGTGCTGGCGAGAAAACAACAGGTTTATTTTCAGATCCAACAATGGCGATCAAGCTGACGTCAGAGAATGACTAATTGCAATCGCGACAGAGTCCTATCATACGTTTCCTGTGGAAAACCGGCGTACACAAATCAGGTAGGAGAAAAACAAGCTTTTTTTACCGGGGGAAACAAACAAATAAATTTGGAATTTCAAAAAACTGACCAGGATTTTGCATATGTTCTTTTATAAATCATTCTTCAGCTTTACAAACACTGGACGTAGAAGAAAAGTACTAAGTAAACCGTAGTACGTGCACCTATCCACTGATATCTGATCATTGATTACAACTTACATGCCATTTGTTCATGAAGCAAAGCTTAACCACAGTCGTATTGCCACAATGTAAATGCTGCCTAATTTCAAAGTTACAACGCTAGGGTTCCCAAAGTGGGTCACACGAACTCCAGTTTGGTACATTAGGTCTTAGAGAATAGCTACTACAAGGTAAAAAGTTTCGATAACTGATGATGTCTAGCAGAGTTTCATCGTACCCAGGCCCGGTAGGTACTGGATCCCAGAAGGACGATGCTACGTTTTTCTGTAACCGAGCACAAAATTAGTAGTGTGTGCCAGTTGCCAGTATAACGATTAATCTGGTTCCATACCTCAGCATACTAGCTGTTTTATTCTGATTACTATACAAACAAGCTATACAAGTTTTGACGAGGGCCCAAAAGCTAGGGAGACCCGTATTGGTCTTCATTCCCCCCTGGTAAAATATCTCGCAGAGGTCCTGTTGATCGTACAGTTACATGAAACATATGCTTAAATAATCTTCGAGGGGTTCATGGTAATTTATAAGAACGCCTAGGGCAGTTGTTCTTAACGGGGACCTCATAAAGGAATGCCGAGGTGATTTCTTTTTTCGTTTCAGATGCACAAACAACAACGACCACCACTTTAACTGACGACATAACCCCAGACGAGGGGCTCCCAAGCCCCTTGGGCTTTACGAATAGGGGTTGGAAAAGTTAAGAAACCACTGGCCTATAGGAACACAGGGTCAAGGGTTAGGCACCCCTGTGTTAAGTACTGCAGCATAAGGGACAGCCACAAGCTATTATAAGAGAGGACAGAAAAATGCATCTCATGTACAAGCCTGAAGATTTCAATTCAGGTCGAACAAAATAAACGACAACAGCAGAAGGTGATGGATATGCAGCGTTTACCCTTTCTGCAGGCGAAAACTGGTCTTAGAAATAGTCAAAAGATACAAACTGAAGAACGTGCACATCAGCTTCGGCTCGTACATTCGCAACTCGCTAAGGCACTGATTAGTGTTTGGTAAAGGATTCGTTTCGTCCCTTTCGAGTACGATCACTTGTAAACTGCACGAGTCTTGACGAATGTAGTATTGCATCGACAATTAGATCCGGGGTAAATGAGTGCAAAACAGCATAAAAGGATATGTGCTAATGAACGCGTACCAAATACCAACCCAACTTACTGCATTGCAATTCACATGCAACGGTGAAAACAATATACGCATCATGCCCGAGCATGCCAAGTCTGATGTCGGAGAAAACATTTTCTGTAGTATCGACATATACTTTTTTCAGTTACAAGTTACCATTCCTTAATCAGGATGATTCATGCTTGTAGTGTCTCCCAGACATTTGCATTCTAGGGGTGAGGAATCTATTTACTACCACGGGCCGCATGAATTATCACGGGTGGCCGCAAAATGTTACAAATTTATCTTATGATAAAGCACACAACGCTTTGGTCATTTTCATCATTTCATCTGTAAGCTGGTAATAGCAATATGTTGGACTGAAGATGCGTCACTGACGCGAAATCCATTTCCCATTAAAACAATTTGCGATCGGATTCGGCTGTATCACCCTTGTGGTGTCTTGTTGTTGAAGTACAAATTATATCTTTTTTGTCACTTTAATACGCAAGAGAGAAGAATCGCGACGAATTCTCTCTTATGACTTATCATCATGATCGAGTTAGATGCTTATCTTTCAGCTTTGTTTTGACGAGATGTTTTCTGAGATGAGTAACGAAAAATATGACGTGAGACACATTAACTACATTAACTAGTCACGCAAATAGTATCTATTTGAATTTGAATATCATTACAGATTCGTACAATTACGTGAAATAGATTTCCTGTTAAATCATTTCATAGTTCAGCCGGTTGATTCCAACATTGGATTGTACATCGTGTTCTGAAAATCCGAATACAAATGCACAAAATGATTCTTGATTACATACCGGTAATACCTTGTTTGTTGAAGCTGGAGGTGAAACATTTCACCCTGAAACATTCAGCCCAGGAAATAAATGCCGCCCGATTTTTGTCAAGCTTACCGGCTTGAAGGAAATCGTTTCCTATGCGCGACATGCAAACGACAATAGCACAGCGCAAAGCGAAAGCATACGTTAGTACTTGCAAAGCACCCCTACTTCACAGCGTCAACAACTTTTAAACTGCTCGAGTCACAATTAACAAGTTCGAAAAATAAGGTATAAACAAATAACAAGTTGACGAAATTTGTGAAGGCCAGTGAACAATACCGCGAATGCTTACTGCCCTACTGAAAATTTAAAACGAAAATCTGTTGAGGAATCGCCGGAATGTCGATAATCGGAAGGTCAGCCGTGGACTATGGTCTTGACAAGCGTTCAGGAACCCTGCTCCATTAAAAATCATATCTGTAATGTAACGGCTGAAATTCTACCCGTGCTGAGCGGGGAAATAATGTCACATAACAAAGATGGTTCTACTGATCAAACGATTTGTTAAATTTTCTCTTTCTCACATAAATTTTCTTTCACAGCAGTGACATCGCCTACAACGCGTTTCAATATGCTTCGAACGTACGCTATGTTAGACTTATAAAGTAGCAACATCAATCGCAAAGTCAAAATCGGCAAATGCGAGTTAGTGCAATCAACTATTTGACATAAGTGCACCTAAGTATTCATAGTCGTTCAACGATTGAGTTTGACTTCACTCCATGCCATTACATTCGAAAATTATCGGGCAATAAGATGCGGAACGAGTTTTACAAATGAAAAAAAACAAGCTAGTCCAGTCATATCAAACAAACAATCCGACTTTTAGGTATCTGCGACAGTCTTCTGAGCATGTTCACCTCAGAAACAATATTTGCCACAACCATCTCCCTGATTCAGCCATCATGTTCGATGATCAAGCGTAAAGGACACGAAACTACTTACACGCTTCCGAATTTTCAAATATCTTTTATGAAAATTCACCTTGCTCTACAGTCAACCGAAACATATAAAAGTTATTTTGTACTGAAATCAAATATTACGTGTAATAGCCCATATATCAAGACACTTTTCACTCCGGCTTAAATGGCTCTTGCCCTCCATGGGCAGGCACTGATTACGCTTAGCCCTGCAAACATCGCATGACAGAGAGCCTTGCAAAAGTTAAACTTTTGCGATATCAAAACGAAACTATGTGGTTCAACAACACCGTAAGGATGCGTCACCAGAAAACCAAGCACATTGGAGCAACTGCCATCAGTGGGTCATGTTTCCGCATGTCGTCTTCACCCGCGACACTTCGATTGTGATTTTCTGAGAACTACCTCTCCACGAGCAAAGCAATTTTGCGCCTTGAGATAGCTAACTGTAACTTGAAAATAAGCAGCGGTACAATCGCATCCAAAGACCATCTCCATGAGCGATCGCATTAATACAACAGTATCCACAAACTGTCTCGACGAGCGATAACAATTTATCATTCTCAGGTATGTTTGCTGACTTGTTACGTTACGCGTTCGCGCAAGATGCCTCTTGACTGGCAGTCACTCCTCTGATTCCTTTTAAAGTCAGGTAAGCTATGGCAGAAATAAGATGAAGTTCTTAAGTTGCAGTGGATAAATGTCAGAAGTAATAGATGAAATACGGCTTTGTTTTGTTTTTCTGTGGAAAGCAAACCATCGCCAGGTTAAGCAGAGTGATCGAGTTGTACTTGAAAAATTCAGTGGGCAGCTCAGTAAATTAACCTTCACATGCTGTCACTGACATGGAGAGGCCAGGTATGTCGCCACGCGTGTGTAGTAGATGTTGACAACGACGAGAACGATCTCCAATGACTGAGTGAGTTTCACAAAGTGATGAAGTACCTTTGCTGAAAATCTTTACAAGCGTGCTAGCTCGCTGAATGGCCCTGTACTGATTTGTCTTCTGTATCAAGATGAGCTTCACTCTGCGTGCCCTTTGGCCCCGCAAAACAAACATCTTACATCACCTGGAATCAGCTTGTTCGCAGTTCGACGTATCGAAAGCCTTTCTTTCAAACAAAAAGCGCATGGTCAAACAGAAAACTTAAGGCTGAAAGCCTCGAAACTTCCGAAATTCAGGTATTCTTTGGATAAAAAGTAACCTTTTCGCACAAGTAGTGCACAACACGACGTGCTGTTCTTGACTGCGAAACATTCGACGACGCAACTCACTTGACCTAAAAAAACTGACGTCAAAAATCAGCTTTCTTGCGTCATCCGCATAACCTATACACTTTGACCCAGTTAAGTTGTAAAAAAAGATAAAACTCAATTACAAGACTTGCGGAGACATCAGAAACAATATTGACTTTGGAGCAAAAACCGGCTTGTGAACGATAAAAGGGGCTTCAAATAACGTAACACTTCCACACAACCGGCAATCCAAGCAACTCACGACGCCGTATGTAGATAAGCGCATTTTCCTTTTTTCACATTTGTCAACTAGTGAACTCTTACCGGTACGCCTCTTCAATCGCTGTCATTTCGGTCTGCTATACAACCCGTGTACATTCTACTGAGGAGACTTTGCTCGTGACCAGGGGTGACGAACCTATTTGCTATCGCGGGCCACTTTGTCAGTTACCGCTGAGTAAGCGGGCCGCACAACTCTTCAGTCATACTATGAAACCTGTTAAAAACGAAAAAAATTGTCCATGTTTCGCGTGTGAAAAAATTGTTCATGTTTCGAATGCTTCGCGGGCCGCACGAAATTCTTTTGCGAGCCGCATGTTCGTCACCTCTGCTCTTGACGGGTGAGTGATTTTGCAAATACAGCGCATCTAGTTTTCAAGTGCAATGGTACGAACCAGTTGCTTCCTCACAAAAAAGCGCAATTTCACCACTAGCTCAACAATGCTGAAACAGACCTGAATCGCTGGAAACGTGAAGTGTCCATTGACGGCTGATGGTGATGTTTTTGCGTTAATAAGGACATGGTTGTGCACCAAGATTTTTTCTCGAGTTCGATTTGCGTTATTGCTCAAAAGTTTATTGATGCAGCAATGGCAAAATAGGAGCCTATCTCAAAAACACTCGTTCTGCACCTTTAAGCTTCGGTAATGAGCTTTCGTGCCAAAACATCTTAACTTGCTTTGCTTTTTCATTGGGCCATGACTTCAGTGCAAAGATCTCCGTGAGCGAAAACGTCCACACCCGACCTGAGAAGGAAAACTAAATAAAGCCTGGAATAAGTCAACACAACTCTCAACGGTGAAAGCAGAAGTCGACAACAGGAACATTGGCGGCAACAGTTAGCGCACTTAAAAACACGGGTGCAAGTAACGCATTCCCCTATCACAAAAGTGCTGGTGATAAAAAAGTTAACCACTTTATAAAAGAAGCTTTCCAAGTTGTGAGCAGCGCTAAGGACAAACACAAATTGAAAATGACTAATTTTTATGAACTCGCACGCATTTTTAAGGAAGCAGAGAAAACCTTAAAAACTATTAGGAAAGTTGACAAGTAAATTTTGAAGAGCAACATGATGTTTCCGCGCCATGGAAGAGCTAAATCACCACAAGGGGCGAAAATACGACAGGCAGATATTCGTGTGTCTTGGAGGTACTGGCTTTTAGAAATGGTGATGTTGAAGACCTCTGAAATCGTTTGTTCCAAACTACAATCAACATCAACAAAATATTGCGTAGCAAACTTCAAGAACCAGGTGCGTCTCAGACAGCAAAAGCCGCTTCCCTTTTTTTCCCAGTCGTCTTCAAGTGTGAGCTTCGAAGGGCTCGCGCGATGAAAAGCGGCGAGAGAAGTACCAGAGCGACGCGAACTTTCCAGGATGCAGCATTATGGGTAAAGCCGTTTATTACGGTTGCCGACATTTTTGCATCGAGCTGATGGCGGCATTTGTCCAACAGTCGCAGACACAGTAAGATGTACTTTGAAGAAACTATCGAAGAGTAAACGGCGCCGGCAACGACTCGGAAAGGCTCGGCAGGCAAACGTACCGTGCAGTAGTACCAGAAAGTTGAAGCGAGCAATCTCAGGATTAGAGAATAACATGAGGAAGTTTCCTAGCGAAGCCCATACAGATCCTAAGCTGCATCGTGCTTACAAAAGAAATCGCCAAATACAAGTTTTTTTATGCATCGGTGCAGCAGCGAAAATTCCACTGAAATCGACGCAGATGTTTGTTAAAACATAGAGAAGGACGGAAGCACGAGTACGCGAACTGTTATTATTTCAGGTAGTAGCTGAGCTTGACCCCAAGCCACCCTACTGTGGAATCAGATGACGCGATGTTGACTGAAAATAAGCAAACTAGTTCCACGGCGTCGTGTCACAACTGTCCTGCTGGTGGTTGGTGCATTTAGTGAAGACTTTTTTTAATGCTTGTTAATCAAATGCGATCTGCCAGGACGCGCCTGTGAACAATACATCATCACCATTTAACTTGATTGGAAGTTAGCTGTTTTCGCTTTGTTTTCAAAGGCAACTCTACACGTTTTCAGCAAGTTTCAGCAGTTGAATGAAAATAAGAGGTAATAAAGCATTGAACTTGGCACTTCTGGAGATTGTGCAGCCTCGCAAAGGAAACTACCGGAGTCAGATGAAGCAAATGGGAGATAAAAAAGCAGCAAAACAGCGTCCAAAAAAGAGTCGCACTCTGCGTAAAAAACTTTTTCTTCATACAAAAACTGCGAGTAAATTGCAAAGCCGTCTCAACAAACAAGATGAACATTTACCGACCGTAAAAACTTCGTTTGTCAAGGTCGAGAATTTCACTGCTGTGAACAACGTTCATAATTGGTTTGCCATGAAGTAACGCTTCCCGGGTTGCAGATCGGATGCAGCTTCTCGTAAGAGACAAGACACACGAACGTCAGTGGGTAGATTTTTCAATGTGGAGTGTAAATCAATCTCGCGAAGCAGGTGCCTTTGAACACAGCAAACCCTGTATTTGGCGAACGCCAAGCGGACAGGCAACAGAACGAGACTATGATTACAGATCTGTTTAGACGTTTTGCGAGTGCAAGCCGTGTCACTGCTTTATCGCAACCAACGATGATTAGCAGGCCGCGATCTTGGGTTCCGTCACAATCTGCACTCACTACGAGAAATTAGGTTTCTATTGGTAGGTTTGCCTTTGCGGAAGTTTCCCCATTCGAAGAACGTATTGTTGCGGCACAACTGCAACTCTGCAGGGCTGCCAACACTCGTCACACAGAACAAGAATCGCACGGATTTCTGTAAACTTGAGAAAAGCACCTCGAAGCGCACATCTTATTGGACAGTTGAGAAACGGAAAGCAAAGTCCAGTCACGAGAAAGAGCGTCGTGGGCGAGGCGGTTTCGTGATACAAGCCAACCACTCAGGAAAACACACGAAACAGGCGCAGCAGATCGGTGGCGAAGACCTCAAACTTTTGGAAGCTGTAGAAACTTAAATTAAGCTACGCACCACCACTGGCCTTCCTGGAAAGTATTGAAACGTTGGGGTCTTATAGTTTACTGCGCGTGTTTTATTTTTAACAATCAGAAAGAAACAGCGATTTTTTGCGAAATACACAATGCGGGAATATTTTTCTGGAGTAAAATTGTTGGGAACTTTATTGACAGCCTTTCGAAAGCGGTGCGCAGCTTGTGACCATTAGCTAGCGGTTGTTTGAAGGTCACCGCAGCTAGCAGCACAAAACCAATTCCTGCAGGCCCTTGACGAAATTGCAATTAGTAGCTGCTTGCAATGTTGTTGAAACCCAATCAAAAGCTGAGCTATCACTCAGCTAATCGCCGAGAAGTTTTGTGTCATTGATTGCGATACCGAAAACGTTCAATTCATATCTCAACGAGCGTAATTCAAATTCGTACCTTCTACCAAACGTGCGTGGTCATTGGTCAACCTCGAACGACAGAGATTCTGCATTTGTTCAATAACATGCCTGCAAACTCGTGCAAATGCAACAAGCATACACTGACTGAGAGTACACAGTGCTGGTGCTTTTTTTTCTTGACATTCCAAGTCGTCGCACCAACTGCAAGCGACAGCTCCCTCACAGATCGATAAAGCAAACTTGTTTCTTTTTGCACATATGAGACACGTCAGAGCGGCAGAACGCCTGCTTTCGGTCGAGGCGGCGTCAACACAAGCGCGGAAGCGCTGCGTGCATTCCGGCATTATATGGATCGTGCGGAAGTCAAGATGCAGAACAATGAGCTTGCAGTCGAGCAGGTGGTTGCTTGAGAAACAGGCGTTGGAAGCAGCAAAAACTTGAGCTGCGCAAAACTTCAGATGTCGCAAAAAATGGTTAAAGTTTCATTGAGGCGACGCGCGACTATTCCACGATCATGCTCGTCGCGTGCTGCTCAGGCAGAATGAGAAAGTTTAAAAATCGACACGAACCGTTCAGATTTTGCCAATACACGCACGTCCGGACCACGTGCTCTAGAAATAGTTGCGAGCAGAACAGCGATGTTTGCGATGTTTGTAAAACGCATTCGAAAAGCAGGTTGACCGCGCAACGCGACAGAGGTCATTGCGCTACACAAGATCTGTGGTTTCAATTTTGAAGTGTTTGCAATTACGCAAGATTGGCGAGACAAGTCCTGCTGACGGCGCCCACGGAAAAGCGGCCAAGAGGTCGCCCTAGGACCAGGTGGAGTGACTACATCTCCAATCTTGCTTGTTCCCTTCTTGTTGTGGAGCCAGCAGAACTATCTGAAACTGCTGTTGACCGTGAGATATTTCGAGTCCTCTTAGGGCAGCGTTTCTCAAACCATGGGTCGCGACGCAAAATAGGGTCGCCAAGGCTTTATGAATGGTTCGCGAATGGGTTTGTTTAAAATTGGATTTAGCCAAAACAACGTCTTCAAGCAGTATTTTATCTCTTTTTTTTAAATCGATAGCGACTGTTACATCATAGAGTGAGTAAAATCATTCTGGATTGAGCATATCCAATCTTAGCCACGCTCTGTGATGTCATAGACNTGACCAATC
>JGI24158J21664_10006676_pt1 | contig 15239 bp, 9 predicted proteins | sample Ectturendosymbi3_FD_21664 | JGI IMG/M metagenome (IMG submission 21664) | reverse complement strand
AAGTCCTCTGTAGGTGCGGGGACCCATTTTGAAAAAATATCTTAAACAGGTTTAAAACTATGGTTGAGAAGCCCTGGCTTGCAGTCTTCATCGTGATTTGCGCACTTGGTTCTAGCTGTTGTTTTGGACCTCTCCCAGTTACACGTGCATAGTGCTATTCCTTGCCTATGTACGTTACCAACAGAACAATCGCCAGAAGTTTTCAATTGGGGAACTTCACGTTTGTGCAGAGGAGATTGACATTCTAATATTTGACAAAACATCCACTGATTTATAGTGCTTCATATATATGGCTTATAGAGCTTCATCTTTCAAGAATTAGAAGTTTTTTTGGGGGCGCTACGCCCCCGTGGCGACAGGACTGGTTAGCAACAGACGTCTATTTCGAAAACTGTGTTACCAAACCATGCCAAGTGGGACGTAGGCCTTTTTTAATGCTCAGCCTCAAATTCACCAAATTAGAGCAACACCTTTTCTAAGCTTTTCTTGTTGAAATTAATTTTTCTATGGCTGCAAATACTGAGTAAACCGTTGAACAATGGAGGCTTTTACGAAACTCACGTGGCCTATCGGCTGGCTCTACTCACGAAAACGCTCCAATTGCACCACCCTGCTTCAAGAACGCCATTTTCCGACACCATTACGTCATGCAGAAAAACAGCCGTTGTATTGAAACTGAGCAAAGTTACCTTTGCAGGGTTCATGATTTCAACCACCAAAATTTAATGTTGATAAGCCTACCTAATGACTAGGCTACAGCTTATTGCACTTATTTATCCCACTTCACATTAAAAAACAGCATGAGGTGTGTCAACAAATTTTTTTATAGCTTTGGCGACAGCAATTAGCGGCATACCAATGCCTGAAATTGCTTCTTACCGGGGCAGTTGAAGCGAACGATCTTGCCCAAGGAGCGCTACGGCGTTACACTCAGTGTCGGTGAACTGGACACACAACCTTCCAGTTCTGAGGCGGAAACTCCACCACTGAGCCATCGCCACCCCAGCGAAATCTTCGTCGCCAATGCCTGTAGGTGTCAGGTGACATTAAGATGTGCCGTTGGGGCGTTACTGAGGAACCAACGTTCCGAGAAAAAGGATTAAGCTAGTCTTGGCTATTTACCGAGATTTCGTGCAAAACTTTTTATCCGATGTTGAGAGGGGCAATATAAACCGCCGCTTAAATGTTTGCTCGTCCGCAGTCGAATGTCATCTCTTTCCTTTGTTCAAAGGACTTTTGACAGAGTTGGCAGAAATGGCTGTCTGGCGAGGAAGGTGTACGGACTGGGGCACAATTGCCACACAAATAAGTGTGTTAAAAAAACTCTAATTTCAAGACAAGCACTGAGGTACTTTCGTACATTGGATTTTTGACCCGGACATTTCAATAAACATATCAATTTGTTCATTCCACAGCCACATGCCGTGTTTTTATAGGCTAACCTACCAGTTTAGGGCTTCTAAACACCATAATTGAAAAGAATTGGAACTTTTACATCTTTCAAAAATTTATTAAAAAATAATAACGAAAAGCTAGAGCTTTTAAACTCCTTTCAAAAATTTATTTTTGATAAGCAAAGTGCTGCCCGAGCCCACCCCTTGCTACACCACTGGCCACAGTACGATATCACTATCAGGGAATTCATCTTTGAGCAATTTTCCAACCCCTGATTTTGTCCCCAGCATTACGCTGGTTCCATCACTGCAAAATCAAATGAAGACTTCTTGCAACAACTCATTGGTGAGGCCATTCTTTAGCAAACAGTCCAAAATTATGCTTTAATGTGAGAATCACACGGAGTCTCCAGTTCAACCAAATCCAGCGGAAGGCGAACAGCTGCCGCTTCGCCATGAACGCTACAGTGGCGTAGCCAGCCCAAAACTTTCTTCGGACAGCCAAGATTCGGAAATAAACCTGGAAAAAGTGTATAAATATTCGAAAAGCACGAAAACAAGAAGCAATTTGAATTAAATGTGTACTTGTTCGCAAATACTGGATTATTGGTTTCGTCTTTTTAATAACAGCTTTTACTGTATCTAAACAAAAGGTCATTTATTTCAAAGCGATATCACTTGCTTGCTAATGAGGGATCTGCTGTTGCAACTCATGAGCAAGTCGCGCAATTCACAGTTGCGTTTTGGAGATTCCTTTCTTTGGAAAAAGAAGTCTTCTCTTTATGTTCCGGGTGCTTCCCATCTAAATGACGCTTCAACTTTGATGATTTCATTCTGGAGCACATTGTGGCATAACACGCACTGTGGCTTAAGGTTACACTTGTCCGACACCGAGTAAAACCCAACGAAAGATAGTCATGTACATACTTCACACTTATATGAGACATATCGGACCAATTTATGTTAGAGAGCTGAGCTAAACTGCATGAAAAAATAGGCTGCTTCATGAGACAACAGCACTACCACAGGCTAGTTTTACTTCATGCGAGTGCGACTAAAATTTGAAGTTTTACGTAACGTTTTACAAACATTAACATGCACACTTGTTGGAAAAAATCTACCGCCTGTTCTACATGCACTTTTTTAAAAAACGGCTACGCATCAAGTTTAAGCATAAATGAATGCGCCTGTGCACTAAGCGAAACATACCTACGAATTCGAAACTTCACTTTCCTGACTCATTCAACTCAGTATCAACGCACGTGGCTACACCGATAAAACAAAGCGCTGCCCAAAACACACGCAACAGAATCCACGCGATTGAAGAGAATATAAGAATTACCAAGAGATCTTATAATACATTTATCAGAGTCAATACTGGCGATACTTTAGCGTATTTGAAACTCAGCAGAACGCCGTACCGGCAATAATTCTTTCACCGGAACGGGGTTCCGGCTTACTTTAACCTCTGCTCTCATCCCAGTTACTGGAATCTCTTAAATCAACGCTCGAAATCAAACAAAAATATTACTAACCATTAACCCTAAATGTAAGACCTGTGCATGAACATCGTGTTGAGTGCAATCTTTTCAATGAATACTTTGCTTCCATTTCAAATTCTCCAGCTGATGATAAACGTACTTTGCCACCCTTTCAATTCCTTACTGATCATTGCTTGTTCCCTCCTACAGTAAGTTTGAACCTTTTCAAGTATTTCGTGTTTTAAAGAACTTAAACCCCAATTTGCCTAATCGAATTCTAAAAACGTGCGAACAGTTGCTCCTACTCCCTTCAGCTTGCCTTTTGTCAAATTTGGTCTTCTGAGTTATTCCCTACAGTCTGGATAGCTGCTACAGTATTACCACTAGTGGGCACACTAGTGCTTTATTGTTTTGTGCATTCTTGCTGCGTAATTTCAAGTAATATTCCATTCGTGATTCAACGTAATGCACGTATTTGCGAACAGTCCAACAGCTGACACGATACCCTGCAAACCAACATCACCGCTGTTGGTCGCTCTTTCCAGTGTGCGCATGTGAATACCCAACGCCTTTGTCCACCGTTGGTCTACAACACCCCACACCGAACCGTTTAACGTTACGTTGTTCTGATTTCACATTGAACGGTCATCTGCTGCACAGCGGCTAAACATGGACAAGCATACAAGAGTGAGTTAAAAGTATAAGAGTCTGCACTTGACAATTAACAAAGAGAAACATGAAGCGGTGAACGAAATCGATGTCGGTTGTGAGAAAACCTGGCCATGCAGCATGCAAAGACCAAAAAGTTGATGTGTGCAGAGTCAGACCACGGTTGTGTAAAGTTTATTACTTGCAGACAGCATTGGAGTCTAACATCTGATAGCGGGGCAGATGGACTGGAAACCAGGGCTGTGGAGCCGGAGCCCAAGCAATTTTGGATGGTTGGAACCGCAGTCAAGGAAATTTAGATGGTGGAGTCGGAAAATTTGGGTTCTCGTTCAACAGACAGTTTGTGAGGCAAGCGAGTTGTACAAAAAATACGTTTTTTAGTTTTTAATGGACCTAATCGTTCTGGAGCCGGAGCCAAAAAATTTAGATGCCTGGAGCTGGAGCCCGAAATTTGAGTTCCGGCTCCACAGCCTTGTTGTAAACTAACATGAGATCGAGTTAATTCGGAGTTATTACGAAGTTGGATGCGGACAAATAAACGAGAGTTGAAGTCCGCTGGGTGGTACACATTTGACCAACATACAGTGGCACATTTTTCTGCAACTTAGCTAGCAGGGAACTTCTTGGCAGACGAACGTGATTAATGTAAGTAATAGCAACCTTTTGCAGATATTCTTGCCAAGTATTAGTTTTGTTCGTTTGAGATTTACGCGACTTTTTCAAAGAAAGACTTCGTGCTTTAGAAAATTATTGCCAAGAGGAGAAAAGCGTCCCGGCCTCTCCAGTACTACTAAGCAGCATCAAGCATGGATGTGGTTTCAACGATGGAAGTGGTTTTCCTCATCGTTACGCTTCACGGTTGAGCAGATTTTCGCGAAGATTGCCCGAGCACAATCTACTTGGAAACTCCTGAATACGGAGCGAAATCAACAAAGCCCAAGAAAGTGTGATAGACGAGCGACGACGTCAGGTTTACTCAGTCCATCAGCGTCGAGAATAACTCGACAGGTCTTGCAGTTTCACAAACTCAGCCAAACTGTTGACTTCGTGGCGATAACAAGAGAAGAAACACTCTGTTGGCAACAACGGAACAACCCGCTCTCGTATAAATAGACACAGTGATGTGACCCACAACCAGCAACGAAAAGCTTTCAATTGTAGTAATCTAGTAGTGGTCAAGCTTGGAACCATGGAGAACGCACCATTACTGACAAACAATCAATTACTTAAATACCCTGAGACAGCATCTGCCTGAAAGGATGCATTCGCAGACAGATAGGCAGGAAACGAAAGTCGTATGGTCGATGCAACAGCAGCTGACTACAGAGGCATCTGCAACAAATCTGCTGCTGCCGAGAAAAAAAAACGCTGTACTCGGCGTCGACGCTTGGCAAGATGCAGCAAACCAGTGATGGGTCCAACACACGAATGCCAATCGGTTCAGTGGGATTTTACGCCAGTTTTCATATAAGAGGTTGTGCTTCAGCTGTTGACCAAGCCAGCACTTCTTTCCATTTCGAAATTAAGATAGTTTTGAGCTTAAACTGAACACATGATGCCGAATGCTGCCAAAAAGTTTTCGTGAGTGAACGTAGCTATCTTACTTTCGTGGTACCATTGAAAATACAACAACTTATCAGGTAAGAACCATGAAGGAAATTTCATTACTCGCCTCATTGCTAATATCGGTAAAACGCAAAATGATTACCACCAAACAACTGTTACCATTACAACAGGGCGAACACAGAACTGCGCTTCAAGACGTCTCACAGCAGCAAATCAGTGGCTACAGCCGACATTGATCAAAGCACTACCTGGACAGACTGACAAATGCTGCGGAGCAGCAACTCAACTGATTGGCAAGGCCTGCATTACATAATAGACATCACAATACCTAACCATAACAAAAACATTGGACTCCACAACAACAGCCGTTAACAACAGAAATTCCTTGCCAACTGAAGCAGAACGTAAACTTTGTGTGAGAAAAGAAAACGTAGACATCGTTTCAAAACACAAAACTATGGCGTCTGGCAATGGCGCAGTCATTTTCAGGGATCATCATCCTGAAAAATCGCTTGCAGAGGTTTTCTCCTGCGACGGCGATTCCTGAAGTCTAGTCTTTCGTCGTCCGGAAGGTCTTCCTCGTCAACGAGGTAGCCTAAGACGAAAGTTAAAGCAAATCAAGCTGTTGCTAAAAATGAGACAAGCAAGTCAGAACCGTACTAGGGTGGGGAAATTACCTGGTACGGCAGTTTTGAGGACCTGGTAAAACATATACGCCCCTTTTTGTTTTCGCCACGACTGAAACGTTGGCAAACAGGGTACACTGCTGAAACGGTAGAGCTAAACTGCTCTTGACATCACTCCTATACCTGAGAGTGGACAAATGATATAATAAAAAAGCAAAGTTATCAGCACATGTCAGGAATACGAAATGCAATTAAATTGAAAGAATGTCAGTATAATCGTTTTTGCAATTAAGAACAGTGGCAGTTGCAATTTTGATATTGAGGCAGCCCTGTCGCCACGGGGGGAGCTTTGACTCCCCAAACAAAACTCCAAGCCCCCCCCAAATTGAAACATGAAACACTATAAATCAGTGTAGTTTTTGTCAATTTTTAGAATGTCAAGCCCCCCTGCACAAATGCAAAGCCCCCTATTGAAAACTTTCTGGCGACTGTTCTGTATTGAGGTGATCGGCGAAAAAGAAAAAACAAATAAAGTAATACATGCACCTAGACACGTCATTTACTAAAAATAGATAGTGTACCTCAAACAAAGATAACTGTTCCAGCCAAAATTCCCGAAGTGCAAAATTTTAAAAAATGAGAGACGTTACTTTAAAATTAAGCTGTTTTCCCACTGTATAAAATCATCAATCAACGTTTTGTAGGATCAAAGCACTGATACGTATCACAATTTTATGTCAGAAGATTAATTTGCTTCAGATTTAATTGCAAAAAAATTATGTCCTCCTCGCAACAAAACACAAATGACGAAATCAGCTGCACGAAAAACCTGCACATGACATCACGAACAGGAAAACAAAATTTGCGGGACGCGAACTCGGAGCTTGCAGCGTTCTTTAAATCCGATGGTTTTATAAAGCAAGGTTGAAGGCAAGCGCTGTCGATGGAGCAGGCGGCGAACATGGCGTCACGGTCTCTTTTGGAGATGCGAATTCAGACTGCAGGGAGTGTGACTTCCTATTGTAGTGTGACGCGGCGTCACAATGGAAATTCGGACAGTAAGGATTGCGCCAGGTTTAAAAATATCGGCAAAGTCAAATAAAAGCAACGAATCGCGCAAGAAGAGGAAAGCTGATCAACTTCCGTTGTGGAGATGGGCTGAAGGAATACAATGGTCAACTTGGATCAAACAAAGTGGCGCATGAAATCTCCAATTCTAAAGCATGCGTGCACTGGGCAGACTGGATGTTAACAAACGCTTACCACGACGTTTGCATTCGGCCGTGTTGGGCAGACCCAGTTCCCAGTAATGCTCGGGGGTAGATGGGGGAACGTGCTGGTGACGATGGCGACATACTTCTTTCAAAGCCTTCTCGCGTTCGCTTGGCGATAAATCGCTGTGGAGAAGAGGCAGCGAATATTTAATTAAGCAGCAAAAGCCTTGAACCAACACGAAGTTGGACAAAGTTCGTGTTTCGCTCTTTCTATGCGATAGATGCTTGATACAACGTGGTTAGAAAAAAAAAACTGGTAGAGGGCATTACGACGTATTCTAAGTTTGTTAACCAGTAGAACACCACAAGGAGAAGTAGGTTTTACTACCTACTTCACAGTTGCTAAGCCAAAAATTCGTCGAAGCGACTCTGAATAGTCCTTACAAATGGCATTCGACGACCCGTGCATTTTCGCGCCCAACACAGGGTGGTTTTTGCAGCAGGAATTAATCTCACACTGCACCAACGAAGCTTGAATTTCTTCCTACTTATATGCGTTGCAATGGCAGCACCATAGCCAACTAAGCCGCAAGTCCGAGTCGGCTGAGCAAACCTGTAGTAAGCTTCACACTGTGCACAGGACTTGGCGCTGAGTTTCACTCTTTCATCCTTCTTTCGAACAACCGATTGGAACTTGAAACCAGGGTCCTTTTTCGATTCGGGAATTACATTGAAACTGTCTTCAAGCAGGCGGCCCGGACCACGCTCACTGAAAAATTGAACTGTATGTTTTCTAAAACCGTGGACGAGTGGTTTATCAACAGCATTGCTTCACATCGTTTTAACCAACTTGTTGAACAAGGCAGTTTCATTAACTCAGCCAAGCACTTTAAATCGACATGGAGACTTCACTACTTATCTTTTTGATCAGAAAAAATTCAAAAACCTACCGTCTGGAATGAGAAGACGAATTACGTGATATGGAGTCGTTCTCGAAATCGTCGTCGTCATCATCATCATCATCATCATCGCTAACAACTTTTTCCTTTCCCCCAGGACTACCGCCGCGCTCATGCGTTGCGTCGTTAGCACGCAAAAGAACAACGCAATCTGTCCCGGTTGTGTTTAATCCATCAGCCTTGGATGAATCCAGCTTCGTGTAATCAGCCAGGTTGCCTTCGGTCTTGTCAAACAGCTCGTCTATGCTCGTGCACATGTCCACCTGGATAGAAGCAACACCTTGCTCATGGTGCGCTCGCAGCTATTTACATCGGGTCAAAACAAAGCCCGCGCAAAACAGCAGAGAGACAATTACGTGATCGTCTTCTTGCGGTTCAACATCAAGGGTGCCTTCGCACTCTATCGGAGATATCGATCTCTTCTGTCTTTTCGCACTGCCCCGAAACGTGCGCATGTCGGTGTCTTGAAAATCGACGCAAGAATCCTGTCCGCCGTCATCTGCTAATCGCACAACGTTAGGCTACACGCGACAGCATGCAGTCAGCTATCCACGTTGCAATCTGAATTTCAAGTTCGCGGTGTTAAGAAAAAGACCAACAAACACATATAACAAGGCCAGCATGGCTTCCATTACGGGCTTCATCGTTTCGGCTGCACACGAATAACAACGAGCCAGGACGCCGCTTGTCATATAGATTTATTTAAGGAACATTTAATACACGTCTACATCACCCTTTCTAATATTTTTTGCATGAAACTTGCATAGAACGCACTAGGGTTCTAAAATCTGTTTTTGCCTTTAGTTTTTGCATTTGATTTTTAGTGGTGAACTGAAGGTGTCTAGTTTTTCTTATCGCTAATTTCCAGTGCATGATTTTGAAACGAAAAACTTCATTCTGTGCACAAAGATTAAATATTGCAACACGCGAAAAACACGCAGAACTCAATTCCAAGTATGGACGAGTACCGAGTAGTCCTGTGATACTTCACTTCATTTGCTTCGCGCTCATTCGGTTCTCGATGCACTACATCATGTAGATTTACAAATAAGTAAATATTTTTACGTTTCTCCAGATACACGTAGGCTCACCTCGCAACATAAAATTTGCTAATAAATCGTTTATTACAGCGCGTATCAAAAAGTATTGTATGGCATGGCGAGCCATGGTATGTGTAAGCCTTCCAATTCTACTTTGGTAAAGCATGTGCAAATACTATAATTTACAGACTGACATTTATTCAGATTCTAAAAACAAAAATGTAGTAGCTTCAGCGCACAGTCTTCCCAAGTTAATGATTTTCGAAACCCAACACTGTGACCGTTTGCACCTAATACCGCTGAACTATCGCTGATGTGAAGCTTAAGCAGAATTCCAGCTGAACCTGGCTGTGATGTTCAAACCCAGACCAACATTATAGTACATCCTAAAAAATTGTGTCCAAGACCGAACTCGCACATGAAAAAAAACAACCAATAGTTAAATTCAAAGCATGTGACGCTTGCTTCGGTGCAACACAGCCATCTGCCTTGCCTGAGATTAGCAGCAACAGCCATCGCTAAAATCACAACACAGTGCGTAGTGCGAAACGATGGTTGATGCGGCTACGGTGAAAACTACATGAAAGTAACGACGGCAACTGCTAACTTTACCTTTATCGTCGTCCAAAATACGACTTTTACTCGGCGAAGTTTTCGAGTTTGCTGTGCGACCAACATTTGACGACACCTAACAGGAAAAACTGAGATTAGAGGATGAGTTGCAGTGAGCAGGGTACACCTTTTATCTTGACAAGATTGTTTGGGGGAATGAAAGCAGTAAAATGATTGAATTTCTGTTCTAAACTGTTGAAAAGAATAGTCCAGACCAGTAACGGCGACAAATCGGACGATGATTTATAACTACGAGCTGAAAACCGTACGCGTGCCCGAGTTCTTTACAGCTAAGCGACATGTCAAACTTTCTTCAGTAAAATTTTAGGCATTCCAACGATTGCAGAGTTTCAGTAAATGTTTTGCTTTGGCCACCTCGGTTAGGTTGGAAATTGCCGATGCTGAATAAGAACACACAGCAGAACGAAGGTTATCTGATTTTCACCTTAAAATAAAAAGGAATATGTTATACAATATTTGCTGACACAATTCTCATTTCTGAAACTAAATTGGTTGACCAATGCACGGTACAGTAAGATGGCGAATAAGAACATCAGTGTTATCGGCCTGAAAGGAATTGCACATGTTCACCGACAACCGGGTGTGAAAGTTTGAGGGAATGCGAGGAAAACGTTTCAATAATGGCAAGGACTAGCAACACTAAAAATCAAGGTGTGTGAAGAGCTGGCTATTATATGTATTGTCGACGTGAGACAAACTATATCAACACAGCCAGATACGTCGTTGTGAGCGCTTGTAGCGGCGTACGTTGTATATTTTAAACTTTCTGAATGAAAAACGCCGCACGTATTTAAATCAAATCACCAAAAAGAACTTGAACCCGATCTACCTTGTGTGCAAGAGCCTTCTGTAAAGGAAATCCAGAACGTTTCAGTGATCCCGATTGAAGAAGGCTAGGACTTCCAACATCGTCGTGACTTCTGGCTGACACATCCTCGTCAACTTGCGAGCGTCGCTTCGACGAGACTTTCGTAGAAATGCTCACAGAGTTTTGGTGGGGGGGCGCCACGTCGCGACTTTCAACGCGAAACGACGCCTTTTTGTTCGTAGCACTTGTGCCGCTTAAAACTGGCGAAGATGGGATTGAGAAATTCTCAGCGTCGTCTTCTTCAACAGGGCCGCGAACGAGTCGAGTCTCGTCCGGGTCGAACGCACACTTCACCAGCCTGACCGAGCAATCAGGCATTTTTCTGCTCTGCTTGTTGTCGTTCCTGAAGTCATTTCCCACCAGCCGCTTTGTGAGAGAGGGTGGTTTTGCAGTGGGAGCCTTGTCTAAGGACAGGGCCTGACCACCTGCGTTGGCCGACTGCGTGCAGCAGGTATCGGGAGCCAGCACAACACTGTCCTTGTCGTTTGAGGTGTTGTCAACATCAGAGTGAAGCTCAAAGGGGAAACTTTTGCCGTGTTCTGAAAATATATTTGCGACAGTACTATCAACTAAGAAGAGCTTTCGTTGCACATACCCAAGTTGGTCTTGAAACAGAGTTTGGTGTGGTTTCACCGATTCTGACATTTTTACAAATTTTAGGTTCGATAAAATGATGTTTGGTATTTTGCAAGTTTCTAGAGACCGCTACTTCTGTCCGACATTTTACCTTGTGTGGGATACTGTAAAGAAGGTCATTGTCTTGAAACAATGATCAAGAGTTTAACAGCTACACGTATCAGAGATCACAGTGCAGCCTTAATTTGTTTCATGCAGATGTGTAACTGGCTTTGCTGTAACGTTGGTTGTCACGTATTCAGAAAGAGATGGTGTAAAATTTACTGATGCAAGTTTATAATGTTAGAAAGATACATTTTCAGACAAATCTCTGCAGAGTTTTATTTTGTCTGTTTTCAAAGGGGTATAACTCCTTATCTTTCAAGGCATTTTGTCACACCCACTGCAGCACTTGCAATATTTTCCTAATTTTTTGACATCGNATGACAAGCATGCAGGTAAAGGAAAAGCATATATGCTATTTAAATAAGTGAAAAGATAGCAATAGTCACTTGTACTTGGCCTGTAAGAATACAATGATTGTTTCTTGGATAATGCTTGGTTGGCTCTATGAAGCTTTTCTAATGCATCTTGAGCACTGCAAACCAAAACACCAAAGGTTAGTGTGATTCTACGTAAAACGGGCAACAAATGAACAGCANTCAACCAGAATATTTTAAATCACAAACTGAATATTTGCAAAAAAAATTTGTCATAAAAATATACAGTTAAAAAGGTTTTACAGTTAAAAATGTATCACTTTTTTAAGGCCAATAGGAAGAAAACAAGCTTTACTTCTCACATATACACACATACCTGAGAAATTTGTTTTTGTAAGTATCAGATCTATTCTGAAATTTTGATACAGATTCTTCCAAAGACATGCATTTCTTTTTCAGATCCCCATTTTCCTTACTGGCTGTTTCCAACTTACTTCTTAAATTTTCCAAAGTTTTTGCTGTATCTTGAGCCTTAGACTGATCTGCAATAATTTCATCAAGTAAAATTCAAGTGTGGTTACAGATCACAAACTAGTTGCAGGTAAACAAATTATGTCAAGCAATAACAGTATTGACAAATACCAATATTTTGTTTCTTGCTATAAAAGGCGTGCTTACACTAGCCTAAATAAAGTATTACAAGCTGTAAAACTACTTGAATCCAAATAACACACGAAAGCAGAAAATTAATTAGAGGTATGAAGTTTTTGAAAATAAAGAAATCATTCTGTTTGAGTCAGCACAGAAGACATTTCCAAATATACAAAGCAACTAAAAAGATTAAATACTATCGAAGAGGAAATTAGGTTGCAACAGTCATTCATAATAGCAACAACTGACAATAATTTTCAGTTACACAAACTGCCAAATAACAGAACATATTTTAAAGCTGACCTTCAACATCTTTTCTCTTTAGAGCATGTGCTACTTGTTGTAAAATAGCTACCACAGATGGTACAACTAGATCATTCTTTGTATCAACATTTAAAGAACATAGAGAACAAGCAAGCATGATCTATTAATTCTAAAAACAAATAGTTAGTACTGTACTCAGTTTATTAAATCATGATTTAACCCTGCAGTAGAACAAACAAGTTGAAAGAAACACAAATATTACATACTATATCTGTATCATTCTGAATTTATACTGGTATCTTTCAACCTTTTCTGAAGAGCACAGTCCTAATAACTTCATTTAATATATGAAAAGCTTTTTAACAATGCATAAAACTTTGTTATCTGTCTTTCTCTTAATCAGAAGTGACTAATAAGCTTTTCAGTAATTCACTATTTTAACAGTAGCCCATTGACAAAACACAGGGAATCTAAATGTTTAATGGCATTATGCTATAAATTCTAATGAAATGAACTGATAACCGTATGCAAGGTTGCCCAGTTTTTGACAGTCAAGTTTTGGTCACAAATAACTCAATGGGTCAAAGGAAAACACTATTTCTTAGGAAGCTGTGTGTAACATCACAAAACCTTCAAAGTTCAAGTGTGCTATTGTATTAGCAAGTGCTAATGCAGTGATGAAAATGGAAAACCATAATGAAGAAAACAGAAGATTAGTAATTTATCAATTGTTGACATTGCTTTATATCCAAAACATTTGTTCACACCACATCAAAAAGTATAGGTTTGATTATATACTGAAAATATTCATATATAATTTAAAACAAACTGTTTCTCGCTATGACACAAGGGGTAAATACAAAACGTTTCTCTAGCAAGTTTTCTGAGGCTTCAATTTGAAAAAAAGAAACAAATTTAAACTTTTGACAGATTGAGACATATTGACCATTACATGAGACAATCACATGATGATGCATTTAAAAAGAAAGCATGTACAGAAATGTAACATGCAAATGAGTTGAGTACTATAATAAACAAATAATATCAAATAGTTCATCCTTCATGCCTATCCTAAATAAAATACTCTCACACACAAGTAAAAGTATCTGAAGAAGACTACCTAAAACACACTAAACAACAAGGCAGCAGCTACAGGTCTGCCTGTGGATCTTAATATTTGAAAACTTATTCGTCCGTCACCTGTAACATGACAGTAATGCACAATGAGAGTGCAGTAGGCTTGGTACAAACGTATTAATCCTAAACCTAACACTAACCTCTAAACCAACAGATTTGAAACTTTTGAAAAAAGAAAAGAAAAAGTGGTCTCATGAAGTGAAACATTCAACCACTACTGACAAAATGAAAGTTGCCAACCTAACTGAAAAAACATTCACAAAGCAGACCTCAAAACATCTGCTACAACATCAGTGCCACTTGAGTGACAAAGTCAACCTTTTATTCACACCACGTCATGCCAGGCATATGAATAGTCGCTACCAAACAACAACACTTAGCGAAGGGGACATAACATGAGTTATTGGTTTCCACCGCACTATGTCATTTAAGTCCTTTATACCAGTGCTTCTCAACCGGTTGGCCACGAACTGTTCCGAGATAACGCAATATTTACACCTAGTTATGAGTTCTGAAACAAATTTTTCGTGAATTGTGCCCAAAATCAAAGTCTCGGCAAAAAGTGGGCTGCAACATCAAAAAGGTTGAGAAGCACTGCTTTATGCTCATATTTCTTAGCCAAGTTAGACTTGTGGTCATACATTAGGCAAGCAAGGTTGGTAATAGAGTAGGTTATGAAAACACAGAAAAAAATTAATGATTGAGTTAATCAATGTATCACTTGTTGATAAGTACTTGATAGGCTGTATGGAAACAACCAAAAAAGCATGACTATAGAAAATGACATCTTTCATTTACCACAAAGCATTTCACATGAACAAAGATTAAGATGCACACCGCTGAACTATGCATACATACCATATTATTTAGATTACAGTAGAAGTTAGCAGGCATTACTTGTCTTCAGAATATGAGCTACTTGATACTGTAGTTATACCAATGAATACCAACAACTCACTAGAATATTCTTAGGAATGCCACGCAAAAATGTTATCAAAAGTAGAGATAGATCGATATATCGGCCTGGCCAATATATTGGGCCAATATTTGGGTTTCACAGATATACCGGTATTGGCCGCAGTAGATGTTGACAAAGGGCTGTTATATTATTCCTCACGCATCCAGACAACTTGTGGAAGAAAGCACAACAAACCAAGTTAAGACAGCATTTTCATAAACAAGCAGACAAGATCAACCATGAAGCACTCATCGGCCATCGCAGCCAAACCAAAAGCATCATCATCAGGGTAAGTTTTTTCAATCAAGTCAATTTTTTGGTAGTAAGCTTGAATGACATGATTTTTTGCAAGAACTCTGAATAGGAGTAACTTTCATATTCTTAATTTGGTAGGTCAACAAAAAGTCAATTTTTTACCTCTTTTTATAGGGCAATAAAGTCAATTTTTTATAATTATCAGTTATTAGTCAAAATTTCTCTTTAGTATTAATAACAAAAAGTGAGAAAATGTAGAACATCACATAATTTTATACTTTAACTCATCCATCTAGTGATTGGCTTACAGTGTTATGTCACAAGACTTAGACTTATTTTGCAATAGCACATAGACTTGTGTCACATGTTTCGTTGAGAATTTATGTATTTTCGTTTAATAATGTTCATTTTAATCTAAAATCAAGAAATATCATTTGTTCAGTTTAAATTTTGATAGGTCAATAAAGTA
>JGI24158J21664_10006675_pt1 | contig 15240 bp, 5 predicted proteins | sample Ectturendosymbi3_FD_21664 | JGI IMG/M metagenome (IMG submission 21664) | reverse complement strand
TTTTGGCAACAAATCTGATGTTGAGTGAGCTGTTTTTGTTTTGGCAGTGGCTATAGATACGCCTGTGGATCTTGAAATAAGAAAATTTATTAATACAGTTACACCACCTGTGACATAACACCAACAGTTACGCATGACGTGAGTGCAGTAGGCTTGGTAGAAACGTAGTAATGTAAAAGACAAACCCTAAACCTAACCCTCACCTAATGCTAACCTAACACTAACCTAACCCTAAGCTAACCTAACCCTAAGCTAAGCTAACCTAACGGTATGCTATCCCTAAACTAACACTAACCCGTAAACATACAACTGAAAAAATGTAAAGAAAAAAAACAATGAAAGTCGAAAGAAAAAAACAAAACGAAGGTCGGCAAGGTGAGATTCGAACCTAAAACCTCAGCTGTAAAAGGCTAGCGCCTAACCATTACACTAAACAATCCACGCAGTTTGACTGACAAACTGACCCTTTTATTTGAATTGCGTCAGGACAGGCGTATCCCTAGTCACTTCCTTTTGTTTTCCACATTTCCCCTTCCTTTTTGGATGAAAACAGTTAGATTAAAATAATTATTTTTACGTTTCTTTCATTATTTTCTCAAACTCGTGTGTTTGCGTATTGCTCCAAATTGAAGAAGCTCTATTAAGTGAGTTGAGAATAACATACTGTTTACGTTACACATAACTGACTTCTTCATTTTAATGACAATACTTTGCTCTATTTTGGATTCAACGTGGGTTATCGACTTATCATGTTTTGTTAGGTATTGGTATTGAAGCATATAGTTTATATAAAAATAATGTTATCTGGTGTTGAAAAAGACAACAATCTGATGTTAACCAGACGGACCCCAGTGGCAACACTGATTTCGGCCATTGTTGTTGTAGGTTCAAATACAGCCTAGCTAGAATTCAGTTTGGAAAAAGCTTCAGTAGATGAAAGGATTTAGGTACGCATTCATTGCACCATTTTAAGAAATGATTTCATTGGACATGACATTGATGGTGCTCCTACTGCTCGCTTTATCACTGTTGTGTTAAATTAACGTAGAATAGCTGTTGGGATGGGTGCCCTGTAAAAGGTGGAGCTCTGTAAATAGCGGAGCTTGGTTGCGTAGGTTTGATGACGTAACCGGAGTGGAAAAAAGTTGCGTTGCAAAAGGAAAAAAAGTGAAAGAAAAATGTTGTATCATTGCAACTTGAATATGCATTTCCCCCAAACATGGAATGCATGGACGTTTGTGATGTTTAAAAATTTTATACATTCACTACTGTTGAAACCTATTTTTTGTCCCCAAACCGTTGTGAAACTCAGACAACCAAAAAATATCAAACTTCAAAATAGACCTTTTTTACCATAGTGTAATATGACCTTTTGCAGTAAATTTATTTTTACTACCAATTTGTAATTAGTTTTCATTGCTCAACGCAAAATATCGGTTTTAGCGACTCCTGTTGTATCATCAACCCTCTGCAACCAAACTCCGCTATTTATGGAGGTCTGCCTTTTACAAGGCACCTTGGGATTGTGTGGAGTCCAGCAGGTACACAAATTTAGGCTGCTTGTATCATTTGATATAAACATCTCCATTAGACAAGGTAAAAGAGTTGTGTTGACATGTCTCTAAACTTTGAATTTCTGTCAGTTTATTCAAGGGTCAAACCGCCTTTTGGAAAGTCTAGAAATTTACGTGGATTCACTAGCTTTCCCAGGTTGGGAATTATCCCATCTAAGAGGCCTTCCCAACCCAAAAGTTTAGTTTCGACAAGGGACACTGTATGCATTCTGAACATCAAGTTTAATTCGAAATTTAGGTACAATCATCCAATTCTTAGCATATTTCTTGTCAAATACCTGTAACAATTTAGGGTCTTACAATGAAGTTAAAAAATAACGCTTTCTATGGGGCATATACAATGTCTCTAGAAATATGAACCAGACACCCACTGTTTGAAATGGAAAAGGGCTGAACACACAGTGTTCGTAGCAGAGGATAGGTCGAACACCCAATGTTGGAAGTAGAAGTAGGGCCGAACACACACTACACAGTGTTTGTAGTAAGACGTAATGTCTGAAGTTTTAGTGTTCAAATCATCCTCAATTTATAGCGAAAGTTTTTGTGTCTCTAATTACTCATTTGGCGTTGCTGTCTCATGGCCTTTTAAAGTCATCATTCAACTTCCATGTCCATATTTAGTAATGTTATGGGTGTTCTTGAAGCGAAGCTTGTACAGTATTATGTCTTCATCATCATGGGGTTGTTAGGTAATCCATCACTTTTAATCTCTTCTCTTATCCCGTTTTTAGCGCATTAGTCTTGTGGTAGTCGCATGTTGTCATCACATTTTATCCTGGGATGGCATATGCTTGTGCAAGAAGTCTTTGCTTCGTAAATTGTTTGTTAGTTTATTATTTTGACTTGACAGCTTGCTTCTGGCATTAGGTCATCACCCAAGTCATCGTTATGTGGGTCCACATCTCTTGTAGCCATGACAAGCTGGTTAAGACCAGTTTTATCAGCTATTATTTGTCTTGAATCTTGTGTCTCTTCTTTATAACATAAAACAGTTGTCCTTGTTTTTCTCTTGTTTGTTTTTCTCTGCTGAATTTATCATCAGACATGAATGACTTTTTCTTTCTTTGACTGCATTCAAATCATGTTGGGTCTTATTGTGAAACATGGACCTAACACAGGGGTCTGCAGATAGTGAGTCACAACCCAAATGTGGGTTGTGAGACCTTCCACTCTGGCTTGTGAAATAATTTAAATTTACCATAAGGCAGTGGCTATAGGCCTGTGGATCTTGAAATTTGAAAACTTATTCAAATACCACGTGTGACATAACAGTAATGCATGACGACAGTGCAGTAGGCTTGGTAGAAACAAAGTAAACGTAAAAGATAAACCCTAAGCCAGGGTCGGGAACCTTTTTAGCTAAGGGAGCCATGAAACCTACACATTTTTAATTGTAGTTCCGTGAGAGCCTTCAACACCTAATGCAACTAACTTATTAACGTGTGCATTTTTAAGCAAAATCAACAATTTAAAACAATGGTAAACGTCTGAATTTTCTCTTTATGCTTATTACTGATAATGTGACTTCTGGTGCTGCATGGTGTTGCTGATGGGTTTGTAGTCTGGTAGATGGAAAATTACAAAAAAAGTTTCATTCGTAATAGTCGTGTTCAAGAAAATATCAAGCGAGGCAGATGTCGTCATCAAAAGAAACACATCTGGCTCGTGAGCCATAGGTTCCCGACCCCTGCCCTAAGCCTAACCGTCACCGTAGCCTTAACCTACCTAACCCTAAGCTGAGGCTAACCTAGCACTAAGCTAATGCTAACCCAACACTAACCCTTAAAGGCAATACATAAGCCCAGGGTTTTTTAAGGCGTTATAGGGACCCGATTCGGGTCCTTAAAATCAGAGAAAATTATCATTGGGTCCCTAAAATCTGAGAAAATTGGGTCCCTAGAATCAGAGAAATTGGGTCCCTACAGATCCATACTGGGTACCTAACATTTTCCTTAAAAGAACTACATAAGCCTGAAAAAAAGTAAAGAAAAAAGAAGTAAAATCAGCAAGGTGAAAGTCAAACCAAAAACCATTGGCATGGCAGCCGTAACGCATAACCCCTAGGCTACGAAACCCACGCCGTTTGAATGACCAACTGACCCTTTTATTTGAATTACGTCAGGCCAGGCGTATCCGTGGTCACTTTCTTGCCATAAATAGGTTATAAGCAACGCGTCTGTGTAATTATGTACTAGACTAGTGTTTCTTAACCTTTTTTACATATCTTACATCTTACCTTTTTATCAAACAAGATTACCAGATTTACCCCCAATACACTCAAACGCCATGGTGCTCATATACTGAAAATATGAAATTAACAAACTCTTACAGTTTAGAATGATTTATAAAAGTTATATTGGCTATAATTGCGGTTCAGTAAATTTACCCCCTTGGAAGATTAAATTTATCCCCAGGTTAAGAACCACTGTGGCAGACAGAATAAATGCCATCATTTACTTTTTTATGTGCTAAGTTTCATACAATTTTGTGCAAAAAAAGTGTTACTGTCAATAGTAGTCTTATAATTGATTTTTAATTATAAGGTATTTTCCACACAATTGTATGCTCGCGAAATATTTGTGTTGCAAGAATTAGGAACTATTTTTAGGGTCGTGCCAAAAAATATTTGCAGACCCCTGCATTAAAGCATATGGTAATTGTGTAAAACTATAACATCTGCTACTATATAGAAAAAAAATTGTGCACTTCTTGTCAAGCTCTATCATAAATTGATTGTGGTAGGTAGTTGTAGCCATGGCATTCAAGACAAAAGATGTTGGCAGTGTCTATTTNGCCTCATGAATCAAAAGCACTGGTTGAGCTATTTTGACTTTGGCACAAATACAATTGGCTGAAATGGTCACAAGACAAATTTGGAACACATGACCTGCTTAGTTGAACAAGACATCTGTAACAACTTAGCATGGACTGCTTTGAGTTCTGTCATGCTTTCAGTGTTGGCAAGCTGTTAATCAGTTCTTAACTGCGTTGCATGAAGTATAGGCTAAACCAGGGGTCACCAACGTGGTGCCCGCAGGCACCAAGTCGCCCGCGGGTCTGTTCTAAAAATAATATTAGCATGATCAATGTCTTCACCAATACTAAAATAATGGAAGGTAAATTGAGCAAAATTCTTATTTCAGAAGTGTGTAATACACACTTGTATCAAACTACTAGCCCTCCCCATTAATCGGTACACAAGAAGTAGCTTGCAGTTTCAAAAAGGTTTGGGGACCCCTGGGCTAAACCCTAGCCCTTGTCTCTTTGCATATCATACGTATCACATGACCACTTAACTAATTGTGTCCGACTAAAGGCAAAATAGCCATAGCACAGCTTGTGCCTCATGAGGCTAACTAGACACTTCCAAATATGGTGGCTAATGTGCAACTGCGTGAGCAGTTTCAGATTTGGGTTGGATATCAGAATACGTAAGTCTGAATTTTTGGATATGGAGTTTGTGAAAATATTTGGATTGGATTAGGATTGCAAAATTTCCTTATCCATATACCACGGGCTTCCAGCTCAAGATTTTCCACTCTTTAGCATGATCTGTTTAACAAACCTACAAATTATGTAATTCTTTTTGGGTAATATGATTTCAATCAAAACTCTTAACACTTTGAGAGCCAGGGTACGATATATTCGTACTTTGAAATCGGCCTAAAACCAGCAGTTTCGGTTGCCCTACCAACGCCATAGTTCCTCCGCTGATTGTTCTAGAGAGCTGTTCAAGGGCTCAAACGGATAGGCCAGTCATCTAGACTATACATGAAAAAAAATTTGGTTGGGGTGTGCGGATTTTTTGTGACTGACGTCATAAGTGAAGTAGTTTTTGGGCCATTTTGGCTCATGTTACTTGGCCTAGGGCCCAACCACTAGGCCAAAGTATTTCGCTGAAGTTTTCATTGGAAACTAGGCTCGAGTCCGAGTCTTTTGATCGATTGATCGACTTACCAGCGTTTCTGGTTCAAAAGTTATGATCTAAAATAAACAAATTAATTAATTATGTAATTAACTAATTAGTCAAATATTTTTATTACTTTAGATCGCTACTTTTCAACCCGAAAACCCAGCAGGTCATTCAAAGTATCAAAAGACTCGGATTGCAAAATTTCCTTATCCATATTGTTTTTAATTTTAGAGGATAATTTTAGTTTTGTCGTTTCTAACCTCAAGACACAACATGCATCCAAGCTGTAGACCCAGGGTAGACAACCTGCTGCCAATGCCCATCAATAAAATGTATGCTGCTGTGCACACTGCACATGTCATTTGAAATATAAGTTATGGTGGCCGTGCATTAACAAAAACTCTTCTGTAGAAAGACAACCAAACAGGCACATGTGGAAGCAGGCTAGGCTCAGGCTCAGTGTGTGGAAGCAGAACACAAGCAATGCAAAAATTTTTTATTAGTTTGGACTCACTGGCGGCCTGTAATGCACAAAAATAAACATAATGCGGCCAGCAATGGTGAAAAGGTTGTGCACCCTTACTGTAGGCACACCACTCATTTTCTAATTGTCCATAAGGCAATTTTTTTTAAATAAAAACCATACTTTTGTTTAGATTCTGATTGACTCTGACAAATATTGATAGATTGCTGCCATGCATTCTACTGTATGTCCTGAAGCATGTGCATTGTTGAATAGTCTTGATATTCCTGGATTACTTCAACTTCCAGTGGAAGCTGTAAGACCATTGCTTCCCACTCTTGTTCGAATGGCTTTGTGTAGTTCTCTTGATACAAGTTCTGACTGGCTTGAAACTCGCAAATGTTTACTTCAATTATTGTCTGGAATTGAGGCTGTCAATGAAATTATTGCATTACTCTCTGTTGACTTCCATGAACTTGAAGAAGATGCTAAAAAAGAGGCAAGATTGCAAAGTAAAATGGGAAATAATGATAGTTCAACATTCATATCAAGCTTAAAGCAACAAGGTCTTGTATTAGAATTTGAACGAAGTGAACCTTTGCGTAGACTAAGGATTGTGATGTCAGAAATGCTTCCATTTATGATTGCTAGCGATTCCCATATTACAGATACAATGTCTGATTCAGAGTTGTTTCAATGCCCTGCTTACCTGGAAGATGTATCAGATGTTTTGTGCATTCTTTGTGCTGAGCTACCTTCTGTTTTCAAACTGACTGCTGTTAGTAAGGCTTTGTTAAGTTTTCAGTTTGGTGCTATTATTTTATGCAAACTTGTTGCAAACAATCCAGAATCCTTTTTTAGTGTCTGTAACACACTCCTAGGAATTGCCGATGAAGAAGTGCAGAACCAAAAGCATTTATCTCATGAAAGCAGAAGGTTGAAAACACTTGAGATGTTGTCTATGCTTAACCCAGCTTGCAAACTGACAGTGAGAAGTTTGTGTGTCCACCATTGTTGTTTCCCTCAATTAGCTGTAACACTTGCACTGCCCACACAAGAGTCTTCCAGAGGGATAAATGCAGTAAGTGAATATGTTATATTTATCACTGGGTTATTGCTGGGCAACAACCTTAAAGTTCGCTCTTGGTTTGCCTCTTACCTCAGGCAAGCAAAAGGTCTTGAAGAATGTCTTTTGCGGCAAGAATTGATGAAGGATCTACGCAACATCTTAAATGCTGCTGAAATGAAAAGTGACCATTCACCAGATGACATTGCTACCACAAATGAAGATTGCCATCAAGCAAAAAAAGTTTCAAGTAATGAGTCCAGTTGTGCAATGCAGGAAGGGCTAAATCAGTCAATGTACATACTTGTAGATGAACATTGTTTGCATGCTGCCGCTCTTATCCGCCTTTATTGTGCCTTGAAGGTTATTGCTAGTTTAAAGTTTTCTGTTGAAGAATCAGATCTGATACTGCGTTTAATAACTTGTTTTCCTCCATTAACTCCTCGTGGAATAAGATTTGTCTCATTATCTCTTGGAATGCTGCTTGCATGCCCAGCATTGCTGTGTGGCTCAGCTGAAGAAGAAAGAGTTGTTAGTTGGATCAAATGGCTTGCAAGTCGATCAGAAGAAATGGAAAATGTTGGTCCAGAGGGTTGCTCATTTGCTGAACAATTACTTCTTACTGCTATTCATCTTCATGGGGATAAAAAAAATGCTGTTATCCGCCTTGCATGCTCCACTCTAGGTATGAGGGTAAAAGTAAGCTCTGCTTCATTGAACAAACTACGAAATGTGTTCACAGTTGAGGTTTTTCCCACGCATGTTGTTGCGGCTCATGCCGCCAAAGTGCCTGTGACCAAGAATCTGAATGCTAGCATGTCTGGCTACTTGCCCATACACTGTGTGTATCAACTGCTAAAATCAAGGGCCTTTACTCAAGGACGTATACCTGTAAAAGACTGGATTTATAATCAGATATGTGTAGCAAAAAGCCCCCTTCATCCGCAGCTTCAACCTTTGATACAGCAGTATGTCACAACCATTGTCACTCCTTTTTCAAGGGGACATTCCAAGCAAAATAGATTATTAAATGAACCATTTGAGGAAAAAGATGTTTTACAAGTGTTTGGTGGTGAAAACGGTTATCAGTCTGCTTTTTCCACTGGGATAAACAACAATGAGAGATTTTCTTTAACATCAAAACTTCTCATGCTGTACTATGTGTTGCTTTATGAAGACATGGTTTTGAACAACATGAAAAGTTTGTCATATTTATCTGAAAGACCAAAGCGATATTCATCGACTCTTATCAACATGATACCAGTTAAACTTCTTTTGTTTAAAGCAAAACGGCAACCCAAATGCTCTCAAGGTTTGTACCCTTCACTGCTTGGGCTGTTGATCACCCATCTGCCCCACTTGTGCCTTGTTGAAGACTGGATGTTAGACTTGGATTGTTTGTCTTCAGACAATGTTGTTATTTCTATGCCAGAAAATAACAGGTCAGTATCTAAATCTCCAGGTCTCATTTGCTTCTCACCAGAGCAGTTTTTTAGCAGTCTGCGGAGAACTGCAATCAACCCTGCACCTGCACTAATGCATCTACGAATGCTTACTTATCACAAGGTTGAAGCAGATGCTATCCTAAAGTATGCTCCTAGTTTTACTAAAGGCTTGCCGTTTTTGTTGCATGCCAAGGTGTCACGGCGTGTCAGACAAGAAGCACAAAACCTGTGGCATAAATTGCATTCTGTTATTCCGCGTGAGCTCAGTGTAATGACTATTCGTTCATTACAGTCTTGTTGCAACAAATCATCTATATCAGTGACATACGAGGAGCTAATGGATGATCCTTTGTTGCCATTAACTGTTGATGAGCGCATTTTTCAATGTCCTGATCTTTTGCCAACAGTATTGTGCATCATGTCAGCAAGTCTGTCTGCTTGCCAGTCACGCACACAGACACTTCTAAAAGCGAATCCCACTTGTGATGGAAATAATGCTGGACAAACACGCAGTGCAAGCCCGTTAGGAAACTCATGCATATCTGAGGCAGAAAAAGAAGAGCTTCGATCTGCATTGAAAAGTGCTTCATGCAGTGCTGCTGTACAGCTACTGATTGAACTCTGTGCGCTCCCATCATTTGCGCCACAGGCAGTGCAGACACATAGTGGGATTAACATATTGTCGCATGAACGTGAGGTCCAATGTCTCGTGTGCTCTACTCTGCACCAAATGTTCATTGCAGATCCCACTGTAGCTAAGTTGGTTCATTTCCAGGTGAGTCTCCGATAATGTACTAAGCTGAAGGTCATATTGTACCTGATTTTTTGCTTTTATTTTTAGTGGATGATTTTAATGCAACGTAAAAGACTTAAATTTCTGCAAAGCTCTTTTCAGGTTTATTGTCTCATTTACTGAAAGCTTCAACTTCTGTTCAATTTTTGCCTGTTCAGTACTGAATCGCTTGTCTAATGCATTCCAACGTGTTTTTTTTTGACAGTATACTTCATATAAAACTGTTGGTTAATCCTTGTACTTGAAAGCAATGATTTTTGACTGAACAGTGTTGAAAGTAATATGATTTAAAGAATTAGCATTGGTGACGCTTGACTGGCTGTTATGCTATTCGTTGCCACCAATACGAAAAATTCCAAATAAAATCTAAGGAAGCAGATGTGTTCTTTTTAACATTACTTGCCAGTTATTTTAATGTATGTCCAGTGCATTGCCATTTCTCCTGGGAAAGTTTCTTGTGGTGGCTATTATAGACACTGTACAATGAATGTTCAGTAATGCGTTTAGTTTCAAACGAACCATTGTTTTTAATTTTAGAGTTAAATCATTCACGCTGAAGCAAAAACCTGGCTGTAACAACTTTAATTTTGTTTTCAATAAATGTTGTGTAGCATTTCTTGATTTAATTTATTCTATGCGTCTGTTGCTCACAGGGCTACGCATCTGAGATGATACCAGTTTTAGTTGCATCGGTGCCATCCATGCATATTTGTTTGAACTTCGTCCCGGAGATGCTCCGACAAAACAACCGCTCGCAACACTTGTTCGCGCTTGAACTGGCCTCCTACGTCTGCTGCCAATATCCACTTCCAAAAGCGTTGTCTGTCGCTCGACTTTGCATCAACGCGATCGCAGCTTTCATAACAGGTTGGTAAAACTGACATCGGTGGGCGGCCGGTCGTATGTTCGTCAGCTTGAACGTCTTTTGACGTAGTTTTGTCGCAATAATTTGACTGTGGTGAGCAGGTCAGTTGTACACAACGTTATAAAGTATTTGTTGAAGATTAACACAAAATGGCGACGATTAAGCAGGGTTTCTACGAAGTCTTCAAAAGCATGGAAAAAGTTCAGGTCATTTTCCAGTCTTGAAAAGTCTGGAAAACATGTTTTTGGTCTGTTAGTATGGAAAAAGCAAATAATTTTCCAGACCTGATCTTTTGACATGCATTGTCATAATATTTTACTTTCATCGTGTTAAACTATTATAGTCTCTGTATTTGACCTGGGTATGTTATTCAGAAAAGTTTATATCTGGAAAAAGACCGGAGAAAGTCTGGAAATTTACATTCAAAATTGCGTGGGAACCCTGATTAAGTGATTCAAAGGAAGGAGTTGTATGCCACAAAGTGTTGGCTCCCAATCTACCAACTACTACCACAACTATGGGAACGTAGAGGGCGAGGCCTGACAGGCGGCAAGAACCGCTTTTCAAGTCTTTGGCACGACCCTAACAGGGAATCGAACCGAGCTTACCAGCGTTAGTTGCGTGCGCCCAACCTACTGTACCATTTAGTTAGTGTTCCACTCTCTATAGTTTATGACTTAGATTAAATTTTAATCTATCTTTCATTATAAAGATTTTTTAGTTTCCAAAATAATTTACATAACTAACGCAGAGTTGTCGATTGATTTTTCTGAAACTTTAAATGAATGCGCTGCAGGGTTGATATGCGCCGCAACCAGTTGATATTTTCAGGGGGGGGGCAAAATAATTGTGCCTTGTTGTTTTGCCAAACAACTAAACACATTTTTGAAAATGTCGAGGATGGCAGTGGCCCGGTTACCCCCCTGATGTGCAACCAACATATAGATCTTGTGCATTCTCAAAGCAATGCTTTCTCAGGAACGTGATCGCTCCTGTACTAATCGCTTCAACATCATTTTGATATTATTCAGTGGCCAGCAAAAATTTTTTTGTGCCACACATGTTTCAACTGATTTTACTTAATTTTGGGTCCCTGACTTTAAAATGCAGTTAGTTTTTCTTTAACACAATTAGTTTTTGTGCTGTGATGCGTCCTCTAAAAAAAAGTGTTATTTGCCAAAGCAAATTGACTGGCAACATTGGCATGTACTGGCAACATTTGGCATGTACTGGTTGACTGGCAACATTGACATGTACGCTTGTCCGTTACTTAGGAAGGTAGCTCTGTGTGGGCTGGTGATGCAGGCGTGCCAAGAAAAGTTTGTGCTTACTTTCGTGTGGGTTATAGGGTAGTGTTGACTCGCTTTTCAGTATTTTAATCGTCCGTTTGCCTTTTGCTTTCAACGCGGGTGGTAATCAACAACACGCTGTCGTTTTTGGAATTTTATCAGCGTCACTGTACCACTTAACCAGCTATGTCCAACCCAGATGGCTTTCTGAGCCAAAATATATGTTACTATCTTAATCGGGGCTGCATATTGAATGGTATATTAATGAGGGCCGCACATTGAATGGCTAACTTTCATCTTAGCAAATTAAATTTGCTTCAAGCTAATGTATTGAACGTGTTCGAATCCTAACTGTAACGGTATCAGACGTGATGAAATGGCACTGAAGACCACCTGCATCAAAAATGCCAAATTTAAGATTATCAAAATAAAGACAGGTTGTCAGTTTATAGGATAGTTTTACTACAGCGAAAACCTAAAGTGGGCCGCACAAAACCTTCCACTGGGCCACATGCGGTCCATGGGCCGCGGGTTGGACATAGTTGCACTTAACAATCAGCATGTCCGCATTCGGGACTGCACTAAGCTTACTTTGAACCCCCCTGCGGGGGGGACGCACTGACAAGATACCTCGCGTGTCAGGACATTGCTGGAGTTCGTGAAACTTGCTTTCCAAGACCGGCGAGAAAACAAGTTTTGCTTCAATTAATTTAGAGCAACGTAGAGAGGAATCCAAATGCATTAAAATCAATACGAGCTTAACGCAGCACTTTGGCGACGGACAGTGCAATCTGTAAGGTGTCAATGAAATGGGTGAATTTTGATCTGTTTCTGAAAATCGTACAGCGACGTGCGAGTCGTATTGTTTGATTCGCAAGTCAGATTCATTTGCAATTTCGTCAAATCATTTTCTTGGTCGAGCCACAAAATTATTTTAGTCAATGAATTGTCGGCACAAGTCACTCTCCAGTCGGACAACATCAAGACTGTTCTATCAGCTTTCTGAGTAATGCGTAATTTTGGACCCTTGAAGATTCAGAAAATTGCGACTAAAGCCCGCTTGGTTGAAAATCGCCACTCGTTTCGGAAAAGCGACTCGAGCCAGCTTGTTAATCTGGCTTTCGTATCCAGTGTGCGTGCCCACGTTTTCCAGTTTGTGACACGTGTTTGCTTTTCAACAGTTCTGCCTTCATCCGGACGAAGCTCCTTCTTCCCTCGAGCAATTGCGACACTGCCTCGTTTTTGCAAGGCCTTCCCACCGCTGTTACGGGACAGCATAAGCTTGCTGCTGCAGCTGCAGCGGACCACCCACGCCGCGATCGCAGCCACCAATTCGCACTTCGACGGCGACGCAGAGGGAAGCGGCGATCAGTCCGCTTATCCCGCTTTCGAATTGTATTGTGACGTTCGGAAAACGTTTCATATGATCGCGGAACAGTGCTGGTCGTGATTGGCATTGACGTACAGTGGTGCACAAAACAGCAGCAGTAACACGTTCCCTCCCTGCAGCGAGATGTGCACACATTGATCTGTAACACTGATGTGGATTTTTTGAAAAATGTGGTCGTACTCATTCAGTGGCGCAGCCAGCTCAAAAACTTGGGGGGTCAAAAGTGTTTGATTTTAGGCGAATAACGCTATTTTGCTTGGGATACCGCCTCTCAAAGAACAAAATGACCATATGTTCTAAAAATTGGGGGGCAATGGCCCCCTAGGCCCGCCCCCCGGCTGCATTGTCCGTTGCGTTTCACATGCGCCCATTATGCAACGTCGCCATGGTGCCGAGCTTGGGTACGTCATCCGGCGATTCGCATTTTCATTGGTCGTCGATCGAAAGAAGTTTTTTTTCCTGAAAACTGCTTACGTGCTTGAAAAGTCCAAGTAAATTTTTCACCCGCCTTAGTAAAATCATTCGTTTGGTTTCCTGATGTTCACTTTACTGTCAATTTGAACTGTCATCATGAGTTACGTCACAAAAGCAGTTGCAAACATAATGCGATCCCAGATACTGAAAACCACGTTGAAGTGCGGGCGGAGACTGGGGGGGGAAAGAAGTATGGGTAGACTGGTGGATGACATGGCTATTTTTGAGCAGACTAATACGCTGCAGGTATGGCGAGGGAACCCTGGAGAATGTCGAGGTCAGAGTGTTGCGACCTGTAGCGGCGCTGCGCAGAGAACATAGCATCGCGCGCAAAGCGAGAGCAGAAGACAACGTCCCCAAGGGTGAAAGAGCCATTGGAGATCTCTTTTGGTCGATTCGCGAGGCAGCGGCGAAGTGCAAAAACTCTCGGTTGGCGTTGCGTTGAATGCGCGATTCACCACGAACGGGATGTGCACGAACAATACCACCGATATATATGTGGCACGAACGAGCAATATAATAGAGTGATCATGGCATGTGATCTCTATTTTTGCTTGCTGCCATAGTGTGAAGCTTTGCGCACATGCCGCTCGGGATTTCTGATCGCAATAAAAGTAACTAGTCTTCACAAAGGTGACAAAGCAGTGAATGCATCAGCAGCTTATTTTGATAGGAAATTTATTTCACCAAAAGCTGCAGCAAGCAATGCATAGGAAAAAATTCCAAAACTAGAATGAACAAAAATCAAAATAACCTGCAGCGGCAAGTAAAAACCTGAAAAATACGCCGTTGCTCAATAATTGCTTTCACTGCAACTTTAAACCTACGCCAGTGATCGAGCAACGCAGCAGATCAATTAAAATGCCTGAAACAACACGCGCTTATGACGCAGAGCGTTGGTAGCAGACTTGGACAACTAAATAATTCTAGTTTTCTAATTCGATGCATTAGAGCGAAATGACGATATTTCTAATTTGAATGTAATTTACTGAAAGCTTCAGTGCTCTAATTTTAATTCCAATCTAATTTCCGATTTTGCCAAAAATGCTAATTTGTCCAACGGTATTTTCAAAGATGAAACGAGAATGCANCCTCGTNCAANNAAAGTGCAACAAAGTGGTCACAAGCGCCATGCCGCCATCCCATGACTTGAAAAGCGAACACAGTAAAAACTCGATCAATTTCTTTTCTCATTCACAACTGCAGTAAAAAATATGTGACCTCATCAATTTATTACTATAACCTCATATAGGATATCCACTCACACGCAGAAGTCACAGTAGTCAACAGGTACTTGCGACAGTTGTGCTGTTTTTGAGCAGGGTCTACAAACTACGGCCCGCGAAGACATTTTTTCAATCGTGAAGCAAATTTATACGAATAACTTGTTGATTTGGTAGAATGTGATATTTCCCGAAACAGTCACATAACGTAAGGTGTCCGGCCCTTGATGTTGTGTGAAAGCTTATGTGGCCCTCGGACAAAAAAGTTTAGAGATACTTGTTTCAGGGTATTGGCAAAACGCAAATCGTTTCCCTTACCTGAAGGCTGCTGCTTCAAAACTGGGTATGTGTTGAGTTAGCGTTGCGGTCTCAAAATGAAACATTTCCATACTTGAGAATACAGCCAAGAAATGACTTCAATGACTGAGAAAAAGAGTCAAGAAGAAGACCCTGAAGTTTAGTGTCATTTATTGTGGACAAGTGTGAATTGGAGAAACACGAGGAAACTAAAGCTTTACAGAGAAATGGACTTTCACTAGGAAGTATGAAGCTGAAACAAAATGAAGAATAAGACACTCGGGCCGGGCTTGACAATAAGTTAAGCTGGAAACCTCATGTACAAAAGGTAAAAACTCAACTATCAAGAGTTTGTGGAATTCTATCCAAACTTAAACATTATACATCACCACCTGTACTGAAAGTTGTCTATAACTCATTAATCCATCCCTACCTTAATTACTCAATC
>JGI24158J21664_10006674_pt1 | contig 15240 bp, 8 predicted proteins | sample Ectturendosymbi3_FD_21664 | JGI IMG/M metagenome (IMG submission 21664) | reverse complement strand
GCCGGCCAAAGTTTGGCCTGAAAGGGCAAATTATGCTTTTTCTGAAAAGTTAGGAATTAGGCCCAAAACTGGGTTTTTGGCCCACAATTTTGGCCACAGATATGCTAGCAAGTCAATCAAGGGCTCTATAGACGCGGATTGTCATCTACTTTTCAACAAAACTTTGAGCCAAAAGAATGGGGCAATGGGTTGGGGCCCAGGGACGGCTAAAGATGGCCTACTTTTCCAAAACATGTCCTCTTTGTGACGTCACCTCCAGAAAAAAACACCGAAACAGAAAATTGTTTTTTTCGATTTTGACTACAAGACTTGCTGAATCCGCAGAGGGTTTGAACAGCTCTCTAGCTCAATCGCCTGGCGAGTTATAGGATTACAAAATTCTACAAGAAAAGTGGCGCACGCAGGACTGAAAGGGTTGAACGAAGTTGTTTCAATTACCCAAATAGGGTTGAGGCTTTTGGAATTTGCCCGAATGTTTGTAATTGCATGCAATTTTAAATGAAGAACTTGTATATCAGCCAAATTGGAATTAAGCTGTTTGAAATTCCCCAAAATTGAATAAAGCTGTTTGAAGTTACTAAAACATGAACAAAGCTGTTTGAAGTTACCCAAAATTGAATGAAGATATTCCACTTGGTCCAAACTGGAATGGAGCTAATGCCATTTGGTCAGAGCTGACGTAATCTGTTAGAACATAACCAAATTTTTCCAATTTATGGAAACATTTCTAACTTCACCCAATTTTGAATGATGTTGTCCCAATTTGTTCAAATTTCATTGAGATTGTTAAAATTTACCCAAATGATTCCAATTTTATCCAAATTGAAATAATGCTCTGATAGTTCACCCAGACGTTTCTAAACGTACTAAAATTTCAGTGGAGCTATTCTATATAGCCCAGCTAAACAAAACTGTTCCAAGTTGCCCACAATTAAAGGAAGCTGTTGCAAACCACCAAAATTTGTATTGACTGATGGACTTCACCCAAATGCTTCCAATTTACTAAATGTTTTCATTTTCACCCAAATTTAAATGAAGCGTTTCTCATTTGCCCAGATTTAATTGAAGCTCTTGGACTGTACCCAAATGCTCCTAATTTGCTCAAATGTCTCTAATATTACCCCAAAATTTTAAGTGTTTTAGTTGGCCCAAATTGTTGAAGGCTGTTGGAATTTCCGCAGGATTCCAGTTTACTCAAGGGTAGTGTCTATTTTGCCGTGAGGGGCAAAAAAGAATGGCAAAATAGTTTCAGATTATGTTGCTGTTTTGGCCATTTTTTGCCATTTATTTGGTCACTATTTTATTTTGCCTTAGTTGGGGAAATAGAGACTACCTGATTTACATGAGAATGCAGCTGTATACTTTGCCCAACTGTTGAAAATTTTTGCCCGAATAATGGCCAATTTTTCAGCGTTGGGGATGCGACCGCATCCCCTGCATCCCCATGCCGTACGCATATGTGTTTAATCATCACAAATAAATATCTAGAATGAATACTATTGTTGCTAAACAGTGTCTATGGCCAAATTGCGTTATAAAAAATGCTTTGAAACTGGATTGCTTCTTAGCCCAAATTTGAGCTTCACCATGCAAAACGTATATCACCGCCATATTCACGCATTTGATTTTATAACTGTACAAAAACAATAATCTACGATGTTTGTAACAATAATCTAGGAACCTATCCTACTCTTACTTCAGAGTTAAGTCGAACGTCATCAAAGCAGTTTGATTTACCGATTGTCCATGATTATAATCAAACGTTGTTTATAGTGTAAATGGTGGAGAACTCATATCATGGCTGACCTTTACCTGAGGTTTAAGTTCCGTGTGGAAGTCAGTGATAATCAAATACAAACTGGTATCTAAGCGTTTATACACATTAACTGAAAAAAACGGGAAGTAAACGCTTTTCACAGCTGTTTAAGACGTACCGGCTTGCTCTATCCCACCTACAATGGCGAGGTAAACTTTATTTAAAAACCATTGAAAAATTTCTCTCTTATAACTCTGGCATGCTACAAATACTGTATATTTTACACTTGACTGCAGTATCGCCCGTGCCTTTAAGCAGTGTCGTTAATTTGCACCGAAGTATTTTTTGTCTTTCACATCAAAAGCTTGCTAAACGTTTTTGGTGCAACTTTCGGAATTGGGGCGGGCAATTGCCCCCATCACCCCCTAGCTACTCTCCTGTTTACTCCCGTGATTTAACGAGCAGTCTGATATTTTTGCAGTTATGAACTGCTGTGTCGTCTTTCGCTCCGATATCCTAACTTGGAGCGCTGTTATTTTATATTCAGTGCAATGACACAAAATCAGGAGAGTGCGCACAGAAGAACATGCATATTGTGTTAAAATACTTCTCCAAAACATTGGGTTGGAAACATGAAAATTACATCAAATTGTGACGTCACAAACAGTGCACACCAAATATAAATGACCACCATATGCCACCGAATAAAACCCCACGAAAATTTTCTGCGTACGCCACTGTGCATATGAAAGTTCACGACATTTTTAAGAATTTCGAGATTGAAGTAAAAGAAAACTATAAAAGGTCATAAACAGTGGTTCTTATCTCGCTGTTCGACGCTTGTTTCTAGTTTTTCACAAATGGAAAGTTACGTAGTTACCTCAATCAAACCGAACAGGCGAACTGAACCTACAATGCAATATACTTCACTCTTGTAAGAGCGAACGCCACTTTCGTTCGAAGGACCAGGCCCCTAACCACGGGACGAGGCATTCGCGGGCAGGGCCCCCCAAGTTTTTTTGTGCCCCTCCCTAATTTTGTTGTGTCCAGAAAAATTGGTCTTAAACGTATAATAAAAACAAAAATATTGTCTCCTTAAATGTATTCTCCCCCCAAACCTTGAAACCTGACTACGTGCCTGCGAAGATTGAGCGACATGGAGAAAGTTGCTAACATAAACTGATTAACGTTTCTCACTTTCGGCAACCACAAGTGCAGACGCATTCTTGTACAAAGATAAGGTCTGGGCGCACGATCAACTGTACTCTGTATGACGCAATACACGAAAAAAAACACGCTTCACTAGTGAGCAAACCATATATCCGCCCAAAATTCCCCAAAAGCCCAATTCTATAGTCATGCTTAATGCATGGACTTGGATACGAATGCAAACTGTTCTTCACAAATTAGAAATATTTCGCAACTATCACGTCACAGAATGTAGAAAAAACGTACCAAACGCAATAAATAATGCGCATGGTTGATTGATCAATTAGAAGCATATAGCCGCCCAATATGATGAGCAGGAACGAGTGTGCTGGATGACATCCACAATTTTTGCCTTACCTAGTTAAGACGCACTGAAACTTTCATTCAGTGGTGTAGTAGCTGGGAGTGTCCCTAACGTTGATGTACCTGGACTTGAAGTAGTGTTTCTTTTACCTATTTACACTCGCAAACAGCCAAACGCAATGAAACCTTGGTGGAGCGGCAAACGATAAATTATGATGACTTGAATCCAACGAGCAACCCTTTATTCGTCTTTGCTCAGCTTCAAACCATTGAACACTTGCCTGAAAGTGACAACTGGATTTTTCAAGCTCAGCTATGCGCACACTTACGCTGGATAAATGATGTTGTTTTTTCTGAGAAAAAAGTCAGATAACTCAATAGTCAACAAACGTGTCGAAACCTCTGCACCCGAATTTTCAGGAATTTCACCCGAATTTTCAACAAATCAAAACTTTTGGGGTGCACTTTCCTCCTCAGCTCTACACCACTGAATGGACAGCGCGAGATAAACCTTGAAAAAAGTTTACAATGAAGCAAAATATCCAATTTTTCCAGCTGAGTGCACCAGCCATTTCAGTTGCATCACCTCTCCATTGGATATAATTTACGTTGTAAACAACAACTTGAAAAAGTCCTACCTGCTACATCTTAGGGAAATTCATAATTCAAATCTAACTTATCTGGGCTTTCAGCGATTGGAAAATCTCGCTTAGCTTTTAAAAGTGATTTGGGTCAAGACGCAGGATCCCAGTTTTCGATAATGATAATATTAGGGCCATCACAAATGAAAAAGTTTGGGGGTGCAGTGAAAATAAAGTTTGGCGCACTGGACATTTTTCCCAACGTGAAGGCCCTAGCGTGCAATTTTTTTTCAGAACAAGACCAACAAGCTTTTTGGCATAACTAGCGTTTCATGCTATTCAACATCTTTTGGGCGACTGACCAGACAGGCTGACACGGTTCAGTGTCCAGTACAGACCAAGCAAAAAATGCAAACTATACCACCGTTTCCTGCTATGGTTGAATGGCCAACTGTTGGAGTCTTCGGACTCGAATAGAAGGTCTGCGTCTACGGGCTTAACCCTTTATCTTTTGTGTCAATATTCGTTCTAACGAGAGCATTGTTTGCTAACAACGAGACTTTGTCAGCCGTTTCTACTGAATTTGAGCGCAAGGGGCAAAAATGGACTACTATCCAAACACATGGCGCGGGGCCCCCAGAGACGTGGGGCCGAACCCTGTATGGTAACACACGTAAACTGTGTTTTGCATATGCTAACACTCCTCAACCGTGTTTTACAGTAGATATGCTCACTAATCTCAACCGTGCAGCTTCATTCGATCTAAGTGAAAAGAGTCCTAGGATAACTTTAGTATTGAATTCGTTAATTACTGGTCCAACCACGTCTAAGACATACAATTTACTTAAAAGATTTCAGATTTTTCAACCACCCCTCCGCATTTTTTCGAGGTTGCGGTTACAGCGCAGAGATTGCAGGCATCATCATGACCGAATTTCAAGATGGGAGTCGGTACCAAACTCGTTAAAAAGAGAAAAACTAGCTGCAGTAAAATACAGCGAAGCAAATAGCAAAACGAAGGAAGGAAAAGACCACAGAATGTACATGAACCCACGAGAAACGATTATGTACATTGTACATACGTTTAAACACGACTTTAGAAATGAAATGAACAACTACGTAACTAAAAGTAAAATGAAATTGGTCATAATATTGTATTGTCTTAAAGTCGATTGCTTTGAATTGGAGGCTTCTGTGAATGTTTTATTTATTATATTACGTGCGTTTGCAGCTACCTGTTGACTTCAACAAGGAATTTATTCAGTATTTTAGACTTTCACAACAGAAAAAATCTTGACTAACAGAGCGGTTCACAGACGATGTTACTTGCAGAAATGCTCTGCTGAAATCTTTCAATTTTAAAAAATGCCTTTTTGCCAAAGCATTTCATACTGTTTTTCATACATTTCTTCACTAAACATTGTCCTACGCTTTCCATGAACTGTGCAACACACGAATATGAAAAAAGTTGCATGAATTTTTTTTATTTATGTTTTTTCAATGCAATGAATTTAAAAAGTGGACTGTGGACACAAGCTCCGATTACATAGTAACTGATATTCGAACGTAGCATCGGATGTGACCTCGTTCCGATATCTGGAAAAGAAACAAGACTTGATGTCGTTGTGTACGATAATATTTGCATGTAATAAGTCGAATAGAAAATGTTAGTGTAGTGGAAAAAACTTTTGGCTAACAGGAACCATAATTCTAAATTTCTCACACACAGTTGTTCTCACAAGTATTGTAGTCTGATTTAAACATTTTGATAATGCGTTTTCAAACTCTCACAAACAAAATTGCCCAATAGTTCGTTTGTCGGTCACCTTTGTGGACACAAATTATTTCTCACAATCAGTGTGAAAATCAACAATTACGATTTTTTATTTATATTCCCAAAACGCATGTCAGGCAAAGACATATACGATTACATTGCTTTAAGCTCACCTTTCTATTTCAAAAAGATATCTTTATCGTACCTTCCGCCATAACGTTATACCTATGCTAGTTCAGTCATAAGAAATGCATGGTTTTTATTAAACAACCACAATTTAAATATAGAATCCCGTCGGAGTCAAATTTGCATTTCGAAAAATATTGAAAGCATTGTGGGACAAAAACCACAGAGTGAAGTGATAGACAATTATTCCATGTTCAAAAAATTACCCATTCAGTTAGAAGCAATGAACCCCTATTCCAATGCATGCTTTTGCATGACAAATGATGATGTTTTTGAAAATGTCGCATCACGACTCGCCAAACTGCAGGACCACTTTGCAGTACTTTTGGCTCCACACTATTCGACATAAATGTAAAATTTTCCATCATTTAAAAGTTCTTTTTATAATGACCTAATTTTGTTTCATTGGAAACATATTTACTTTTGCTCATTTTCGTAGAAATGCTACTAACATAACATTCAAAGCATTACTACACGTTACTTAGTGCTCTCCATCCGGTTCAACATCCTTGTCTTCTCTATCTTCCAGGAAATCAACATCAGCATTTTTCAAATCATCCTGGTCAGGAAAATCTTTTTCATCTTCTCCTGAATGTTCAAAAATGTGCATTGAAACTATTAGGCTAGTTGTTTGATGTTTGAATTTTTCTCTCAGTTTATATTACAGCAATACGTCTGAAGACTGTGATTTTAATTCAATTTATCAAAAAAATCACAACTTTTCTTGTTCATCCATTTCTTTAAAGACATCGGCAAAAGTGGAGCAACAATATTCGCAATATTTTTAAACTTAAGTACGAATATGGCTTTTGTTTTCCATCAGCAGCGAGAAAGTTAAATAATGAAAGTGGACATCGAAGTGATAAATAGACAGTTGGACTGCACGCTTGCGCCAGTTCTTGAGGGTTTCTTTATCTGACAAGAGATTCAGAAACAATTAGGGTTTCGGTTCTTCTTCATAGCAGACAATGAAAATGTGAACAGAGATATGTTTGCTTTTACATAAGCAACAATAACATAAATTTTCAATCGATCTAACAAATGGGTAATGTAAAGTTTCAAAATAAGAATATTCCCGCTGTTTTTCCAGAAATCATGTGATAGTAAATGCTACTAACACCCGCCTTCTCTGTGTTCTGTTATTACTTCAGATGTACAGAGTCAAAGCAACACACCTTCACCTCGTTCAGCATCTTCTTCAATATCTTCAACTGGTTTGTCACCGAACGTACGTCTGCAAGATTTTGAGGCGAAATTAATAATCACATTCAGTATCTTTTATCACTCAGGACACTGGGGTACTTTCAATGCATGGAGAACGTTGTGCGTTCAAACATTTTTGTGTTTTCGGATATAATTTTCATGTTATCTTGAAAGAACAAGAACCAACACAAGCAGTTGAAGAATTTTATTCCATGTAGTTGCTGAGATGCAGTGCTGAAAAACTTCCTGTGGTTTCATTTTGTACTCGAATTTATACAAGGGGCGTAGAAATGCACGTGCAGTTTAGAAATTGTTTAGTGCATTATTCAATATTCACTCCTATAGTGGAATATACATTCCTATAGTTTTCACCAGCCACGTCAACACATCACACGTCATTTCCCACTCCCGGCATCCCAGGAGAAGGCTGACGCGGCAACCCCACGTGAAAGTGTTGAACTACGCCCTGTCCCGCGCAGTGCTCGTTTCTCTGTAGTTGAGCTCCAGGTTTCTGAAACGCAATCGTTGAATGAAGCCTAAACGTTTTGCTCTCCTCACATCGGTTTACTTTTCATGCTGCATTTTTTCCTTGCCCATAACAGCCCTATTATTGTAATCATCATATCAACGTAAGTACGTATTCGCATTTGTCTTCATTTTATGTTATGTTAGTTATTTTCGTGCAATTTTGCGTCTTTGTGCGTTGTTGCTGCATCGGCGGTATGCGGTTTTTCCGAACGAGAATTTTTTCGACCGCGCATTCTGCATCGCCTTTGTTTTTTCTGCCACATTGCAGATTTTTGCTGTCGCATAACAGAGACCATTTTTTCGCGGCTATGTGTCATTTACAAGTATTTCTTTTGTGTGTGTTCAATATCCCTGTCCTCATGACGAAGTGCAACCACTTCTGCTAGCTTTACTAAACTCATACTGCAAAAAACAATCATTGCAAAAAAATCATTACTCCCTACAGCGCCATCATTTACTGTCTTTATGTTGCTTTATGCTTTGCGTGTCAGCTCTCGCGAAACTATCCACGCCTCTTTCTCGAAGGGAAAGAGGCATTCTTATATAGTGGACACATTAGTATTTTAATGTTTTGTGCATTCTTACTGCGTATTTCCCATTAATATTCCATTCTTGATTCAACGCGATGCACTTGTTTGCGAACAGTTCGACCGTCGACGCGATAGCCTGAAAAGCTACATAACCGCACTCGGTCGCTGTTTCCTGTGACGCATTCGAACGCCCAACGCTTTTGTTCGTCGTCATTCTAATTCCGACTCTACATCGCACTGTGACGTTACGTGTTTCTGACTTTACGCTCAAGTGTATTGGTGATTTTGTTGTATATCTGAATATAATCGAAAGATGCAGTCAACTTAGAGTACTACAGGAGAGGTATTAGCGAACATAGTAGTGAAAGCCTTTTTTCTGCCTTGCATTGGCTTGGCAACTTCAAGACGTCAGGTTGCTTAGTTGGGAGACCGACCTGTGCTCCTGCAACAACTAGGTTGATCCATCAAGTAGTAGGGATCTCAACAATAACCTACAACCTCAGTCCCTACACTCCGAAATAAAGAATAAACGCAAACCACAGAACGAAAGCTGACAACTTTAAAGCATAGTCTAGAGCAAACCTAATGTACTGTGGGTAGCCGAAGCAAATTGTAAACCCACGTTATGATAGTTTAACGCTTGGCATATTTAAAAGAACCGATACGCATTAGTTTAGTTCTTATCAAGGTTGAGGAAAACCCGTTTTCCAAAAAAACTCACCTATTTTTTTGTTTTTTCAAATCAAAAAGCAGGTTTTTGTTTTTTTCAAAGGAAAACAGAAAAATCCCGATCTCAGTTGTTTTATTTCATTAGGCAATACCAACATTTTCTGAATTTCACAATAATAACGTGTTATACCTGTTATGGCATTCAAAATTGAGGGTAGGGAATGTACGCCATCTTTTTTGGCTAAGTGTTGTTGGTGAGTTCACTCTAAAGTTGTTAGGCTTGGGCTGGCAAGCGTTCGCACAGCAAACAAAGAATAACCCTCCGCGCAACCTCAGAAGTTTCATGTCAAGTTTAAGTGCTTGCCCTTCTAGTTCAGCAACTATAAAGTATATTGTTTCGACAAATGGTTTGGTATGGTCCAACATCAGAAAGAGGGTGTGTGCAGAGGTGGCAGCAAAATTGGTTAAAATATACCAAATTTACAGAGCTGAAGAAGTTATCCATTAGAATTTACACAAACTCTTTGAATTATTCTTCTCTTTTTCACGTTCTCCAAATTTCGTTGCTGTTCGTTTTGTTTGATAAAAAAATTACAGTTATTATGTAGAAGTGTGCTGCTTACTTTATTTTATAGTAGATTTTTCATGGGAAAAGTAAAGAGTCTTCTTTTTGGTGGGTTTCGTTGTTTTTGCTTAAAAAAACGGGTGGGTTTCTTAAGGTCGCGTTTAATTACAGTACATCAACCCTGGTTATTATCGAAATTATCTTGCGGCAAACAATCGCGGGGTGATCCAAACGCTTTCAACCTAAAACCCTGATCCCTTTGTTTTGCGAAAGAGTTGCATTAATCTTTTAACACTGAATAACTGTGGCTCAAAGAAACGCATAGGTCTCGGGAGAGTCAAAAAAAGTGAAATAATAACTTCTTATGCTGCGTCTTATAAGTGTGGCAGGTAACGATTAGATTGACACACAACTTACCGACGAAAAAAAAATCTTCTACGATAAAAGAAGCGACGCCTAAAGAAGATACGGCGTCTATAGCAAATTCGGCGTCTGTAGTGACTTCGGCGTCTGTACCAATAAGACGATGCTTCCTCAAGCAACAAGACGGAGATGAGGAATAAAACGAAAAGTGTCTTGCGATTCATCTGCACAAGAAAGCGAAGATTAGCTCGATGCTGGAGTTCTTATCTTTGTAAAAGCAAAAAACTATTTTGTTTATTTGGAATTTACTAAGAATTGTCATTGAAAATTTTCGCCTTCCAGTTGCCCTGATTACTTTAAAACAGTGTCTTTCAATATTTTGGAATCTTCCGCAAATGCGTGCGTTGCTCATGGAATCCTATGCAATGATCCAAGTGTTTATACTGCTACAACCGCATGTCACTGCGGTCGCGAATTTCGTCTCAGGCAAATTCGATCCGTTTCGGCGGAACCCCCCCGGCAGCCACTTACGGAACCCTGCGGTTCCACGAAATCCCGGTTGAAAAACACTGCCGTAACACCTAGCGCGCTCTAAACATCATTTGAAATTACAAGTAGTAACAAATGTATTTTCTAGGACACAGAGTACATAGGTAAAATTGAAATAGCATTTACAATTCAAAATTCTATAAATGTAAGTGGCTGCTAAGCTTATTCTTCAAACGTTGTGTTGTAAACAACAATGCTTTTTGTTTCACAAACACGAATTATACAGAATGATTTTCACTTCATTAAAAGAATTAACTTGAGAATCACATAACATACAGCTTTTTCGCTTTCAGATTCAGAAAAGTGAACAGGTTAGTATTAAGGTTTTTTTATCACTTGTGGCGCATTCACTAAAGTGTAAGAGCTATTCGACTAGATACGAAGCAATACGTTGTTCTCCAAAACCAATGTACAAACGCTGTTAACTTTTTATCTTCCTTGTCAGTAGCTTACGTTTTGTCACTTTGAAGAATTTTGCTGAAACGTTTATTTCTGATGTTATTCTTTTAGTAAATTACGCTGCACATTGGGCGTTAGCAAACCTTACTCTCATTGCCTCCAAAGGTGGCGATATTTAGTACTGCAAGTAAAATTTGATTTAAAGTTACAAATATACATTTTGAAATAAAAATTTCATACAACTTTATTCCAAACAAGAAGAACAACATACCTCAGATGCTATGTTGAAAACTCTCTGCTTTGCAATGATGATTGATAAAACCGTGTTGCACGTAGTATATATAGTTTCTTCTGCGGAAGACTGTTGTTGCATTAGAGGAAGAAGAATTGTAAATCAAAATAATGGCTAAGGATGTATGTGGGTGGTTACTGAAGAAGCACCAAGAAAAACAAAGCACATTCGGGAAACCTGCATTCACAAACCTGAAAACTGCTATTCTGTCTTTTTCATCGGCTGCTATTAGTCATTCACGGTGGTTGTACCTGGAGTTTTGTCTAAAGCGTCTCCATGTCAGTCTATTATATAAAATTGCTATGAATTGAACCAACTCCTTTGAGATACACATAAACGTTTGTGTTAGCCTTGTGTCTTAACAGCCACGTCTGATGAGTTGGTATTTTTCAGTGGTTAAGAAACAGATTGCCAGCTTACACAATGAATCTTTGCTTTTGTCTTAAAACATTCCTGATTCGAGGACGAGTTTGTTTCTCCCAGCATAATCTGACGTCTTAATAAAATTTCAAGGTCTTGTGAGAAACGTCTTTCTTATCATAGAAAAGAGTTCATAATTTTTGTGCAGCATCAGCAGAAGATCGGTTGTTGGATCCTGTTTTTTTCAAAATCTTTTCTAAATTTTTGGAGTTTTGACAGATTTTCTTAAGCACCTAACGTGAGCAGATTTTTCTTAGTACGTCATACCCGCAGCAATACTTGCAAACATGCTTGTAGCTGACTACAGGAGTGAAAAGTAAACAATGAAATTTTCGAAAATACAAAAGCAATTACGGTCAAGGCAAGGGTGGAACAAGGGAGCATTGCCCCCTCAAAATTTCTAGTATATCCTGTTATTTTTTGTTTTGAGAGGCAGTGTCCCAAACAAAGTATTGTTGGTCGCTTAAAGTCAAAGTATTTGCCTCACAAAAATTTTGGGCTGGCTACGCTACTGCGTATAATCGTGCGATTGAAAAACTAAATGAACCGTACTTCTTTACATTTTCTGCAGTCTCCTTGGGTAAAAAGCACTTCACATGAAACTGCACTCGAAAGCTTTGCTATTTTTATTATTCCTAACATTTTCAATAGAGCAATATTTTTAAGTACAAAGGAATGCAATGTCTTTCAAAAACATTTGTAAAAAAGTGTTACACAAGAAAGCCCAAAGGCTTGTGCGAAATAGCTCTTTCACTGAAAGCATACTTTTCGGTGTATAGAGGTTGTCATATAACAGACGACTTCCGCTAGTCTTGCAACATCATGGTGATGGCTTTTTCGAAAAACTAGAAATGAAGACAGTGCAAATAAAGTTATCTCAATGATAACGTATTATAATCGGTAAGATTTTTACAAAATATCTGGGAACTAACACCTATTTAAATCAACAGAAGAACGCAATAGTACTGTTAGTTTGAAAATGCGAAGCAAACCATCTTGGTGAAAATACAATGAAACCTCAGTCCCGCAAAGTGCTTGAACTCCTTTAGTGTGTTACAAGAGCATAACGAAAGTTATTCCATTCGAAAACAAAAGTGATTACGCAAGAGGAGACGTTCCGAGCAGAAAAATTTTGTTATTTCAGCGCTGCTTCAACTTTTCCAACTTTCCCACTAACCAAACTCAGTTAAAAAGAACGTCTCAACGCGCTGTTTGTTGGTTGTTAAAAATCATAAGTAAAAGTGATATGGAGGTGAAATCAAGCCGATATTTTTTGAAATCTGAGAAAGCAAAAACGCCTTCTAGATTTTTGGGGTGTTAAATTGCTGAGCAGTGCTTCAGGTAGCGCAGCCTATTGGAATATTTATTGTGTTTCGTTATGACTTCAAAACGAAAGGGTAGAACTTAATCATGTAAATTTGTAGGGTCACTGTAATGCCAGTGGTTTTGGACGGCTTCATCTTCTGAATATCTTGATCTTGGCACAGTTCTCGAACGTAGGCGTTGTTGACAAAACCTGTCCTTTGCTCTGTTCCGCGTTTATCAAAGAATAGTGCGGATATCATTTTCTCGGATTACAGACCGCGCAAATGCCTGGTCAATGTAAATCTTAAAAAACAATGAGGCATTCTATTATAATTTTTATCGCTGCGGCTCGACCAGCTCTTTATGATTGACTGTAAGCATCTACTAAGTCAAATCGGTAGTTTCAATATTTTTGTGGTTTGCCGCAGAAGACAATTATAAAGGATTTTCGCGATATGATGCTGTCAAACATTTCGATTCAACGAAAATGTGATGAAAGAGAATTTTTTATGACAATGCAAGTGCTAAACTAGTTCAATCTGCGTACTTACCTGACGACGTGACAAATTGGCAAATAGATACTGTGATATTTACGATATTGCAGTGACATATTTTTGTTGTAGAAACGAACTGCAAGATCGGTCGCACCTGTAGATTAAAAAATAATTGTCTCACTAACTAGACAGATCAAGGAGATATCATAGCAGCACTTGTGGGTTCTTCTGTTACGTATTGTTTACATTTGAAACAGCAATCTTTAAAAATAATCGTGAATTTTCCAAATACGATAAACTTGAAGGATGTCCATATCATCTGCAAAACGACGTCGTTCTCACTCCAATCACGATGAACTCATTTTAACGAGAGTTGTTTCTAAATCCTGCAAAGAAACTTTGTGAATACCCAAGATCCTTTTTTATAGCCAGTCGCAAGGAAAGTGTAGTTTGTACCTATATTTCCCCGAAAAAAAACTCGTTGTTGTTGCAGCTACCGTCAAAAATTCTATAGGTTTGGTTTTTGTTTCAAAATGTCACTTTTTGTGTCTTGCCAAGTTCAACACAGTAAAAGGTTAGAATTCGTGTTAATTTGTTACGTAGATACGAAGGCATATCTTCCACAGGAACCTTATTCAATCCAAGCATGTTTGCTATAGTTTTCGGGCAAACTTTGACAAAACATTCAAAGCCTGCGTGAAAACGCGGTAAGACAATAATATATTGCGCAGTGTCTCTCCAGCGCACACGAGCCGGGCAGTTTCACAGGGCATATGGACTTCAACCATTGAAACAATCTTCCTTCGGTGACATGTTTGTGTCAAGAGCTAAGCACAGCAGCTTTTCTCAACCATTCGCGTGGCAAGGCAGACCATTGTTTATTTTCTTATCTTTATGAACCTGTTACAAAGGTTGCAGTTTTGTTAGTAGGTGTACAGGTTTTCTTTGTTTAAACGTGGTTACTTCGATCTTTAAGATAACAAAACGTTTTTGTATGTATCCGCTTGAAGACGTGGAGGCAAGTGAGCACAAGAACAATGGAGGGAAGTGTGCAAAAAACAAAAAAAAAAACAACAGAGGTCTCTCGTGGGATTCAATCAAAATGCGCGGGCATGTCAATTAAGCATCTTTATAACGTTTACTCAAGATCCCTTTTGTCCAATGTAGGTAATGGCCCCGGTCATTGGTTTTGCTTATGTTTTGTTTCATCGAAACTCAGGCTTTGTGAATATTTTTACATCTATTTATATAGATTTTTTCAAACCCTCTAAAAAGATATATTAATTAAACTGAAAAGTCGACGGCTCACGACAAATCAAGTTCTCACAGCTCTTTACTTATGTTTCACTGTAAACAGTAGGTGTGTTACAGGAACACAATGCAACGGTCATGATGTTGGATTTGTTTGCCTATTTGCAGCTACATTCAAGAACTCAAATGGTAACTATTGGGATGAACACACTGCGGCCGATTTTCCTAATCATTGCGCTTTGTAGTCATGAAAAACTGGACTTAACCTCACGTATTTTGTTTCAGCACAGACCGTTTAAAATCTGAATAACGTCAGCGAAACTCATTCGCGTTTTTCGAAACTCACTAGAATGGAAAATCTGAACGTCCACTGTTACAATGCATTAGTGTCAACGCGGCGCGGTGTTGCGAGCAGTTGTAGATACAATATAATCAGGGTTTTTTAAGGTGTTTTAGGGACCCGATTCGGTTTCCTGTAATTGAAAATCGGGTCCTTAGAATCAGACAAAAATCGAGTCCCTAGAATCAGAGAAATCGGGTCCCTACAGATCCATATCGGGTACCTAACATTGTCCTTAAAAAAAACCCTGGCATAATAATGTGACAAAAAGTAGATTCTTGACATAGCAAAGTTTTACCTTTGGTGAAATGAAGTAATACCTTTGGTGAAATGCTTTTATATTTCAATGACAATGATTAAGGATATTTTTCTCTTGGAAACTGCACGAATTTGTGGAAAATCAGCATAGGTGCCTGATCCAAAGCAACTAATACAGCTTGAAAGTTTATTAATGAAGGCAGATATGCTTTCCCTAGCTGTGATCATGTTCATCGCTGTTACCCGAATGGAGGTGTTCAAGTCA
>JGI24158J21664_10006673_pt1 | contig 15241 bp, 12 predicted proteins | sample Ectturendosymbi3_FD_21664 | JGI IMG/M metagenome (IMG submission 21664) | reverse complement strand
ATTACGTAAACTGTGTTAAGAAAGCTAACGACAGGACCCTATGGAGAGCTATGGTCGTCAACCTTCGTCAGTCGAAGACGACACGCTGAATGAATGAATGACCCCCGCTAGAAAAAATTTGGAAAAATCCCCTAGTTGCCCCTCTCGAGAAAAATCTTCCGACGCCCATGAACACTCAGATACTGTTTATCGATGACACAAAAACATGCATCACCTCCCAGTGCAAAAGAAAAAAGTTGGACGCATTCACATTACTTCAAGAGATTATCAGGGAGCGGTTGTGCTTTTCAAAGGTGGAAAAGTGCTTGTTGTGTTATATTTTCGCAAAAAAAGCGGTCGGACTTGAAAGCATGTCGCCCAAATCATCCTTCGGCTTCGACGCCTAGGCTTACGAAGATAACTGCATTAACCAAGCCGGTAGCAGTATGCCGTTTTTCACCGGAGCTCAACAACAGAAAAGCTACATTTAGCGTGGTGTTTTGGCGAGTATAGGGCGTGCGGTCTTGCCTCTGGTCAAGCCGGGCGCTTGTGCGATTGAGCGAGAGGCCGTGAGGACTGGAATGCAGTTCATTTCCAATTTTTTGGAAGGAAAATGTGAAACAAGCAGCTATTCAAAGAGCAAAACAGACCAGTTCTAACTTTTTGAAGCGTGTAATGGCGCCACCATTAGGAGGTCATCGTTTTTATCCAGCCCATCTAACAAAAAAAACAAGCGAAAATGCAGCGTTATCATTTCAAACAGAAGGAAACCAAAAAAGGACGCAACAAATAATATTTTCAGCTGATATAGGATGAGTAAACACGAAAATGTTTACCAGATTTTGAAAGGCGAGTTGGTCTTGTTTGCATTACCGTCAACACAAAGCAGCCTGGAGCATGGTCATTACGTAGAACACCGACCGCAACCAAGGTTCCCAGAAAGAAAAGGCTTTGCCACAATCCGTGCTGGCAGACGGCGCACCGGTCAAATTCCATATTTGCAAAGAAGGCAAATATTATATGGACTTGTCCATTGTCCAATCGTTTTCTTTACAGGCACTCCTGTATTGTGAAACCAAACCGTGAAAATCTGGATGATAAATCGCAAGTCACCCCCGTTTCCAACTTTTTTTCAAAGTTTGTCGCAAGTCGATCTGTTTTAAAAAACACGCAGGTTTCTTAATTCAAACAACGGCTAGACGTACATACCGTACGTTGAAACTTTGCCGAGTTACGGTCCAGCTGTGAAAACCTCTCAGCTGCCGGCCACTTTGTGGCTTAAATATATGACCGATCACTTTGGTAAGCTTGACGCAGCCAACGCAAGCTACACAAGACGCAGAGCATTAACTGTCAGCACTCAGCTGTTCCGAAGTGGAAATTATGGGCAAGCTGCGTCAGGACGTGTTTTCATCCAAATCAGCTTATCAACAGTCCTGACGTAAAGCTTCGCCTTATTCGTAACAAGGACACGTTTTGCCCGGTGGGTGAGGGTCAGATCAAAGTTAAACAAGACATTGCAATTTCCTATAGAAAATTGCGACCCAGCGACGCTGTGCGACTCGTCTAGGTTAAAACTTTGCAACAGGCTTCAGCAAAGTATCCCTTGCGGTGAGTGAAAGTAAAATAGTTTACAATTCCGAGGGGGTCCTTGGAGTGGACGAAGGAGAGTGTGATCCTCGGTCAGTTACCCAAGAAATTGTTCGTGGACAACAACGCGTAAAACGGCTCGTTTCAGCAAAAAACTAATCACTTTCGACAACTACGATATCAACTACCTTTCGCTGGTAAAAAACTGAGAACAGGTCTTTTGAAAAGCGCAGCAACTCGGCTTGACCAACAAAAATTTTGTACGAAGGTATCTGTCGCTTTTCACCGAAACTAACCGATATTACATGGACAAGAGCAACACCGTCTCCCGATTCGACTATGAGGGCACACTCTGTGTTCGGTTTGACTTCCTACTTCGACTCAGCTGCAGATAAGTTGGAATTAGTCAAATACGATAACCTGCGTTTGGAAGTGGGATTTGGAACGGCACTGACAACAACAAATCGTTCACGCCGTGTTCGACAACTCGTCCGAGGGACAAAAACATTTTTTTAGATTAATCTGCCTGAAAAAAGATGAACACGCGGTAAACTGACTGTATTTTACGCTGCGACCGGTGCACTCAATCAGTTTTTCGTGGTGTGTTCCCTCGTGACAGATCTCCACAAACAGTTAGTTAGCCCGCAGCGCTTATCTGAAGTTTGGGTACGAGGTGAATCTTGGTTCTCATTGGGTAGTTGTCTGCATTGACTCCCGCGGGCGTGGTTGCTATTTTGACAGCTACGGCTTGCCTCCACTGAACAGAAATACATTGAAAACTTTCTAAAACGCAACTGTGTTTGGTGGAATTTTAATCGCATGACTTTGCAAGCACCGTTTCCTATCGTGTGTGATCAGCACTGCGTTTATTTTCTGTTGTACACGTGTCGGGGCAAGCTTATTCATGCGATTATATCGCGTTTGTGTGGTTTATATCATGTCTTCACTCCCACATGCCACGCAATGGGCTTAAGTTGGGTTTACACGTCACTTTAGTTACGCGGAAACGAAGCGGCTGCGGCTGCTGCGCTACTCCGTTTGCCCGTTCACACTGCACGCAAGAGAAGCGTATTACTCATGAATGGCGATTGCTGTTGTCTGGGCATCAGTATCTGGCGGAACTTTCAACCGCTTGAGCTGTTGCAAGCTTTCAGCAAGGCGGTCCAGATAGCCATCATTGTGGCCAGTGCTACTGAATTTGACAACTAACATTTTAATGGTTGTGTTTCATTGAAACTTTATATGTTTTGCTGTAAGTAGTAAGCTACTTGCCTATTTACTAACAACTGAGTGTTTATATGCAGTGTGGATGCATACACCAGAATCCATTTTAATAAGATGTTACAGAAGAGTTAGCAAAGTGTAGTCAATATTTTTTAAGGATAACATGTTAGTCCTGCATATGCGTGTCACATTTGGGAAGCACTGGTAGGAGGCTGGTTGGGTTCAACACTATTTGAATGTTTAAATTACCCTAGGTTCACTTGGTTATTTCCCTGATTAGCTTTGTGATGATCAGTTGTTAATGCCACTGATAGTCACATAATGAAATAATTTTTAGGTTAGCCAAAATTGAAACTTTCATGTCTTAGATTTGAGGCAAAGCGATTGATATGTGGAAGTAAATTTGTAAGGATTATGCATAATTTGCAGATACCCATTACATAGTATGCATGAAGAGAATTTAAGTTATAAAACATCCTTAAATGGTAAAATAGTTACTGCTTATGAGTTACCATCCGTAACAAAACTAGGCCTAACAAACTTTCACTGCTGATCCATACCCATATCAAACAACAAATGGTCCGATTTAAAAAAAAATAAAGCACCAAAAATTTAATACTGATCCATATTAATTCAAACCCATAATGAACAACACACAGAGTCCAGGATTATTTTGAACTAAAGCACTAAAAATCAACTAAAGATTTGATACTTGCAAGGGGCTAGTCACTAGACGCTTTCATCCGGCAGCTCATTTCCGCGCGTAATTTTCGCTCTTCGCGCGATCGGACCCGTCTCGATTCGCACAACTTCGCAATGAACCGCAGCAGCGCACACGGCGGCGTTAAATAAACACGACTGCCGCGCGGTTTTCCGCATGAAAACTGCCTAGTGTAAACCCAGCTTTAAGCATGCATGGCAGTAACAAGGAGCACACAAATACATGAAAGAACAAAACTTAGATATGCGGCGATAATAGAAAAGCATACGCTGAACGGCGTTAACACGATTACTTTGATGAAACACAAGCATAGATATGTGATACTTGTAAAGAGCACATCACGCACGGATGGCGCCAACACGGTTGCTACAGTGCTTAACGCCGTTACATAGTGCTGCGTTTGTCGCGAGAATTGGTTGGAAACGATCGTACTGTTGCGCAGTTTGCAAACGTGCATTTCGGCTGTTGCTTATCAAGGCAGTAAATCACTCGACACGTTGCAATACATTTTGTTGGCAGAACGCTCTTCGACGCTTTTTAAAGAGCGTAGTGTTTCCAAAATGTCCTCAGTAGCTTGGTCTTCTTCGCATGGCAAGGTTTGTTTTGCGTTGACAAGCTTTATCAGACAATTTGTCGACAACGCGGGCGAAATAGAGCTTCAGGGCAAAGACGCATTCGACAAATTCATTTTCGCCCCTTAATTTAAAACTTCTTGCTGTACAGCACAAAAACATGGATTCCCGAACCCAGTTGTTGGTCGTCGCACTTTTCCCACAATAAAACGTTTACGTGAGCGCTTTGAGCGTGCTTGCGTATGAAGATGATATGTGGCTGGTCTTGCAATAAAACTGTGAGCTTCTCGGGAATCAGTCTCTGTTCACATCTTCTGCAAGTTAATCGACCCTTTCACAACGGACATCTGGCGACGGGTATGCTATCCGCAGAGTCAAAAATATTGCGAAATTTGCCTCGTAATTCTTTTGCATTCTTCATGCGGTCACCTGAATATCTTGCAATGGTCTTAAACTCTTCTAAGCCTTCGTACCAGGCCGCATAAAGTTTAAAAGTTGATGCTTGTCGTCATTAGTTCATCAGCATTTTCCTTGATATGGCGAGTCATTTGCGTAAAGCTTTCCAATTTGATTTGTACTCAAAAAAATTTTTTTACGCCTTTCCGACCAGCCATTCTGTTTTATATAATCCAAGAGAGCGCTATTATTCACCTTTGTATTGCATAACCTGTTCAGTCCACACGCAACGCAATAACAGGAACATACATGGCACTAACAAGGAAGACACAGATACAAGAAAGAACACAAATTTAGATATATGCAGCGGTAATAGAAAAGCATCTACGCTAATGGCGTTAACACGGTTGCTTTGAAGGAACACAAGTGTAGATATGTAGCACTAGCAAAGAGCACATGCACGGATGACGCTAACACGTACAGTTTCTATGATGTTCAGCATGGCTGCGTTGTGCTGTGATAGTTCCAAGTAGACCGATACATAAAGTGTATGGGAGAGTGGTAGGCTTGGAAGGACCAGGGCATGGGCGTCCGCAGAAATGTTTCCAGGGAGGGGCAACGTCGAAATTTTGCTTATCCTTTTCAGGTCAGTGCAACGCAAATGGACACTCTCAAAGCATTTACACTTGCTACACCACAATGAAAACGTCCTATTGTTACAGCAACAGTCACTAAAACTGCGCTTCGTTGTCAACAATGTTTCCTTTTCATTCATGCTTCTTTCCACAAGGTATAAAACAGTGGCGGATCCAGGGGGGCAGTTTGAGGCAACTGCCCCCCAAACGTCTGTGGCGCCCTTCTGAATGGCGCCCCTTTTTGGTGCCCATGGAAGTAGAAGCAGAGATAAACAAATATTCTAAAATAAGCAATGTTTCTCGCTGCGTCAGGATTTATGTGCCGGAATTTACCCGACCTCTTATCGAATAGCTTGAACAATGCTATTGTTTCGTAATAAAACCACTGTTTCGTTATTTCTTTGTCGCCTGAGAACTGCCCAACCTTACGTTATTCACAACGCAGTCGCTTTCGCTTAACAGAGTTCTGGGCTGTTGCCGCTGGGCTGTACGAAATCGGCCTGCCTTTTCACGAGTTTATTTCTTTAACAGGGGCGTAACAAGGTTAGATGACACCCGGGGCAAGAAGGAACTTTAGCGCCCCCATGTTCGAAAGTGAGGTCTTTCGAAAGCAAATGTACTGTATTGAAGAAAGTGCTTGTGACATTTTGGGGAATTTTCAGCGCCTCCCACAGTCATTTGACGCCCCCGCGTGATTCGGCGCCTGGGTTATTATGCCCTCTTACTCCTCCCTCGTTACGCCCCTGTTTCTTAATGCCCGATGACAGCCTCGAAAGGAAAGGCAGCAGTAAAAATAGGAATGCAACATGGAAAACGTATTACTGACTCAATATTTTAGAAGTCTCAAAAATGAAAACGAAAAAACAGTTTCGGGTCTGTTACCAGTACAGTTCGTGAGTTCGCAGTTTGTCTGCATCGTAGTTTTGCATCATAAAGATGAGTGGATGAATTTCCTGACGGAGCTAATCTCCTGACTGAACCATAATGCAGCGTGCAAAAGCTACAGATGTATATGTTAGCAAACAACTTCCTGCTATGTGACAAAAATGCATTGAATGCAGGGTTGTAACGAAGGGGGGAAATGGGGGCGCGATTCAAAGGGCGTCGAGGCACTATGGGGCGCCAAATCACTGCGGGTAGCGCCGAATGGCTTCGGGGGGATCCGAAAAGTCCCAACAATCTTACAAGTACTTTCTTCAATACAGCCGGCCTACATTTGTTTCCGAAAGACCTCAGGCTCGAACATGGGGGCGCCAAACTTGCTTCTTGTCCCGGACGCCATCTAACCTCGTTACGTCCCTGATTGAACGTCCTCTACTTCTAACCAAGTCGGGAATGCGTTTCGGGCACTGTTCTTCACTGATTTCGCTTCGGATGGCCAAAACAGTGGCAAACGCTTGCGTGCAGAATGATTTATACCTTTTAAATACATTTTATAGATATACGAGATCTGTGTAGCTTGTGAAAAATTAGGCCCACTGATTGGGACCCGTTTCAAACGTTTTCTGAATTAATGATATAAAGCGCTTTCAAACTGCGGTTATTCCCTGAAAATTCGCATAGTTTGACCAACAAAAATAGCCACTTTGTGGCCTACAAAAGGTAACCACTTTTCTGTGGCACCCAACGATTGTTGTAGACAACCTTTGGCATTTAAGCAAGTGAAGATTTTTAAGGCGCCCCCCAATTTGACTGCCACCCAGGCCCGTAACCAGCTTGGGACACCAGGAGGAGCGAAGAGTTTTCTGAGAGGAGCCCAAATTTTTTGAACTACGTGCAATACTTTTAAACGATGTCCAACACATTTTTCCTGGGGGGGTGAAAAGTTCTGTAGGGGGGCTTTGCCCCCCTGCGTCCTCTCTGGTTACGGGCCTGCTGCCTCCACAAACGCCTGGTCTGGATGCGCGACTGGTATAAAACTATGCATGGCTTACTGCCATCAGCAGCACTGTCTCGCTGCATTGCTTTACCTGTCAAGATGTTTGGGTTCCACAGTCACATGCGCTGTGGCAATTGTAGAATCATAAAAGCGGGGGAGGACACTGCGGGGCCAAGGAAATTGTAGGGGGCAACATAAATACATATTCTGTATGGTGATTTTCCGTTGTTTTGAACATCAATTTGCTATGATTAATCCTTTCAGACCTAGCATAGGCTTGTGAATATCGTTGAATATTACCTAGCGTTATCTATATAAAGCGTTACTATTCGTTGGAGACACATAGACGCAATCGCACACTTGTACTGCTATGTCTAATATTCTGCGCTAACCATGCAACTTCCACAGCACTACACACGTTAAACGAAACACCATTTTCCGTACACAATTGTGCCGGGCCTACATGAACGAAAAAAGTTGCACGAAAGTGAATACAATTCACATGAAAGCGAACTGCTTCCAACCAGGAATTTCATCCTGACCCAGACAAGTAGGCTGTTAATAGCAAATTAGTTTCGTCAAAATATTTTTACTACAAAGCAAATTTTTGAAAATAAACAATCTACAATCTGTACCAACAGATTGGTGAGTAATGACTTATCCGTTTTTGTGGTAGCTTACGGACACCAATTATGATTGTGGTGTAGCAATAAAAATGTTGTGCAACTGCTATCACGAGTGTAATACCCATCTGCAGCGTAGATAGGGTAAGGACATTTCAATACACTATGTATGTAGCAACAGGGAGGCAGGACATCTGAGAGAAATTTTACCAAGGGGTACCAAGACCGATACCGGGTCACCGTAGCTTCTGGGTCCTCGTCGAAACCTGTATAACTTGTTTGTATGGTAATTATAATATACCGTAGAATGTAGATAAAACAGGTAGCATGCAAAGATTTTCAAATATAGCCACCAGCGCTGTAGCTGGAGAAAGCGACCATCAATTTTGGGCTTGATTATAGAAAAACTTAGTGTGCGTACATTCATTCTCCCGGGACGCAGTATCTCCAAGGGCAAAGTACGATGTACCTCTTGTACCCCCTCTAGGACGACCTACAGGCAAAGGCGGGTCCAGGGAGGACGACCGCCCCCTCTAAAACCTACTAAAGTAATTTTTTCACCATGATTTTGTACAATTTTTCTACAATTGGGAAAACAGCATTCGCGATTAAAGGCCATCATGTAGTCGATTATTTTGTCACAGCTGTACTGTGAAGTATACTTCATCTCTCCTACAGTACTCAACCCGTAAGGAGACTTGACTACCAAATATTACTGAAATCGCCACCCCTAACCTTACTGGCTGGATCAGACCCTACCTGCAAGGAGGATTCGGCACCAGTGGCACCTCAAGTAGCATAACAGTGTCGCAGATAGGTATGTGTGCATCGGCGTTCAGGGCGTGTAGGCTACTTAGTAGCAAGATGTAAGTTGTAACAGTAGGCGTAAAACTGCTTTGTAGAATGCTCCCAACAAAGTCGTTTATTTAATCTTCACGCTAAATTTTCCTCTGACTCGTCTTCAAAAGCTGACCTATGAACCTGCATTAATTTATGACTATCTTGTCATTAGCGAAGCACGCACTACCTCAAAAAAAAACAAAAGAAGATTCGGTGAAATAGACAATGAGCAATATAATTCTCACACAAATCCCTGCACAGTCTACGTCAGAATTTCACATCAACATCCACTTAATGTAACTTATCAATACTTCGATTATCATGGCGACTATCAAATTCATCAACGACATCATCTAAATCTATTTTTTCAGCTCGCACCCTCCCAATTGAAAGTCGATGAATGTAACTCAATCTTTCACTGGTCATGGAATTCGTGGTAAATGTTTTTACCAATTTCATTTTTAAAAACTTCTCTCGCATGAAGCGTTGGTGTCGGGAAGAGTTACAGCTATTAGTAACAACTTGCGTAAACGATCAAACGCAAACGAAGCCATAAATGAAAGAAATTGTTCCAACGATGTAGGCAGTTGCGATTCCTTTCGATGCAAATTCTTTGCCAGAGGTATTTCATGTTTTAAATCAATTTCGCTATGAATATGCATTTGTGAATCCTTTAAATGTTTTTCAAATCCTCAAAATCCTTCAAATCCTCAAACAACGTATGAAAAAAAATGACTGTATGAGTGATTTGGCCGTAAGTTGCTAAGTTCCTTCTTAATGTCAGCAATCTAATCTTTTCTCAAGTACCTAAGCTACACACAGACAAGCAGTGGTAACGTTGAAAACACAACCCCGGTTTGGATCACCTTGGCGCGACCTTATTTTCACCCTTCGCGAACTTTGCTCGGGTTTCGATCCCCAGATCAACTTACTCGCTGCGTTAAGCTCCGCCGACAAGTATTTCTTTAACTTTACTGCAAAGCCGTGGTGATAATTGATTGTGGCTTCGTTTTCACAAAACTACAACCATTTTCACACTTTGTGTAGACTGAGTGGGTCAAACGTCAAACATATGCAAGTTTGTTTAGAGGACATGTGTAACTTTCGCATTTCATAGCATTTAAATGACATAAAATCCAAATTTTTTTCAAACGCGTTGAGGGCTCTAGCTTTCACGTTATCAGCTGCATACGTAAACCAGTCGCTCAAGAGTTGGAGAAGATACACGTCTTATATGCGCGCAAGTTTTGTAGACCAACTTCGGGAGTCGTTGTCTTACTGTAAAGCAAAGTCGCTACTCGGCCTCAATTAAACTTGTGTTGGTGTGCATCAGCAGGTGTGTAAATATGAAGAAACGCAATCATAATGGTGGCCATGATGACTTCTTGCTCAACTGCAATATTGGTTACAAAACGCATACTGCAGATCTTGCACTTATGACATCGATTTTCACAAACGCTTTCGCAAGAAAGTTTTACGAGCAAATGGTGACTTTGATTCAAAGTAGAAGCTTGGAGCTTTACTAGAAACAAACTCTTGAAATTTCAATTCACTGAAAATAAGCTTCTACTTGCCAGCTTAAATCTGAATATAATGATTCAGAAAAAGCACCAGAAAAATGCACCTTTTATTGATGATGTTTTAAAAACAAGAGGCATTAAATATTCACATGTTGAGACTTGGTTGTTGTTTGACCCCCTCCATCAAAATTTCTGGCTACGCGCCTGGTGGGTGTTATTCTAGTTTTTCAGGATCAGGGGTTCCACTTGACACTGAGGCAGAGCTGAGATTTTGCTTTGCCCTAAGGAGCCAGCATTGCATAATGAACTATATTTGTATACATTATCGTAGATTAGTGTAGCATTTACACATCGTGATTGGGGCAGTCAGCCTCATACTTTTGCTTTGGGTCTTTTTGGAGGGCAAGTGAAGGACAAGACAGTGTATTTGTTTCAGAAGGGTTAGTTTAAACTTGTGGGAATGACGGAGATTGAAGGAGAGAAGTGAAATAGCAGCTTAAAAAACAACAATATATGGAAAATACTTAATTTAATTTGAATCGACATTGACTCGAGCTTGCAAATCAATGTTTCGAAGTGACTCCACATTTTTTGTGACTCGACCAAGTCATGACTCGAATCTGACTCGAAAAAAATTTTGATGACTTTGACTCGAAGTGCTTGAGACTCGACAAATGTGACTCGGCCACATCGCTGGTTGCCAGTTGGCAAAATGAAATTTCACCAATGTTCTCCCCATTGGAAAAATTCTTCCGAGGTGGATGGCATTTGTATTGTGTTTGGCTGCAGGACAGAGATATTCACGACCAGCGCATTGCGAAAAAATGAATAAAGACAGCCAAAGGTAATGATGTAACCACATCTGGCAACATTTTACTAATGTAACTAAGGTTTCAACAAACTTAGCTTACCGGGCACCGAAAAACATTGCGATTATCGAGTCATAGTGCCCTAGCAGCATGAAACATTTCAGTACAAGTTATGTAACCTAATGTGAGATTAAAACGAAAACACATATAATAGTGAATGGGACCTGAGATAAGGACCAGATCAATTGTTCTTTTTCCTGTGTGGCAAGTTTTTTTTCTCAACACTGTAGTGGCGAAGCGCCGGAGGCGATTACCGGCAAATTAAGTACTGTACATGGCTACCGCAGTGAGTATGTAGTGCAGGATGCCTATTTAGCCTTCAAAGACAAAAAACAGTGCTAAAGTACCTGGCGCCATCATATCCTAGTCCCAGAAGGAAAACTTAAAAGAAGTTTGACTTGGGAGCATTTTAATCAGCTATTCGCAATACCTTTCTCCGGAAGTGAATCCCACAAGGACGAAACATAAGAATGCTTCATCAGTCAGGTTTTTTTTGACCAAACAGGCAGATGAGATTGAGTTGCTCAACTTAACTACCTTTGCATGTTTCATCTCCTAGCACGGAGAAATACGTAATATTTGCCACTGTAGTGGTCGCATTTAAGTAAGAAATTCGTTTTCGTGCATTTTATGGCTTTGTGTTTGCTTTTCTGAACAAGCTGAGTTTCTTGTTAAGCAACTGTTTCATCAAGCAGCGCGCTCTGTGCAAGAAAAAAGTCTAACTCATTCGTAATTCGTTGCTTTTCTGTTCTGTGAACTCGTTTCGTGCAGCTGCAAGTTTTGTACTGGTACGGCGGACGCTTTTTGGTTACCGCGCTTTTGTCAATTTGCTGCTCTAATGATAAGAAGGGCCATTCAAAGTCATAAAAGTCATATATTTCCTGTGCTTCAGGAATCTATGAAACGAATTTTACAACAAAAATTGCATACCTACGAAGTCTATATCAAAAGTTATAAAGTCATAAAAAGTCATATTTTCCATGTTAGGTCATAAAGTCATATTTTGCATATTTTCAACCTACAGTAATTCAATAAGGAAACCATTGAAACAATATCAAAATGTCAGGTGAAACTACTACATCGTCAGGTCTAAGCTGCAACCTGCAAATTGAACCCACTTGGGCACTCTGCAAATGTTGACTAAGACGTATCCAAGTTATTTCGATGGAATGTAATGCACTGCCTAAAAATGCATGTTCTTGCTGCCCCAAAGAAACAAACCAATGTCCATGCATGTTTTCAATTTGCTTCAAATTTCAAAATATACTATATGTTTCTCTCATGTTTTGAGCTTTTTATTCCAGTGGGCCTTCAACAAACCAAGGTGCTACCATCTCTTATGCCTATATTCCCTGGTAACGCTCTTTTATGCAGTAGTTTTATATGTTCTAGATCAGTCATTTTATTTTGTCGTATACAGTCATATTTTCTGAAACATAAAGTCATATAATTAATTTTTTGAGGTCATAAAATGGTCCTAGTGGTAAGTATCCTGTAAATAAAGTTTTGTGTTACTGCATCTGCAGATCTATAAACGAATTTAAATTGGTGAGAGCCTCATACATTAGCCATGCTTCAGCTTGGCAATATAAAACGTCAAGTTGCTGAATCGAGAGACAAGACCAGTGCTCATTGCGCCTAGGCTGACTTCCTTGATGGTAATGTTTGTGGTTATGTGTGATTCAGCATTCAATCCGCTTCAGCAGTCAAACTCCAACACAACTTTGTGGACCCTAGAACATCTTACCCACTTAAAAAGCAACTCCACGTTAATAAAATTTTTACTTTAAATGTGTTTGGCTAAGCCGTTTATCACGCTCTACTGCAAATATATTGAGACCAAAACAACAAAACCCAGTGATTTCATTAGAGTTTTCTATTCTTGAGTAATGCATTCTACAAACCATGTGGTGCATTTCACGATGTTTTTTCGATATTTCTTGACTAGCAGGAACAGGGTAGATATCAGAATTTAGATGCCGAGGCAAACTCTCAAAAAGGGCCCCAAAACAAGTTTTAAGGGGCCTCTGGCATATAATTTTTGCTTGATTTTGAAAGACATATGACTTGCTTCAAAGCTTATTCAGTATGGTTCAAAAGTGGTTCATAAGCTTTTTAACAACACAATGCAAAAACTTAGTGTGAAACTCTCAAAGAGGGACCCACGGCATCTTTGGAAAAACGGGGTCCTTACGCGTCCGCCCCCACTAATATCCACCCCAGAGCGCGCGAACAGCATCGGAAGCTTTGTGAGAACAATATATTGGAAGTGCAGAGGCTCGTGAGGCTAGATTATCTGGGAAGGTAACCAATTTCTAATGGAATCATCATCTGGTATGACTTCATGTAAAAGGAACTGGTGGTCTGCCGGGTCATACCTGGTGGGTGTGAACATGGAGAGTGCTAATGTAACCCGAAAAATTGAGATAGATCATCTGATAAGATAAACACTTGAACTCAGTTGCAAAATATCCGGCATAACCCAGGAACCATAAATAATTAATACTAGACATTTTAAGTGGTGGGCCACAGCCCCCAGAATCACCCAAAATGACCACCACGAAATTGAGCTACATCAGCTCGGAAGATGACCACTTGAAACCTGTTGCAAAATCTTCACCACATCCCTAGGAACTAGGGTTGGCAAAAGCTTGAGAGAGTTTATGGCACCAATCACGTCGCCACGGGAAACCTTTTGGAGCTTAGCACCCCCAAACAAAGTTTAACCCCCTGAAATAGAAACGGAAGAATTAGAAGACAGTTGCTTTTTCGGCCGACCCGTTTTCTGTTCTGTCGTGCAAGTTATTTCCTTTAACCTGTTTCTGAAATTAGGTTACCGCGATATCGTTGCGGTTCGCAGAAAAAATAGAATGGAGGAGCAGGGGAGATTACCATTGGTTCACCTCAAATTTCACGCTTGTGACCCAGAATAACATTGCCTAATAACTTTTTATTCGTTTGTGATGCAATAAATGCGTTTGAACCCAAAGCGTCAATATTCACTGTTAGGAGTGTTTGATACAAGAAAGTTATAAGCATGCGTATTTCGGCCAAAAGCAAGCCCACTGTGCACAATTTTAAAAGATTACCCCAATTGGTAGTAAGCTAAAGTTTATGGTTTTGCCTTGATGAAAGGGCACGCTGCATTAGTTTCACAGGCCTCAGATTTGTTTATTCTGCAACAGTGTTGTCATAACGGCACGGATGGTTTGATTCTGGTTTCTTGCGTTTAATTAGCAGCTTACATGTCATCACGGCATCTCTAGAAAATTGTCGTTAATGACCATGTTTCAAACTGAAATCCTTTCAACAAGCTTGTTATTCTAATTTTAGTTGCAAACTAAGGGGCCTACGCGCATTCATGGAAAACTATGTCGGACTCAGGCAGAACATTTCATCATCGCAAGCTCAGCCTATACCACCCTGCTTTTGAGAAGGATCTATTATAATAAATTTAATAACGATTGGAAATGTCCTTTTCTAAAGACGTTTGACAGCACGTCGAGCAAACGTCCTGTATTTCAAGTGAAATGTAAAAGTGTGTCAAATATGGATCCGAAAGGAAGCACAAATTAGAGGGCAGGCAACTAGGGAAGTAATCAAGAACAGAGAATATTAATGACGCAGTGGTGTAGGAAGTGGGGGTGCAAGTTATAGTTGGGGATGAGTTGTTGGAGGTGTTGAAATAAATGGAAGTTAACAAAAATGTGGTTGGTGCGATTCTGTTTCATTTTTGTGACAGTTATTTGACCGCTTTAATGTTTGCACCCCGCGCCGTTCACCAAGGTGTCGTTTTCGACACCCAATGCTGGAAAATAATTAAAGTTAATTACTTGTTTTTCGTGGTGCGTTTGTTCACACCTAAATAAGTCGATTGTTTCATGTGGCGACTGAGATGTTTGCAATCTGGTGGCAAACACGCTGTTTCGTTTGGACTTCAATGTTGTGTGACAGGTTTTACTGCATATATTGGAGATACCGTTGTACAGTGATGCAGGTAGTGGTCGTTTACCTAGTGCATTTAGTGAAGTTATTTCTTATTGCTGAACTTGTTTGGTTATTTTTCGGTCATGTCGCACTTCGAATGACAGCGAACGATATTGCTGATGTGGACCTTGTCTGGCATAGGTGTACGGGAGTGCATATTTTTGGGGATGCAAAAAAAATTTGCCCAAATTTTATCTTGTTTTTCCCAAATAACGTGTATATATGGCAAGCCTTAATCTTAAAACTAAAACCTACCATTGTAAACAAATCAAGGTTTCTGCACGCCTAATCATGCCTAATTAGGCCTATCAATTACCAGGGTTCAAAGCCGTACAACCTCAACTAGCAATCAATATTCTGCATAGCTACATGTGAACAATGGTAATATTTACTGTGTTGAAAAATG
>JGI24158J21664_10006672_pt1 | contig 15242 bp, 9 predicted proteins | sample Ectturendosymbi3_FD_21664 | JGI IMG/M metagenome (IMG submission 21664) | reverse complement strand
AGAGAGAATGAGTTTGCATCTTTGATTCTGCTTCTGAAGTCTCTCTCTCTCGCATGTCATTGAGTCTGATATGAGAGAATGACTTGTCCCTGGTTTATGGCAATGAGCAGATTTCTCAAAGAGAGAGAGCGTCATTTTGCATTGTTGATTCTCAGCAAATGGAAGATTTCTCAAAATGAGAGAGAGTTATTTTACATTGTTGATTCTCCGCAAATGGGAGTTTCGTAAAGAATATGTACAGACCATAAAGTGTCTGCTACATGGTCGAGGTGTGCCTCAAAATTCTGGAAAGTTGTTAAGTGTGCCGTGAGTGAACAAAGATTGCGGAGTACTGCTCCGGACGGCACAAGAAGTTACGGGATCATTGATATTATGCAACAGTTGGTCTTAACCGGGGGGACGTCAATAAATTTCCAGGGTGGCGCGAGCCCTTACGCACCCTACCATATGGAAAGTTTGATCAATAAATTTACCTACAAATACGTCTGTTTTTACAGTCAGGGGGGCTTGAAACAAAGGACAATTACTTAAGAACCACTGCTATACACTAAATAGCAACCACAGCAGCAGAGTCGGCCCTTGCAGATGCGGGACCCAATGCAAGACCTAGGCACGGGGTCCCTCTGAGCAGTGGTCTTATGCAAGACGTAGACGCGGGGCCCAACGCAAGACCTAGGCACGGGGCCCCTCCGACCAGTGATCCATAAAGAGTGGGACATGGTGGAATGCAGATATAATGTCCTAGTATTAGACTTGAGTACGTTTGATAACATTCGATGATTAGAGGAAATTCACCATTCATTCAAACGAGATAATTGTTTACCAACAATGAGATTTAAAAGCCGTTTCTACAATTCTCGAGTGCAAGGAGTATCTGGCAAAAATGAACAACCTGCACAAACAGCATGGCGCGGGGCACCCAGAGGGGCGGGGCCCAATGCAGCTGCATCGGTTCCATCGGCTTAAGGCCGGCCCGCAAATAATATCGTGTTCTCGACATCTGTGCAGTAGGCGTGATGCACGAGTAGGTAATCATATCCTTGCCAAAAGAACGATTATTAGGAAAAAGTTGCAACCAAAATTCAAACATATTTGCATTGATCAAAATCGAAAATATTTACATTCAGTAGTGATTACTAAAACTGGCAGAAAGTCAAACTTGTTGAAAAATCCATAGATAAACTTCAGCGTGGTCCAACTACTTTTGACCTATGGGCCATTTTACAAAAGTGTGACAATTCGCTGTCCCCTTCCAATAAAATGGTGTATAAAACAACAGTGCAGCATTAAGGAAAGATAAGTGGGTGTGTCATTGAAATTATTACACAAAAGCACATAGCAATTTACTACAAATCTCTATCAGTGGGATGCCTGTGGTCAAGGCTTCCCTGACAATATCGTTCCTTTATCACCACCAGTGCTAGTGGTATCGTCCAGTGTTTCGTCTGCCATTCGATTTGTGTTTTCAGATTTGACTTGTTTCATCGTACAAAATTTACTCACGCACACGTATGTGTAAGCATCGAGTGCAATTTTAGTGCGAAATCTTTCAGTTTGAAAAATCTTTCTTCGCTGACTAATTTTCAGAAGCTCTGTGCAGTTTCCAACAACGTTTGTATTGTACATTTTTACTGAAAGATGGTATGCCTGTTCCAATTACAATTACCTATTGTAGGGAATGGCCATCATTTTGGCTGGAGGGCCACTTTGAGAAGGTCGCATTTAGCGGATAGAGAGACCGATTTATTTGGCGGTACTGGGTTTATTGTGCCAGATGTACTCTTCAAGACAACCAACGCTGGGACACCGAAAAAACAGAGGTTATCTAGACATGTGTCCCAAAACTAATAAATAAAACAAAGTTTTACACAGAAAGATATTGTTCTTGTGCAAATGCACTTTATCCAGCGCAAGCAATTCAGTAAGACAAATGTAACCTTACACGCTGTTGAACTAATTTCAGATTTGAAGATTTTTCCTGAATGCTTCGGGGGGCCACTGAAAACTGTGTGGCGGGACACATGCGGTCCGCGGGCCTGTAGTTGGACCACACTGATATACTTAATGCAACATCGGAATAAGGATTTGTATTCTTTTATCGCTTGTGAATCACAATCTTTCAAACGAGTATTTTATTTAAAGCAAATACTTGTCATCACGGAGGGGGCCCTTGGAGCGGAGGGCCAGGGGCAATTGCCCCCGTTGCCCCACCCCCTTAATCCGGCCCTTGTTCCAACGTCATGACATTTCCACCACGTAATCATTGTGCTTAAAGAAACTTTGGGAACCGTGCAAATCGCAGACATGAAGGGCCAGGTAAATGGCAGGTTATAAGGGACTGACACTCATCAGTGCCTGGGTAGTCATGGCACCAAAATCTTACGTCACAGAAACATCATGTTAAACAAGCACTTTTGAAATAATATTTTTGATTGTCATAATTTTCCCTCACTTGCACTACAGCCGGTTTCATCCCAATAAATCTCTGCACATCTCGTGGATCGTTGACCAAATAGATTCCTTCACCTTGGCTCCCGGCGTCGGGTTTTACAATGTAAGTGCACAAGTCTTTGCACGGCTTATGCGCTAAAAGGAATAAACTACATCTCTGTTTTCCGCAAAAACTGAAACAACCAGAAAATTGCGTTTTCGCTCACGTGAAGATGATCTGCTGCTGATGCGACCGGATGCTGCGGATGCATTGAAAGTGGAAACTTGTTTTGTTTTGTTTTTCATGGAAGCTTCTGCAACAAATTGATGGTACTGCTCTGGAAGAAACCACGTTTCAGGATAGAAGTCAAATTCATTTGGAAAGAGAAGCTGCATTCTTTTGAAAATTCGTGATAAGTGTACCTTGAAATTAAGTTGATCATTTATTAGAACACACTTAAGCTTTTTCTTAATACGTAGAAATAAAAAAATTTTGCAAAATAGGGTTGGCAACCAAAATATTAAAAAAAAGCTGCAGATATTTGTTTCGATCAGAAAGGAGCAGGCGCGGATTTACCATTAGGCTAAATAGGCTTAAGCCCAGGGTCCCCAATCTCGTGGGACCCCAAAATTTTGGGAGTAATGAAAATTTGGAGCATTTTTATAAGTAATTACATTTGTATTTTTGTTTTGGTTCAACGCACGTTTTCTTACTATGCCGCTTGCAAAAGATCTCTATAGAAGAATGAGCGCGAAAAATTGAAGTGAATGACGATGAACATTCTCTTTTCATGACGTTACGAATTGGTTATTGTTACGTATAATGCGTGGAACAAAACGCCTGAATCCATATTTCAGATTACACGAGGCCAGTGACGTACTTTTTATTTAGCCCAGGTCTCCCTCTGGTTGCTTTTTATGGGTAAGATACGGGGTAAAGACAAGACTAGCCTGCACTGTAGCCAAGGCTGAAGATATTCAATGGAACAAAATGTTAACTGTTTGTAATACCTCGCGTGTTAAAGTGGGATGTTCTTTGACTTCAAGTGTTTTGTAGCAATCTTGGGCCATTCCTTCTACAGCTCAATGCAGAGAAAAAGATAACTACCATTGAACTACACACATCTAGATGTATTAGTTAGTCCAATTTCTCGCTTGAGCTTACTACCTTAGTCAGCAAAATGAGCTTCACGTATAAGTTTTTTTTTCTTTTTTTCAAAGTAATAAGGATAACGGTGGATCTACAATAGGCTTACTTTCATTAGCTTTGATAATGTCAAAACGTACACATGAGAGTTGTTCTGGCAAGCGAAAGAAACCCACTGCCAAAGCAGATGCACTACGACGAAACCAATAACCTAGTTTTTAATGTGCCATACGGGATTAGCACCAGATGTGGCTACGGATTCGGAGTGCCGGAGTCGACTCCGGCAGGATCCTGCATTTTTCTTTCGGACCCGGCGCCGGAGTCAAAAAACTTGTGAAAAAACGGATACGGATCCTGAGTCACTTTTCATTTTCAGCAGCAGGAGTCTGTGTGGTTTTCACATATGGCATTTCTTAGGTAAAACGTTGCTGAATTTCAGTTGCATAGATGGCAGCCGGAGTCTGAATAGGAGTCGGATTCTCAAATTTGAAAATTTTCGGACCCGGGTACGGATTCAAAAATTTTGGAACAGGAGTGGAGTCGGAGTCTGAAAATGTGACTATTACCACCTCTGCCTTCCAGAAGGGCCTCCAATTTAAAATAGCCTAGGGCCCCGAAAATAAAAATTCGCCTCTGGAAAGGAGGCAAGATTTTATAGAACTCAAAGGAAACATGAAGGCGGATACTGAATTTTGTGCTTAGGTTTCAACACCTTGAGGGCAATAAAGGTGAAGTGTAATATAAAACCACATAAAAATGTGCGCACAACATTTAGCAACCTAATATAGGCTAGAAAAAAAGTGTGTTATTTACTTCACAAAGAAAAAGTGATGAGAATAGCGTATGACAAACGTGCTAAGAGACCAAAAACTTTCAAAACTCGAACAATCCCAAGAGCAGGAAGAAGGAAAAATGCAGGGGCGGATCCATGGGAGGCGATTGACCCCCTTGAAACCTACGAAAGTAATTTTATTCACCATGACTTTGTGCAATTCGGAAAACAGCATTCACGATATAAAGCCATTTTGCCGTCGTTTGTTTTGTCACAGCAGTGTTGTGAAGTATACTTCATCTCTCTTACAGTAGTGAACCCGTAATGAGACTTGGCCATCAAATGTTGCGTAAATCGTCCCCCCCCACTAACGTTACTGGCTGGATCCACACTGGAAACATGAGACAGCTAGTCATGTGATGACCATTATCTGTGGATCTAAGATCTCAGGAAAATAATGATATTACATGATAATAGGGCTGCAACCAGCTGATATTTTCGAGTGGTGGAGAAAAATGATTGCAACTTGTTTCACCGAGCAACTAAAAAAGTTTTTGGGGCTTTCAAATGAGTTTGAAAACTTCGGGGAGCAATTGCTCGGTTCTCCCCTGATTGCGGACTTGCATGATAGCCGTAGCAATTGTGTGGCAGCGCTGCGGAATCACAATTACAGAAAAAGCAAAAAGCAATTTTTCTGTTTTTTAATTTTAATCCGGTAACAACAGTGCAGAAAAAACTGGAAGCTTTAAGACCTTTATATCAGCTCTGACCAAAAAAATCACAGCGTCCATATGCCAGACCTGGTAATGCAGTAGGAGACCGAGGAATCAATAGCGAAAGGCAGCACGTATTAGGGGTGTAAAATAACATACTAGTACATAGAAAGAGAGGAAGAAATAAAATATACCACTAAGTATAAATAATCTGAAAATGAAATGAGCCGGGGTTTCTCGGTCATGATCAGTGAGTCAACTGCAGGTACACGAGCAATCGAAAATCATTCCTCTAAAGCATTTCAGACAAAGAGGTTAGCATCATTTCGATCCAAAGAAACAAAATATTGCAAAAGTGTCCACATGTTTGAAAAGATCGTTACCCCGACAGTCTGGGCAGGACTCCGGGGCAAAGTGAAAACGTACACAAACTTAAGAATGCTGAGGTGATGAGATCATAGGTTTTATCATAATGCAAAATATTAATCCTTTAAAAAATAATAAAAAAGGAACATTTTATGTAGACCGTATGCAAGTAATAAAAATGTAATGCCTCATATGCACTAGTGCAGGACACAGCTATGCTAAGTGATACAATGTTTTGCAGTGAAGTAATAGGCTCACTTTGTTAAAAAAATGTTTGAGGTTGAAGAAGTTCCACCTGAAAACGCATACTCGTAATTTAGTACTCGTATTTTAAGAAAATCTTTCGAAATAGTTGTGAGTAGCTAGCGGTCAAAATAAATCAGGATCTACCATACGTGGATCTGTCAACTAAAACGAGATCCAAACTAAAGTTATTGGGAGTCGTTAGAACAGCTTTTCATAAACAGCAAGGTGATGAACGACGTAATGCAAAGAATGGAGTTGTTCGTAGATTTCACGTGCACAAGTTTGAACTTCGTGGAAAAGTTATTTGCGCTTCATGATACGTACTCGCTAGAGGTCCAATAATAATCAACTATTTGTGAATTGTTTGATGCACATAGTAAAACAGCGTCTATTCACGGAAAAGTACTTTTAAGCTAACCTTTTGCGATATTTCGAACATGCCCGGCAGCTTGTTTACTGCGTAAACGCCTGGTTTGCTGTAGACACTTTCGTCAAACCCAAGACCATGCCAATACAAATCAGCACACTCGCCTGAAATAGACGGTAAATCATAGTAAAATCCATGGGTTTTAAAAAATAAACGCGAAACCACCAACGTAAAGTTCAGAAATGCAAATATACAAGTATCTGAAACAACAGGCCCGCAACCTGGGGGGAAACCAGGCAATTGCCTCCTCTGAAATTTCCAAAAAACATGTTTAGTTGCTAAGTACAGCAACGAGTTACAATAATTTTGACCCTCCCCCGAAAATATCAGCTATGGTTGCGGCCCTGTGAAACAACCTGATTAATTTTCTGTTAAATACTGTCTACTCTGTTTCCACTTACTTGTAATTTATCAACTTTAGAACTGTACCTTACTTGTTGCAACGAATCACAAGAAAGCCTTAATAAGGACTTGTGCCTTGTTCTTTCGATGGTGCTGCAATGCGTGCAAGAAATGGCAACGTGTTATCAAATTCCATGTTGGAAAGATGCAGGCTTTGTCTGACTTCGGGTGACATTTATACGCACAGTGAAATTTCTAGGTTTATAAAATTAAGAATCAACTTTTCAACCCGCAATGAAGATGGTCACGGGTAACACGGATGTCGGAGCTGAGGATCGATATAAATTTAACAATAATAGAAAGAATAAAGAACGTGAGAAGATCAAAATAGTAATGTGATTTCGGAGAAAAAAATAGATTACGATAAAGGAAGATGATGTGCAGCGTGCTACAGCCGCTTGAGAGGGATGAGGATATGGATGTTACAAATGACTTGTTGATGAAGTTTAGTGGGCAAAATTCAAATAGTGAGATGATTTTTTTCAGGTTGTTGCTTATGCGGTAGCTTAGCTTGAAGGTAAACTTGATGATAAATGCTGGATGTGCTTAAACTTTTATGATTTTTGTATGCTTTCTCCAATTAAGTTTAAAGTTTAAATTTTGACGTTAATCAAGCAGACATTGTTCCTTCCAATTCCTTACGAAGAATAACAATGAAGGTGATTAAGGATTGACATGCAGTATATCAAGCTAAAATAAATTGACTTTTACCCGTCATTGTATATTAATGGCATGTTCTCAATCGTTAGACCTCAGCAGTTGCGATTAATATATATTGTTCAATAGGTTTGAATGCTATGTTAACTGAGGTGGTCCTTGCAAATTCGTCTTCTGTCTATCGAATTGAACGCAGTGTACTATAATTAGACAAAGTTGTCTTTCTCTTAAATGTTCTCTTCATTTCGAACATAACTGTCTACCAACAGTATTTATTAAAGCAGGTTTTTTTAAGAAAAATGTTGGGAACCCGGTGTGGACCTGTAGGGACCCGATTTCTCTGGTTCTAGGGACCCAGTGATAACTTTCTCTGATTCTAGGGACCCGATTCGGGTCCCTAAAACACCTTAAAAAACTGATTAAACTATTCACAAATTTGGACAAAATACATTCTTATAATACTAGACGAAAACATCTCAAGAATATATAGTTTCCAAGAAAAAAATTTGTTACCGGACAAAAATCTCTTGCTTATCTATGATTGAGTTTATGAGCCTCTAGATTCAAATATAGACGTACAAAGCCTGTATATTCAAATATACAGCCTTTTTGTACTTTCAAAAAGAAATGCAATTATACCTGTCAAAACATTATTAACCCTTCTCAAACTGTTCATATCAGCATAAATAACGCTACCTTATGTATTCCGCATTAACATAACCCTTTCTCACCATTAAGGGCCCCAACTGAAAAACCACCTGGTTATGTATGTACCCGGAGACGCAAACATGATATCGTGATTGGGATCAGTTCATTTGCCATTGATTGTGATGCTACTCTGTGGGTGACCCAATTTTGATAAAACAGAGTACAATACAATGATTCAATTTTGTTTTAACTTGGAAACCTCTTTGTATACGCTTATGGCTTGTAAGTTTTTTGCTTGTCTGTTTCATATTGTTTTTCTTCGTAAGCTTTCTTTGTGAGTTTACCAAATTAACTGATCTGAACTGAATTAAAGCTGTAGAAGTAGGAGTTCTTCAGGGCCCAGTTTTAGGTGTATCGTTATTGCTTATGCAGGATAGCAGGGGTGTCCGCAGGGGGGAGGCAAAACGGTCATTGGAAATGGAATACAAATCCTTAATGGCCTGCAGCAAGAGGTCGTTTAAAGCCATACTTCTACAACACTCCCCAAAGCTTTTTTCAAGAGACTCAGTCCTATGCTTTTTTGGGGCAAAAAGCGTAGGCATCACTGGAATATTCCCAAGATTTGTCGAAATATGTTGGGAGCGAAATTTTGGTCTGTGGTTCTAGGGGCAGGAGGAAACCGCACTGTGTATGCTTCAAATTAGGTTCAGTTATCTCGCGGCATCTCTTTAGCAAGGCTCTTGGAACAAACTGTTTCGGGAAGAATAAAGAGCGAAAGGCCTCGGTTGTTGGTGCATTCCCTACTTTATCTCTTCTTGCTTATGGGAATGATCATACCCGCTTGCCAATTCTTGGGTACCCCTCCATATCTCCAGGCCACTTGACATGCACGAGTTGGCCAAATAAGTCTTTCTCTAAGTCATTTCAGGTTGGATTTCACCACAACCTATTACTAGTGTTCAATGTATTGGCAATTACGGAGAATTAGGTCGCAGTGCCGCTATTTTCTTACCAAAAATGCACCTCCTGTGTGTCTAATGGGATTCTAATGAGATGAGAGTGACTGAGTTCAAAATAATTTGGACATTTTCTCTCCATCCGAAAAGGATATCCTCTTCATTGATGAATAAGATACCGTTTTTCTATTTGATAGATGCAACTGTATTTCTTCTTGGAGATGCCAGATAGTTGGCCAAAGCATCTTGTTTGCTTGCTAATGTTTCAAATCTTGTTTATGCCCGATTTAACTTGCTCCCCACAACCAAACAGATTTTTACCATCTCCACATATCAAGAAATAATATTTACCAAATATCTCTGTTTTATTATTCCTTAGAAGCTGCGTTATACTTGAGCAAATCTTTCTACCTGCTTTGTGGTTAGTTTTGCTTTCTCTCCATTTAAGTTGTTGAAGAACGGAAGTTAAAGCTTCATGAGATGTCCTAACTCCAGCGGTATTGACCTTTAGGCTGGGTCGGGTTTTGCTTGCGGTCCGTTGGGATGAGACGACACCTTTGTTGGCAGAATTGAAATTTTCATCGAGAGAAAGAAAATCATCTAAAAATGTTGATATGAAATCTAAATTATATGGTTTTACTTTTTCTGGGATACTCTAATACTGCTTTAAGAATAAAAGGAACAAAACTACGAACATGAACGTCTTTCCTGTGCGTGTATTTGACTGTGCTACATGGATTAGTTCTTCATCTAGTACTATAATGTAAAACGTCAACACCAAATTTGTTAAAATACAGGTGATTAGAGTGAAGTATTCTCAAATGTGAGTACCAAACGCATAAAACCAATCGATTTTAATATCACTTGTATCGTAGAAGAGTGGAGAGGACGGCAGCTGTATAAACAAACGTCTTTTTAGTGCTGTTGTAAGTACTTACACATATGGATTATAGCAGGAGAGATGAAGATGAATCAAAGAAAACAGTTGCGAAAATGTGGTAATGATGAAGAATTTCGCTAAGTCGCTATTCGCTGGAGGAGCGCATATTTGATGACATTGCCAGAGGAATGCACTTAAACTTAGTCCTCAAATAATTTTATTGGTTTACTTACATTCTAACAACAGATCAAACCCCGTTCTGTGCTGCCAGCTGTTGTGGGAATAAAAGTTTTTCACACAAAAGGTAAATGTTTCCCACAGCAATACAAACTAAAATGGGAAGTCGCAGCCACTTGCTCAAAGTTATTTTTAAAAAATTGTCTTGATTTACAAACAGGTAATACCTTTCCACCATAGTTTTCAGCAGCATCATTCATAGAGGTTAACAGCTGCTTTGGTTTATTTCGCAAAACCGGACTTGTGTCCAGTCTTTGCAATAATTTGTCACTGTAAATACAGGCGACGTCATCAGCATTCACACAAAACAACAACCATCCCATATCTTGCGTCTCGTTGCGAACCAGTTGTTCAAAGAAGTGTAAGCCATGCATGACCTTACGTCTCAAAGTATAGCTGGCTTGAGATAAATACACCATTTGTGCAGTAACTGCAGACATCGTACCGAGATATTAAAAACCGAGTGCTGTGACATCTAATACTTGGTTTAAGCCTGTCGTGCAAAAAAGTTTAATGCCGATTGTTAAATAATACCGCTGCTTACCTTGGAGCGGGCTCTTTGTGTTTTCTGTGTCAACATCGTGTTTTGTAAATAAGCTGTCAACTCTCGGTGATTGCTCAATGCTGACAGACACTTTCCCATTCCGACGAATGGTGGTACCATTGGCAATAGTTTTGCCGTTGGCAATCACAGTCCATCGTGCTTCACTGGGTTGATGATTCTTTCGAAATGCGTTTTCTCCAAAAATAGGTGGATGTGCTAAATAACTCACAGGCATATCTCTGCAAGTGTGATTAATTAAAGTCGTAAACCGTCTTGAAAGAAAGGTAATAGTTAACCTCCCGCTATAGTAGNGAATAAATACGTACACCTTGCTGCAGACAAAAAANGAATTTTAAATCAAAAAAGCCGCCTGGCAAGTTTGTTAAAAGTATTATANCGTAACTAAAGGAATGAATATCCTTTGCTCAGCAAATAGCTTCATTTCAAGGCACTACTGAAAGCCGTTCTTCAAACTCGCGTGAGTCCCGAACAACTCTTTCCGCGTAACTCAGTTGCTCTCTCCCTAACAGGCGAATATTGTTGTGATCACCTGAATCACTCGAATGCTTACACGTATTGAGTATGCTGTCCTCTCCTTTGTCGGTGGTAAACCTCGACTGTAACTTAATACTGCTGGACAGTGCGCACTAGGAAAACGACCTGGACGACCTGAGCTCAAAGCATGGCGATATGTAATGCGCTTGCGAATATGAGCCGCACCTTTCCTTTGCTTGTAATAATTTAATCCTAGCAAATTGATTTACATTTTCGCTTTTTACGAAATTAGCTCTTGATCTACATGCTTTTGTGAAGTGTTCTGTAATATTCCAGGTCTGTTTATTACGTTTCTCAGCACAAAAACTTATATTTTCAAAGAAAATTGCTTCTCTTGCCACTAATTTTCGTTTCAAGACAGATGTACACCCACAAAGTTGCTGGTTCACCCATGGAGTTGCCACGAGCACTTAGAGGATTTCACCGACAATCCTCTTCAAATACAAGTACCAGACAAACGACAGTTTTGTCACGATCAAACAAAAGTCGAAATACAAAAGTAGGACGCGCAGTGAAAGCAAGTCGTGCGTAAAGCGGTAGGAAGAGTTCATTTGTGACTTATATTTTCCCACAAACCACTTTACGGGCAAGCATGATACAGCATGCTCGCAATTTTATAAGTTCATAAGTGTGAGTTGCCCTGCAACACTTCTCAAAATAATTTGCAAGTGTAGCTGTGAGTGAACGCATTGCTTGTAGCAATGTTGCTTCAATTCCACCGCGAACAAAAATTGAAAACAACAACCCATCTTTTTGTGGGAACAGACACTATGCACAACCATTGTGCACAAGTAAAACCGTTGACAGTTTGCTGTATTGCCACTCATGACGTCATTTAAGCCTATTTAAATTGCCTTACTTTAAAACTAGTAGTGTTTTGTAAATGCATAGAGTTGGCAACTATCGAAATGCAAATTTGTCAGTACAAATCATTTCAAAACGAACCGAAGTAACAAATGCTTTAAGAAAAGAAACAAATGCTTTAATTTACTTCGTGTGATAATTACCGTAGTTTGCATAGGATGCTTTTTGTCTTTTATGTCTTGCCCTTCGCTTTCAACATTTTCCGAAAGTGTTGGTTGGTCCGCACAGGCGATAAATTACACGAAACAAGATACTTGGTAGAAAATATCTGCATATCTTTAGATCCTGTTTGATAAAGTTATACCAATGACCAAAACAGGATGCAAATCAAAGAACCCGCAAAGAAATTTTCTATTCAAAACGGAATTTTAAAAATGGCTCGCACATTTTTGCTTACCGTGATTTTTCGTTCGATTATCCAAAGTATGTCTGTCCATCAATTACAGGAACTTCTTTCTTAATAATTACGTACATCTTGGGACTACGAATTCCGGGCACTGCATGCTTGAGCTTGGGCCGCATACCTGCATCAAACACAGCGAACAGTCTATCAACTTAAATCCCAACATGCGCAGCGTTCCTCCCAGTGTGATCCATTCATTGACAGTCTTCCCGCTGGGGTATTATGCGGATCGCTAATCCGGCCTGAGTAGACGGTTGTCTCAACGCCAGAGATTAAGAGTTTATCATTCAGCTCTGTAGTATTCGAGTTACGAGGCTATGTCCAAGAGATGTCAACAACGGCCAGGGAATAACGTTTGGCTTCTTCAACCAGTTCCTGTTCTTTTTGTGTGTGTGAAGTGATGTTCTAGTTTCCAGTCACTGACTTATGGAAATATTGCCATGTAAGCGTGGTTTTCAAGTCTCCCAGAGTGGAAGTACCCTCACTGTAGCATTCGCCTACCCAGATGGGCTGCGGGCGCAACGCGGGTACCACACGCGTGGATAGCGGATGGGTGAAATTGTCGCAATTTTTTGAACGGCCCCTCTGCCTAAAGCCGGAACGTGATCCTTGGTCATGTGTGCGATGACCGATCCGCGATTGTACACTAGGCACAAATTTTCAAAACAAAATATAAATATAGTATGAGTTTGTCTGAAACTTCCTAGTTGCAAGGGCCTGCTGAATGATGCACACCAGCACAAGTGCTCATATGATACATTCCCACCTTACGTCGATAACATCGAAATTTCAACTTCATAGTTCACTTTTATTCTCTTGATAATTGCAGTGAAACCAATTTCAAATGTTTCTACACAACAGTAGGTTTATAAACCTGCATTAAACCTGCAAAAGGTAGTACACGCATGCTTAATAACGAGGTGACGTACATCCATTCATTTAAGTTTTATACACGCAATGAGATAAGACATACGAAAGTGGATACTACAGCTGTAAAGTTATTGCTTTCATATTTCCTAAGGACAGTAAATAAAACATAATCAGTAGTTTGGAAGGAAATCCTGAAGCACATGCCCTGTTTTTTAAGACGTTTCTTCATCTTACTAGGTACAATATGTTTTTTATCTGATGTTTGCATTTCAAAATCCTCTGGGGTTCAAAAGCGTCATGTGTGTTTTCCAAAGAAAGCGTTCATTCATATTCGAACCAGAGGCATATGAAGGCGAAATTCTTCCCGGGCGAGGGCATGAGACGACATAGATGCCTATGACGCTCCATGTATATGCTGTAAGCCGTAGACATGAACTGCACACATATTTTGTACAGCAGACAACGAATTTGAAATAAGCTTGCAGTAAATAAATAGTAGCTGCAGAAAGACAGGCAGCGCTGATTGTGTCCCATGAGGGCTAGTTACAGAGCTACCTCAAGGTTTCAACCCTATACAGATCGAACTTTAAATGCCAACGGCTGGTGAAGCTCGCGCGTGTGTAGAAGCCCCGGAGAATACAAGCAATGCCTTCTGAGAAAAGCATCACACAGACAAGAAGTAGTGGTTCACAAAAGATCACATGCAGTAGATATATGACATTACTTCAGCTAGCATTATTTGTAGAAAATGATCCGACGTTAGCATACAGTTTAATTGTTGATCTGGCATCAAAATTACTTTGTTTCTGAAACAGATATGTCGACACTTTATGTGCCTGGTTGCCTCCTGTTCCCTGCGCTACGGAACTTTTAAACAATAAATTTACTGCAGTACAAACCATCTTGAGCAGAACTATCGTGTCAAAAGAAAATAGATAATTGCTGAATGTTTTTGATCAACTTGAGCTGAGCTACACGTCGGTTTTCATAAAACGCCCGAACGCTGTTTCTGACTTTAGAGCTTCTGCTCTTACCTCAACTTTCGCTTTTCTATTATGGTCATCACTGAGCTTACCGCTCAAAATCCCTGATGGCTACGTATTAGCTTTCCAAATGAGAAACAATAATGTTGTACCGACAAATGCTTGCAAGGATAGCATTATCAGCAAACCTTTCTCCTGCAATTGTTACGTAACACAGTTCAGTTAACCTGTGTGTGTTCTAAACAAACAGCAAGCAAAGGCAATGCCTGACACATCAGTGCTTCTTAACCTTTTTCGGAGAATACAAGCAATGCCTACCAAGAAACGCATCACACAAACAAGAAGTACTGGTTCACATAAGATCACATGCAGTATATACGTAATAATCCGAAACGTCTCAAAATAAAACGTGTATAGTTTCTTGAAGGCTTTTTCAGTGATAATGAAAACAACGCTATGTCCAGTGGCGTAACAAGAGGTTTGAGCCAGGGGGAAGACTTAGCTTAAGCGGGCCCTTTAGTCACCGTAGGGGGGACACTCAGAAAAAAAATTAAAGAAATGACAGCGGATCTGGACGTCGTGGATGTCTACACTATAACTAGCTAAAAAACGGAAAACACCCCGAAACGCACAATAAACAACAACCTACTGAAGACCAAAAGAATACGAAATATCAAAATGTCAGATACAGGGGCCCAGTTTTTCATTTAGCTTGCCAGAGGGGGGGCGGCTTGCCCGCTTGCTGGCTATGTCGCAAGACGAAACATATGCCTTGAACAAACGTCGAAACGATCCTAATGTGGTTACCATAAAAACTCATGTGCCACTGTAGACAATGTCGTGGATGAAAATACGAAGTCTCTTTGGGTTGTCCAACTACTCCACATTCCTTTGGTGATCCACCAAAAGCTCCGTTGTTGTTGTCAGATGAACTGATGAGTTGTTGTGTGGCGGATACAAATGGGTGTCTCGATTTGAGATGCCTTGCATTCCCACTCCGTGCACAGGTGAGCGCTGAGTGAGCAGATGTCAAGACTCCATGGTGTAGGGCAATGGTTCTCAACCTGTGGGCCATGGCCCACTGGTGGGCCATGGGAGCATTTTGAGGTGGGCCACAGAGATATTTGAAAAATTTCTCAATT